>Ga0210059_1004746_pt1 | contig 21908 bp, 13 predicted proteins | sample Ectturendosymbi2_FD_188042 | JGI IMG/M metagenome (GOLD analysis project Ga0210059, IMG submission 188042) | Ecteinascidia turbinata endosymbiont from Florida, USA - Sample 2 (SPAdes) (version 2) | ecosystem: Host-associated > Tunicates > Ascidians > Unclassified | place: Key West, Florida...
CCCCCCCCCCCCCCCTAAAACCGACGAAAGTAACTTGATTCACCATGATTTTGTACAATTCGGAAAACAGCATTCGTGACAAAAGGCCATTATGCCGTCCATTGTTTTGTCACGGCAGTGTTGTCACCTATATTTCATTTCTCTACAGTAGTGCACCCGTATTGAGAATTAACTATCAAATATTACTGAAATCGAACCCCCCCTTAACTTATTGGCTGGATTCGCCCCTGCTTCAAAGTGACACTGAAAGTGACCAAGGCAAATTTTGGGCGCATAACATCTTGTCTAAACAGTGTGTTGAGCATTTACGACAGTGGATAAAAACAGTAGGAATCTTTACACAAGAAGAGTTCCATGACTTAACAAGAGATCTGAATCTTTCGAAGCCAGGGTCTCAAACTCAAATTGTTTCTAGGATCTAATGATTCTTAGTCATTCAAAGTAATCCCAGGGTCGCATTACAAGAGCTTTTATTACTATAAGAAAAAAGTCAGTATAACAGATAGCATAATAAGAACACAGTCAGTGTTTCCTCTAAGAAAATTTAGCACTGAGCAAATATTTGTTTTAGCGAGCATGCAATTGTGCAAGCATGCAGACACACAACCAGTGGAGCGTTTCAATCGGTGAAAGGGTAATGCGATATATATATGCGATATTAAATTTGAAATGTTGCAAGTGCGCGAGAGAGAAATTTCACACCGGGCAAATGCTCTGGTGATAGTGTGCATTCGCGAGCCTTAGAGGGAACATTTAACACAGTGTTATATTTTCGATTAAAAGGAACTTGTTGACTCGCTGGCCAAGCACTTTAAACTGCAGCGAATAAAATAACTTAGTAGTTCATTATTTGAAAATTTCAAAAAACATCGCGGGCCTTACAGAATGCCCTTCCGTGCCGAGTGTGTGTGGCTCCTGTTCTAAATTATCTTCTGACTAACTATGGAGTTAAGTCTTAAAATGCAAACCTTTTAGAAAATTGCTATTCTTTTTGCTGCTCATGTTGTTACGTAGCATTTGCCTCCAAGTTTAAAATCAAGTAGACAGGTTTGTTCTTCTGGCGATTATTTTGATTATTTAGCCAACTTTTCGCCCACCTATTCAAGTAGACTTCCTCAGGGCAATATTTTTAACCACATAACATGCAACTTACTAATAACAAAAACAATGAACAGTGTGACGTACAAAGACAGAAACGCAAAACAGACCATCACAGTGTAGGAAATGAGTGACAGTATGCGACAGTGAATGTGGAAGTTTTAAGAAGTGTAAAATGAAGACGCCAGGAGGTGATAATGTATAACAATGCAATAAAATAGAGTGAAACCTGCACAGAAAAATGCACAAAACGTTACTAAGGACTGAGAAAGCCTACTTGAATAGATCGGCAAAATGTCGGCTAAATAATAAAAATAATCGCCAGAAGAACAAACTTATCTGCTTGCTTTAAGAAAACTTTTGTCACCTTTACTGGAAGGGGCATGCCAAACTTTAGCGACTCATTACGTTCTGTGATTTGAGTATATGCTTGGCTAGCTCACCCAGCTTTGTTTTGCAATATTTTATTATTACAACTGCTGCAGCACAGTAAGCAAGATAGCGTATAGTTTTGATGAAACAATATATAATACTTTATTTAAAGCCTGTGATTTAACATTTGCTTCACTGCTCAAAGTCATGAAGGATTTGAGTGAGTCTTCATCAAAGATTAAGTATCGGCTGATCTTTGGCGCAAATGCAACCTTTTGTATGCCCATTATCATTTTGGTTTCGCTTTTCATCAAATTATTCATTACAGTATAGGCTATATTGATTTGGGATTCATTTTCTGTTATGCGTGCTTTAACCAAGAGGCGAATCGGAATAAGGCATTTGCAATATTGATAACTGTACAATGCTAGAAACAAACAAACAAAGAAAATAAAAACAAATGAGCATGCAAACAAGTAACGGAAAAAACGTTTGTGTTTGCGATGGGAATCGAGTAACAGTTCTGCTGTCGTGTCTTGCTTGATCCATGCTGTATGCATCAGCCTCGCATGAGCATTGCCAGCAGTGCCGTTTGGTGGGTAGCAGCAAGTGTCACGAAGTCGCGAATTGAAGTCTGAGTGAAATCGATCTCCCTCATATTTACAGATTTAGTTCAAAAAATGAAAAGCTTCTTCACGCTGAATGCGAAAAGTGTCCAGGCATTAGATATCACAACTACACCCATCTTTGTCATCTCGCATCCAGCCTGCAGCTGTAGCCGCAGCTCGTGCACGGGGGTATTTCGGTGATCCCCAGGAATAAAAGCAAAGACTTTATGTGGGATATCGCTTTGTCGATTACCGCGACGCAGTCGTCTTCATTTAAAACGTGGTTTTCATGCAACGGTCTGGTCTTGTTTGATGACACCGTCAGGCGCAGTTGCTCGAAAAGGTCGCGCAAAGCGTCGTTGTGTCCGGTGCTTAGTTGCTGCTGGCAGCAGGTCGGGCACAGTACCTTCCCCACCGAGTGAAGTCTGCAGCAGCCGGAGCACACGGCGCACTGCAGAGTTTTTTTATTTTTATCGTTGCAGTTGCCCAGTTCGTTCAGCAAACACTCGTTGCCTAAACCGCTTACGTCACCCTTTGGCATTTTTTCACATCTGCGCAAAAGAAAGTTGAGTCATTTTACTGAATGTGAAGGTTGGATAACATGAAACAAATGAAAAGATGACCGTCAAGCATTTTTCCCTGAGACACTTCGAAGGTTTCGACGAAAGTTTGAACCGAAGTTTCGACCTTCTCTTAAACGCGTTTGCACAACAATCTGTTTGATGCGAGTCCAGGGCGTAGTACTAAAAAGAGAAGTGTGTGAACGCACCTGAAAAACTAGACATTTTGAACAGGACTTCAGACTTATTTTCAAATGAATATTTAATGAAGTACTCACTTTCATTGCACTACAAACGAAAACGTGAAAAAAGTGCGGGAACGCGTTCACACAGCAAAATTTTGGGAACGCCACCACTACGCGTCCCGCCCCACTGCACCCCTGCATGAGACTGCCTCACCCTTGGTGTTCAGAGGGGAAGAGAAAGCCTATGAAATGTTGACTTTGTCCAAACGTTAGCGTTTGTTTTGCGATAAATAGCAAACGTGATTGTAGAAGCCACAAAACTGTACTTTTAGATTTTGCATGTTTCACTGAGTATTGGGCATTGGCGTGCTACTTAATCAGAGCATGGAGTTTTGAAAAGGCCTGAAAAAGTTTTCAACGTTATCATTTTTGTATTGGCCCCGCAGCGCATTGTAAAAATACTCATTGACATTTTAAAGTTTGCTTCAATCTTTCGAAATAAATTAGATGAGGGAAAATTTAACCACCTCCTTAAAACTACGATAGTCTCATTTTCTAAAATGTAGTCTAGTTTTCATTGCAGATACTTTTAAATAAAAGCATGTCATCAACGTTTTGAAAATAAGATAACTGTTTTACAAATAACACATTTTTAATGTACGTCCCGAAACACACTTATAAAAATTTTCATTTGTAATGACATCGCATGCTTCCAATTTTCTTGCGTAAACTTTTTCTTGCAATGCTCCAGTCCGTTTCTTGAGAAAAATTTACGATTCCTTTCTGATTTCATGGTATGGTTTTCTCCCCAAAAATAGTTGAAACAATTTACGCCTTCTTTTTCTAAAATGTTAAGAATGTTTCTTAATATATTCCAAATAGGGACTCTGGTCTGCTTTGTGAACCCCTAGCTTCATGTGTTTGATTATTCTTTACGTGAATGATAAAGAAGCTTCCAATAAGCACATTCAAAGAAATTACGATCACCCTCACCCACGTTGTGATAACACTAACACTTTGCTTCGTATTTTTAGTCAATAAACAAAGCTTTTGTTCTGATTTCATATTACTCTATCAAGTATGTTTCAGACAGGTAAAGAAGGGTACTGTTTTTTGTCGTAGTGGTGGGGCACCTCATGCACTTCACCCATTTACCTGAAAGACCAGCCAGAAAAGACTTGTTAAATTTCACTGCAAAATACTACATCATTGTACTCTTGCTAATATCACCGTACACGTTTCCGCTTGAACGCAACATCTGGACAAACACCAGTGTGTAAGACGGACCCAAAATGTCCGTTTTCTGCTTCAAAGACTTTTCCATCACTGCTTTAAATATAGCTTAATTACAAAATTTTGTAAAATTTGCTATAAGATCGATAAACGTTCAAAATGCTTTTTTCTACAACAAGGTCCGGTGCAGACAACACAGTGTCTAAGTATAATAGGCTTTTTATTCTCATTGGGCATTTGATGTGTCCGAGAAAAGCTTGGCCTCATCTGGCTGGTAAATAACAAATTCTACTCTTTCGTTATTATCAATTAACTGTTTAAAGGTTGTTGGAATGGGATATACTGTAATTCATCATTATGAGGCATTAAGCTCACACTGGGTATTGTTTTAAACGTGTTTGTTTTGCTTACCTATTGCATTATAGGTGTTGTTTTGCCTGCCTGTGTGCGGATTAAAATCAATTCGTTCTGTCAACGCATTTAGCTGTAATGCATGATAGCTGAGAAAAAAGCACACTTGTTTTCACTCTAATCACGAGGTCATGCGTTGATATTGTTTCAACGCTGTAATCAATCATTCAGACGTTTTTGTCTAAACTGCAAATCCAGTACAGGTCCTTAAACGCTTACATAACCTCACTTGAACGTAACCACAGTTCTGAATTGCAGCTGAAACAAAGGTACGCTGCTCTTTTTTCTCCACCACCTCTATTTTCACAATCCATTTTGTTTTTCAGTGTCACAAAGAATGCGACACTGAAAATCAAGTTTTGACCTGCACAGTTGGAGATGTTCTTCTGCAAACTATAGGTCGGCGAGTTGCGATTGAGACCAATTGCTCTGACTAGTGCACCTGCCATTGTTGAACCCAGGGCCACAACGCGTAAGGGTGTGTATGTTTGAAGGACCCTTTGCAAGTGGAGAAGTACCCGAAATCGTTACACAGCCGTTTTGGTCAGGTGCAATGACAGCCCGGCAGCAGCTGATTGGATAGTGGAGGAAGGGCGGCGGTCTCTTCTTTTTCGTTTGCGAGCTTGTTCTTTCCAAAACGGCTAGTACTTCATGGCAGCTGGAAGGACACTCGGTCGCCTGCTGTCGCTTTGTGCAGAACAGTGTGACATCCAAAAGTGTGTGTTCGACAGTTGTTAAGTCAACCTGTGAGTTCGCTGGGTAATGGGCACGCTTTTTTACAACAGACAGTCACTTTTAGGAAGATTTAAAGCTGCTGGAAGTTTTGCTGATGTTTCCACTTCTGTCGTCACTATGAATCATGAAATGTAACAAATGTTACAGAAGTTTGACAATAGTTGCAACAGAATGCACTTCCTAGAATTTTAACGTTTTATTTCACCAGGTTTGTAACTTTCTACTGTGTCCTGTCATCCATGAACAGCATCTTCCTCCACAGCATTAGTTACGATTTCGACTTGTCGCTTCAATAAAGCATTGCATGGAATCGTCACAATAGAAGAAATGATGCAAAACACGAAGACTGCAAATGGGCCAACGCTAACGGCCAGCTAATGGAAATAGACCAATAAACACACAAAGACTGATAGGCAAAAGTCAATAGTATTGTGCTTACAGTAAAAATGCGCGATAGAAGAAAAAGCTTGCATTTGAAGAGTATTACGCAATAAAAAATGTCATTGACTAATTTCAAATACATACAGGTTTTGGGAAAAAGATGCAATTTAATGATAACGTTTCTACTGATTTTTATGGTCAAGCAATTGACGATTAAACTTCTATAAACTTTCTAATATTTCTCTGATCATGAAATCGTTTACAACCGCTCAACAATATTTTCATATGTGCATAAATCTACAAAAGTTGATTCTTCATGTCAAAAACGTTTTTATCTCGTAATCGTGTACTTTCGCTGTGTGCAGCTTTTTTTTAAGGTTTTACCTTGGTGACTGTTAAGACATTTTGAGGGACCGCAATAATTTCATGTGAATACCGAGATGGTCATAAAGCGAGATTTTAGTGTATTTTGGTGGTGGTCGTAAAGCGCGGCTCTATGGTATTTTGAGAAACTGTTGGAAAAATTTGAGAGACCGTTTCGGTCTTGGAAACACTGGCCGTGTGTACTAGATACAGTATTTTATCCAGTGCAGCTGCTTACGTTTTTTTGCTTCCGTCGATGAGGTCGCATAAGCTTTCTCGCTATCATTGTTTTAATAGTTTTGCTGTACCTTTAAGAACATGTACACTTGACTTCTCTTTCGAACGTGACGAGTGTGCGCAGACACCGTTTTGCAATAAAAATTTTTTCCTGATGTATTCACAAACACGCATACGGGCTGTTGTAACAAACATTGCACGCATAGTTGTTCGGCTAAACGTGCAGTTTGCAAGCCTATGAACAAACTTCGAAGCAGCGCGTTGTCCGAATATAATTTTACCTTCTTGTGTCGCGTACACAATTTCCGCCAATAATTTTATGGCTGCTGTCTTGATGCTGCTGGCAAATAGCGATGTTAACTTTTTCGTAAAAGGGCAGATACTGACGAAACGCTTTATAACAATTTCACTATTGGCCTCAACTCGAATTTTTATATTACACCTTTCATTCCAATAGCGATCTACAGCAAGTCAGGCATGCACTTCTACAAAGTTTTTTTTACAAGCATATTGCGTGTATACAGTTTCTACCTCGGTTGAATCTTAGCCAGAAACTGCTGAGATCATCCGATCAATGCTGTTGACAAAAAAGTGGTACAACAAGAAAAGTACTTTGTCCGTTCATGATCCATGACCACGCTTGTCCACATTCTTCGTCCACGCTTGTCCACATTCTTCGTCACACTTGTCCACATTCTTCGTATGTTCTTCGAACAGAGGCATCATAACATTGGTTTTTGTGAAATTTCTCTTCATTTTTCCAAAATTTTATGGAAATATAATTAGGCTCAACCGGCAAAAACAACAAGCTCTGCAAAAGTTTTAGCAAGGCCAAACATGCTTTGCCGTAACCACCTTATGCAGAACTTCCTTAAGGTGATATTAATAATTGTCAACTGTTGCAAAGAGAGCGTTTTGGGCATAGAGTTTTTTGAAATAATATGTCTGATTCATTTTTTAAGTAGCATTATTATACTTGGCATAACATCTACAAAACACAAACTACTTTTTCCTCCCTTCAACCTCAAGACATTCCAGGTTGGGGTTGTTGCCTATAGCTTCCTTATTTTAACTGAATCATAATTATACTATAAGTAGCTAACTGCCACTAGTTTTACTTCCAGGCGTAGTAGGTAAAACATGGTGGAGAAGTTTTAACTGTCTTCTTAAATTAGCACGTTTTGATGACACGTATAAAAATAGCAATTTTTAATCTGCATTGTCCAGGTCTGGAAATACAAATCTTTTTTGTTTTCATAAAAAGTCTTTAGTAATTGCTTACTTTTCAAAGGATCGTGTTACATTTTGCAGTTTTTACAGTGTTGTGAAGTCTCTTGTTACATGAAAGAAACAAAACGTAATTTGCAGTGTGGCAAAATAGCTGGTTGCAACCAAGATCAAAAGTCAAAACTTGAAATATCATGGTATGTAGCACTTAACAAGTTGCATGGTACAAGAACAAACAGTCACTTATGGTGTGTTCTTTCTTAGTCTTTAGAACAGGGGTCACCAACGTGGTGCCCGCGGGCACCAGGTCGCCCGAAAGGACTAAGTCGGTCGCCTGTCGACCTGTTCTAAAATAACATTAGCATGATCAGTGTCTTCACATTAACGAATATCGATAATAAAATAATTGAAAGTAAATTGAGCAAAATTTTTATTTCAGAATTGTGTATCAAACTAGCAGCCCTTCGCATTAATCGGTACACAAGGAGTAGCTCGCAGTTTCAAAAAGGGTGGTGACCCCTGCTTTAGAATATAGCAAGACAATGCTTTTTCCACAAGAGCAAACGTTGAAGCTCAAAAAAGATGAACTCCAATTAACACCATTTCCTTGACCCCATCTGCCTTGCACCATCTTAACACACGTGACGTGGGACGACGACTAAACACATCAGTGGATGGCAAAACGATTGAATTTGAAACAAACCCAACGTATCTTGGAGTGAAGCTTGACCGGTCGCTCACCTTCAAGCCACATCTGACATCAGTGCGGCAGAAAGTCTTGTCACTCTACGCGCTGTTAAACCGGCTGGCCGGCACAGGGTGGGATGCTTCCGTGAACACGCTCAGGACCAGCAGCCTAGCTCTTGTATACCCCTCTGCTGAATACCGCTCCCAGCATGGTCAAGAAGCAGGAATACGAAGGAGGTTGATGTGACTATAAATTCTGCTTTACGAACAATTACTGGGTGCCTAAAACCAACACCGACGCAATACTTGCCAATCCTTGCAGGCATTTCCCCAGCTTCAGTCCGACGAAATGCCGCTACCCTCCGACTCGCCTTGAAGTACTGTACGCGCTGACGGAACATTTCAATAATAACTTAGTACGCCTGAAAACAAGACCTCGTCTCAAATCGCGAAGGCCGTTTGCACAGTCGGCGATTGAACTGATTGAGTCTTTTGCGGGGCATAAGTCTATCGCACAGTGGACTCAACGCCAGTGGCTCGAAGAGTGGAAGAAGTCAGGGGTCCCACCTCATTCCCTTCCACCACCCAAAGTGGGAAACCCCGACCTGGGTCTCAGCCGCTCTGCTTGGTGTAAACTGAACGGGAATCACTACACCGATGGAAGATGTCACCGGATCCTTGGTCCATGCGGTTCTGGAGAAGCTCAAACCGCGGAACATTTCATAAGTGGACGTTGTGACTCTTTCTGAATGTCTGGAACGAATGCAGATCTTGCTTCACCCTTACCGGCTCTGTGCGTCTGGTTAGAAGAAAATGATCTTGCAGTTTAATCATACGCACGACGACGATGACGACGACCCTATATGCATTCTTCACGTTTTTACACAAACCGACACTCCACTCAAAAGTTTATTTTTTCGTTACCATGACGGACATTCGGTGTTGTCTGAACCTATTAAGACTTGCATACATCGGTGTCGGAAAGATTTTCCAGGGGTGCCCAAAAAGAATTTCTTCCAGGGGGGAGCAACAGTGGTAATATTTCACTTGACCAACTCGAAACTAAAAGAGAACAACTTTTTTTCTACTTAAAATTTATTAGAAAAATATCAAAATTCAAAATCCAGGGGTCTTTGACCCCCCCTTGCCAACCCCTTCATGTCTTCTCATGAAGACATTGCAACAACCATTTTTACAGCGTTACTTGACCCTTGATTTAAAGTTATTGTGCAAAGGTGACAATATTGGCTTAAAAATCCAGGGGCGTAAATCTCCGCCCGTTTCAAAAAAGTTATGACTTGTTCAAATACTCCAGACTCTCTGTTACAATTCTCTTTATTGGATTCACCTTTAAGCACGATTTCTGTAATTCTTTCATAATATTTTGCTGATTCAACAGCGGCAATCTCATCAGAAATATTCTATGTCTGCAGGGCGTCTTGACCTTTTATATTATCTTGTGCTACGCCCACTTTTCTGCCATCATACAACTGCGGTTACTTTGCGACATATTTTGGTTTTGCACAGTTGTCACACCTTCTTGGCTGTTGTTTTCTTGATGTGGTACCTGGACAAGACTAGAAGCTGCTTCCTGCGACTTCTCTATAGTATTGCTTGAATCTATACCGTCTAGCTATTATCATCGGATTTTTTTTCCAGAATAGCCTGTTTTTATAACATAAGCACACGGTGGCAAGTCAATCTTCACCTGCAGCATCCGCACGATACCACCGCATCTCTCAGCACAAACTTGAAGCAGACGTTTTTTTTCAGTCCGGTTTTGTCAAACCTTACAGCTTACGTTTTTTCACCTTGTCCACCCTACAACATGTAGTATATACATTTAGTTTGCATTTCTAAACGTATTCCTCTCTCACTGTCAGCGAATGTATGACCTTGCAGCGCCAGAACACCACGTTTGCTGATTCCATCTAGTGCAAGGAACTTGGGCCAACACTTCTATTCAGGCCCGTCGCCAAGTGGGAACATAGGCAGTGGTGTAACCAGAGGTTTGAGCAGGCGCGTAACCAGCTTGGGACACGATGTGGGGCGAAAAGTTTTCTAAGAGGGGCGCAAATTTTTTTAACTATGGCCAATAGTTTCGAACTATGTCCAACACATTTTTCTAGGAGGGCGAAAATATTTCAGGGGGGATTCGCCCCCCTGCGCCCCCCTGGTTACGGGCCTGGGTTTGAGTCAGGGGGAAACTTAGTTGAAAAAGGCCCACTGGCCCCTGGAGAAGGCCCACTCGCCAACATTTAGAATCGAAAATGATGGTGAATCCGGATGTGGATGGCTATACTAGAACCTTACATCACTGAAAAATGCTCCGAAAATGCCGAAAACAACAACCTACTGAAAACCAACGAATCTTAGAACCGATTTATAAGCTAAGTGGGGTCTCGGTTTTAACGTTTAGCTTTACAGGGGTGCGATTCGCCCCTCTTATCCCCCGTCAGTTGCGCCATTGAACATAGGTGGGCTGAGCCCCAGCATTCGCACCCAATACCTCCAAGTTCTAGCTCTAATCTTCCTGGTGAACACATTTTTCATTGCATTGCATACTACCAACCCCCAAACAAACTTAATCCACCCCCAATGCTGTTGATCTGGCGATGGATCTGTTTCTGTCCAGGCAAGCAAACGCAAGTGGGAATTACCCCATAACTAATTTAAACCGTGATTCCAGCCAACGCCAAATTACCAGTAAAAATATTTAAATTTCCATCACAAGATTGCTTTTCTGCTGTAATACAAGTGGTTTATCGGAATCAGCTACTAACAAATAAGCTACACATCCCGTTGTCATTTGCTGATTTCTCGAGCCATGTAAAATTTGTCTTTTCGTGGCTGGCGTGAACTGTCTACAACAGGAGTGCACAACGTGCGGACGTGCACATGTATAGATTAAAATCTAAGTTACGTATATCCGCTGTGTATTAAAATAAACTCTTTGTCTACTATATGACGATATTTAGTAGAAAGATGGCCAAACAGACGTGTGAAAGCAGGTTAGGCTCACTGTGTGGAAGAAGAACAGGAGCAATGCAAAAGAACAAAAATATCTTTAACCAACTGGCGGTCGTAATTCATAAAAACAAACGTAATGCGGTCAGAAATAGTGAAAAAGTTGTGCAGTCCTGGTCTGTGGGTTTGCAATTGCAACAAAAGGATCAAAACCACATGCTCCTTAGTCACTGTTACTATTGCTTTCAGCATGCTGCATTATGGTTCAATCAGGGACTTGAGTGGCAACAAGAAACCCATCCACTCACCTTTATGCGACAAAACTAAGATACAGACTTACTGCGGATTCATGGACTGCACCCTGGCAACAGCCCTGAACTTGTTTTTCGCTTAGGAGGCTTCTAGAATTTTGCTTTAGTTTAGAGGTTTCCATATTGCATTGTTATTTTCACTACCGCCTTTCCTTTGAAGGCTGCCATCAGGTATTAAAGAAATAAACTTGTTCTTGTAAAAAAACAAACAATTTCGCACAGTGGCACATCAACAACCAAAACCATCGCCAGACATTCTTCAACAAGGAAGCTTTACGTTTGTGCACGGAGGCTTGACATCCTGAAAATTTGAATGTTGACCTCGAACGTCGGGTCTTTAACCAGTGGCGTAATTGACGGGAACAGGGTGTGAACCGCCCTCCCTAGCAAGCCAGATGTAAAACTCGGCCCCCCACTTAAGCTTATTATATTTCGCTCTATTCTTTTGGTTTTCAGTAGGCTGTTGTTTTTTGCAAGTTTTTAGGAATGCTTTCCTGTGATTTTGGATTTTAGTATAGCCATCCGCATCCAGATTCACTATCATTTCTCAACTTTTTTCTACGTGCTGGCCATCGGGCCCCTCCGGTAGCCAGTGGGCCCCTTCATCTAATTAAGTTTTCCCACACTGGCTCAGACCTCTAGTTACGCCACTGTCTTTAACTTCGAATGGAATGACGAGTTCTTCGTAGCGGTGACCAAGTCCTGTATTTATTGTGGAATAATACCAACGGCTCTTTTAAGCGGTCAAACCTGAAGGGGCATTTTTATGCCGCGCAAAGGTAAATAGACTACACCGTGGATCAGAGGAATATCGAAGCTCCTCGCTTACAGTCACGCTTGGATCAACACTATTTAACAACAGTCCTTTTCAAGAAGATATCCAAATCATTTGAGTCTGCCGAGCATCGTACTCGCGCCTCATATTAAGTATCCTTGTTAATTGCTAAGAAAATGATGCATTTCTTCACTGATACAAACTTTGTAAGGGATTGTATGCAGCACTTACTGCTGTTGACGTTGTTTGCTACGAGCAACACGACGCTTTCAAAGCAAACCGCTATCTGCCCACACTGTTACTCGAAGCGTGGAAGACTTGGCCTGATGTCCGATCCTCAATCTCAGTGAAGTTAAAACTCTCAATGTAGACTCACATCGCCTTACAAGAGAACTGTGATGTAAAGGACACTACGCAACTGGCCATTTATATGCGTGGCGTCACACATTTATACCCTTGAATTAGGTAAAATCATGCACAATTTCACTCTGGCAACCTTCCTGACAACTTCAACCGCCTTTTAAACCCTATAAATCAAGTACACTGCCATGCAACGCGCGGTGCAACTAGGGGTGCATATTTTTGGCAAATGACCCACACCAAATATGGAAAAGATCTTTGAAGCATCTGGGCCCTGCGATCTGGGACAATATTGACGCGACTGCATCCCGTTCACATTTAAGAAACAGTACAGAGATACTTACCTTTGCATATGATGACAGATAGTATGGTGCTGAAACATGGAATTCTTCATCTAAATCCCACTGTAGCCCACTTCTTTTTCATATTGCACATTTCCCTTTGATAACATTCCCTTCCCCCGTAGCTATCTTTGTTCCTTACTTCTTTCCACCCTATTGTACATACTCCCATTCATTTCCACATCTAGGTTGTGTTTGCTTGCCTAGGTTTTGCTGGTTTTGTTTTTGTTTGTGTATTTGTGATTTGGTTTTCTTGTTGCTGCGCTGGTGCTCTTTCGCTTTGCAGGAACAGCGCGTCATATCCCACGAACAACTTCTGGTGAACAATGAAATTCGAACGCTACATCTCTGCAGATTTGATTCCAAGAGTTCCAACCATCAACTACATGCAATAACGCTGCAAGCAATTCCAAAGCTTGCTAGATGCGAAAGGGTATGTCAACCGGGCAGAGTTTCATATTTGTTGGTTTATATACAAGGAAGTATACTTCCTCTGCTACGCCCAGACGCTTGCGGATCTGAACACCTGATCCACCGAGAGAGACTAGTTGCAGCCCCGAACTCCCTGCGCAACTGTATCGATCCTCTAGCAGCTCTTTCCCACGTATACGCAACACCACGAATTGAAACTGGACAGAAACAAAGATAATTCAACTGCTGAGGACATCAACTCGATAACCTTCCGGTTGCTGCAATGCCTTGGCGTCCTTGCATGCACTAATTTGTTTTTTCTTGCTGGAATACACCAAATAAAATCAAATCAACTCAACACAAAACTGCATTTAAATGGAGAAGTTCCTCTTTTAACGTTATTTCGTTCGCTTAGCTTTGCCTCGAACGGTCTCCAAATCAATTTTCTGTGCCTGTTCCTTTTCCAAACTGCGGCACACAGTTGGTGCGCCCACCGTACATGTCTTAATCGAACTTTGTGTCTGGCTCTTTCAATAAGCCAAAACCCATCTTTAGACAGAAGTTGTTTCTTCTGACCTCGTGTGCCTTCTTGGCCCCATGAAGTGGCCTTGTAGTCCGAATAGGTTGCCGGCTTCTTATTTAGCATTTATTTTAGCTTGAGGTGATGGCGTGCAATACGTGTGAAAGTTGAAAGCAAACAAAAGTTGCAACAAAAGTCTGAAATTTCTACGGACTAAACAGGAACGCATAACCGCGGCATACTCTTATCCACGGGGAAATGTTTGTACACTTGACAATTAACTATTTAGATTGACAAGCAGTGAGTTCCATTCCATGAAAAAACTTTAGATGCATGCCAGGATTTCTGTCAGATAGGTTCAGCAATAAAGTTTTCAAGGTGCTGCGTAGTGTGCATGCAATGCAAAATTAACTCTGTTACAAAAAGAAACTTGAAAAAGAGTTATTGGTACCAATACTCGACATGTTGTTTATTTTGATCGTATTGTAGAAGCAGCCAGCAGGAATGACAACAGTATTTAAAGTTAATCACGACAAGTACTTTACGAGAGCGTTGAAGCTATTCTGATGTATCACCTGTCCTTCATCGGTTGATTCAGATTCAACGTTTGAATAAAGACCCAGTTCTGCCTAAATCAAAATGTGTTTTCTTGCTTCGTTCTAAACTAAAGTGATAACGAAGTATTGTGAAACAAGTATGCAACGATCAAGGATTCACCGCGTTGCCGCAGAGTGGATACACTTTTTAGTTTCCCATCTGCACGATTGCATTTTAAGAAAGGCATTTTTTCGGCTTGAGCACTGACCGAAAATGGTATAACCGGGCTTGTGGTCTCACAAGTAGTGTTGCAAATCGTTTTGCGATTTATTCTAATTCCATTGATTCGGTGGCAAAACCTTTGAATTTTGATTGAAATAAGTTGTCTCCATTCAAAAAACGAAATGTTGATGACGGACTGTTTTTGCCAACCCAAGCACTTTTAAATTGGATTCGGTCTTTTGTTGCCACCCAGCGGTGGAATATTTTCTGTTCCAGGCAGTAGCGAAACTAGAGGTTTGAGCCAGGCTAGGAAAACTTAGCAGAAGGGGATCCGCTAGCCAACACTCAAGATATAGTTAAGAAATGTTAGTAAATCAGGATGTGGGTGTCCATATTAAAACCCACAATCACCGGAAAACACTCCTGGAAACGCAAAAAATAACAACCTACTGAAAACCAAACCAATAGAATACTAAATAAATACCAAACTATAAGCTAAGTGAGGGCCCGCTTTTAACATTTAGTTTTCCAGTTGGGCGGTTCGCACCCCTGCCCCCCTGGCAGTTACGTCACGGGTTCCAGGTGATTTATTTCTTCATGGTTGACTAGAGCAGTGCTCTTCAACCTTTTTCGTTACGGTGCACCTTTAAAGATATTTTGACGAACTCATGCATCCTATTTCCTCAAACACTTAAACTCATGCACCCTATTTACTGACACTTCCCCCGTGTCCTCCACCTAATTGCGCCCTTGTCTGTAAGTATCCGGGTCTAAATAAGCAAGCCCCCTAAAGCTACATAATTCAATTGATAATGGCTCATTGTCTGTTGCTTATGAATCGCAGATAATCAAGTAATTATAACAATTAGCTTGACATGGTCTGATGCTTACGCACCACATTTCAGAATGTGCAAAGTCTCGGTTAAATCCTGAAAGTCATTGTTTGGTTAATGGTTCATTTTTGCTAACAGAAAGTTTTGTAAAAATTATCTGTTTTGTGTGACAGTGTGTGATGGACTCTTGTGAACCCTTTCTTAGTGGTGCACCCCACGCATATTTTGATGCACCCTTGGGTGCACCTTGCACACCGGTTGAAGAGCGCTGGACTAGACAACCCTACAACAGGTGGATGTGCTTCCTTTCGCAACAGGTGGATGTGCTTCCTTTGACATGTAGTTTTAACGACATGACATGGTTTCTCAGAAAATTCAACTCCCAAAACGAACATTCTCCAAATGACTGCCATTTACAGAAGACAAACATTGAGCTGAGGCTTTCTTGGAATGAAATGACCTTTGTTCAGACTCAAGATGCAAAAATTTTTGCTGTCCGAGGTGAAATACCTTCCTCCATTTTCACCCTGTAAAGTCGCTGGTGGTGCATCCATTAGACCAAGGTCACCGTTTTTGAAACTGAGAGCTTCTTCTTGGGTACTGATTAATGCAAAGGGCTATCAGTTTGTTACAGAGTTCTGAAATAAAATTTTTCTTAAGTTATCTTTAATTATGCGATCGTTAATCAAATTAATGATATTTTTTATCTATGTGAAATTACTGATCATGTTAATGCTATTTTGCTGCTATTTTCGTAACAGGCCCGCAGACGACCCAGGTGGTCCGTGCGGGTGCCCTTGTGCCCACGGGCACCATGTTGATGACCGTTAGACATTCCGAAACGTAGTCTTTTATGTCAATGTGTCTTCATGCAAAAAAGCTGTGATGGTGCTATTACAACGAAATATTGAGAAAGCTGATATTGACAGGGCAAATTCATTGCATGGGCAGTTTATGTGCGTAGTTCATGAGTTTTTTCAGAACCACGGATAAGATTCGCAGTTAGGTCGTCGAAGACAAAATACTATTTCCTTGAAATCATGCCTTCAGGAACGCACCCATTGCACAATCTTACGTTGAATCAACTTCGCAAAAGTTCTGATTATATCTTTGAAACTATAAGCTGACGGTTTTAAAGTTTTTTGTTGTTTTTTGACAAACCCGTTGTAAATTTTTCGTATTTTGGACTTCAAGCTGACGTATAGTTTTAAAACAAAATCAACTTTCAGAGCGACCGATCAAAAATTATGTTGCATTTTGTTGAGCATTAAAGCAGACAAAATGACTGTGCACTGCTACTGGGAGAAGCTTAACTATTAGTGAGAAACCCAATAATTTATGCTGTAAAATCTTAAATGTTTTTGATTTTTAAGGTAAAAATGAGCTCAATCGCAAGAACACACAACCAGTATGACCTATTGCGGCAGGGCTAATATCAAAACCAATTAAAGTTTTTTTTTTTGCTGTAAACTTCATTGCAAAGGCAGTATGACCTATTGCAGCAGGGCTAATATCAGAACAATTTAAAGTTTTTTTTTGCTCTACAACTTCATTGCAAAGGTCTACAAAAGGAACTAAAACTGCTTTTTCCTTTTAAATGTACAAACAGAAAGCAGTGAGTTTAGCTTTTGTTTGCTAACCGCGAGCTGCGGTTGTCCACTTCAAATCGTTATTCTGCCAGAAAATGTCCTTTTGAACTTCTTAAACTTCTAAACCTCTTGGGCGTGTGCTCAAACAATTGACTTGCAGCTGGAAAGAACTCTCATGCCCAACTGAGTCGAACTCGACCTCGCAGTCAACATAATGTTTTTCTCCAGCAAGTGGTAGCGAATCAGTTGAGGACTATTTACTTAGTGAACTGAAAAGTATCTTTCATCATGTGGATTTATGTCAAACTTTGCTTCAAACTTCAAGATGTCAATCAATTCGAGAGTTAGATGACCCCAAGTGTATGGCAGAAAGAAGTGAGGAACCCTTTAGAAAATAGACATTCCCACCTGTAATCGAGGTCAATGAGGACTATGTCTACTGAACAACTAACAAGAATACCAAAAAAAGCGTCAAAATGAATGGAACACATCAAACTGCACGGGCATCCCGTTCTCGTTCTCCTCTTAAACAAACTGAGAGTACCACATCCGACTCCGTTCCACTACAACTGCGCCGTTTGTGATAACCACGACGCAGGAGAATTCGGCGATCAAAAAATAGTTCTTACTCAAATTTGTGGTATTTACTGCTTCTGGAAATTATAATAACTCCCTTGGATAAAAAGGTTTGAAACACGTTAGCAGCGTTTTTCAACAAAAATGAAAAACTCAATGTGACTCGACAACTAGTCGCAATTCGTTGCGGACGCGTCTTGACATACAGTCGCCAATGTCTCGAAACTGATTGCGGATGGCTAGGACTCGACTTCCGGATCCACCACTTGCACCCATTTCTAATTACATCTCACAAATCGTACATTTTCTTCTCCAGGAAAATAGCAAAAAGCAGGATAAAAATAAATTCAGAATTTCTAAAATGAACGTCTCGTCTTGTGAGAATTCGAGGATTTTTTCATTACTTGTGTTGCTTATGGTACGTTTTTCAGAGAAACTGCATTAATGTAATACGAAACTTTAATACAGGACTTCACACACTTGTGCTTTTTACAGCAAAGCAGTTGAAGACTTGAGGTAATTATCAACTTGGAGAACTGAACACTATCGCTCAGCTCTAGAATGCATTTAACACTTGCTTACACCACTTAGCGAGGACCAATTCCAACAGTTAATAAGCAAGGCATAAACCGCGGTTTCAAACCTGGGATTAACGGCTTCTTGAGGATGCGTGCGGTACATTTCAAGAGGTCAGCGAAGCTTTGTTTCAAAAGCATTAGTGAAAGTGACCACCGGCACCATAACCATTCAAAGAAAAAATAAATTATTTGCCGCATATAATTGCAATAGTTGAAATTAACTTCAACCCACGGATGAAAACCAAACCTCTAAGAAAAACTGGATGGGATGAACCAATTAAAAAACTACAGAAAATATGTGGAGGAGCTTCTCGAACAAGTGTTCAAACAATCGATTGCAGCTGGAAACGGTTCTCATGCGCAACTGAACCGAACTCGATTTCATTCTCAACAGATGTTTTTCTCGATGAGTTGGGACTGTATCAGCTGAGGGCTGTTTGCATCGTAAGAATGACTTTTGCGGTAAGTGTACTCGATAAAGATGGGCTTGGTACTTTATTTTGTCAATCAAACTCACGTAAAGGTGAAATATGACAAATGAGGTACTGGCCTTTAACGTTTACCGCAATATGGATTCTGTTTATTCAGTACGAATAGCGTTTATGGTAAGTGCGCTCAATAAAGTTTGACTTGGCACTTTGTTTTGTCAATCAATTTCCCTCAAAGCTGAAATAAGACAAATGAGTAATGGCCCCAACGTTTATCGTAAAATCGACTCCAGACATATGTATTAATTGATTTTGTAGGGTTTAGGGAACATTGCATTCAGTACATAGGTGATGTCATAATATTTTCACAAATTAAAATCTTCAACCGACAAATAACATTAATGTTTGAATCTTTTTAATAATCGTTTTAGGCGATGTACGTTCAACGATGTTTGTTTTACCAGTTGTCCACATCACAACATGTTTAAGTAGTCGTCTACGTTCTTCGCGTTTAACATAGTGCTTGCGAATAGAGGTCTGAACTTCCCTAAACAACAAAATTGGCTGACGTTGTCCGCGTAGTAAATGATCAAAATGCTGCATTGAAAATATGTATGTCAAAGCGAGTTTGATTGGGATTGCCCTTTTTTCGCACATTGAATAAATCCAAGCTAAGGAGATTTTAACATTTTAATGTCTGAGATATGGATGCAATATGGATACGCCATGGAGCGTAAAAATGTTTTCATTCGCAAAACAATATCAAGAAAACTTGCTTTTCATCAAGATACACTTTTTATTTCGCGAAGACATTTTTCCGATTTTTCACTTTTTTCTTCGTCATGAGGATACTCACGCCACAGCTTTGTGATCAAGACACTCACGCCATAAAAAATTCTACAGACAATTTCCGCAGCCATAAAGCACAAAAGCATGAATGTTTTAGGATGGTTAACAAGTACAAATAATTCCAGGCTATGCATCAGCTTAGTCAGGTGTTGGCGATTTTGTTGAAAAGAGATGAAGATAAGAAAAAAGAGATGAAACTTTAAGAATCTGATGCCTCTCACAAGACGAGAGTAGTCTTGTTGCCGCTAGAGGGCACGAAACCTCTAACTATATCTGCTTGACAAGAAGTTTGCCTGAATCCACTGCTTTGTGGTTAAAACCAAGATGTACAGTAAAGAGTATACCAGTTTTGTTAGAATCTTCTTAAAGCTGTTTCTGCATTTTGTTTCATAAGCAGAAGTTCCAGCGAGTTTAAGTCAAATTGGCCACTATTTAATGCGCTATTGAAAGTTTCCACAACAACGTGATTTTGTCAGCTTGTGTGCGCTGCGCGATTAGGCACCAACATTCAAAAGCTTCAGATTACAAATTCCTTTGTTATTTTCATATTTTGGGTGCTGATATCGCGTAGAGGTTTTGTATGTAGGTTTCTTTTAAAGAAAATCATCCCGTAACAGTGACGTGCAGAGGTCTGGTGATGCACTGGGCGACTGCTCGAATGTATGCCCCCCTACCAAATTCTAGTATTGAGCAGTGGCGTATGGTGGTAATTGTTACTGGTTATGCGCTGTTTGTGACGTCACAATACGACGTCATATTCACGTTTGCAAGCCAACGCTTTGGCGAAGTTTGTTGACACATTATGCATATTATTCCACATGCACTCTCCTTGCTCGTTGCTGTACAATGTGTCACACAGCCAGATGTTTTTGCAGTTGTGAACTACCTCGTTGTGGCGTTGAGTCTGTTTTACTCCACTGTTTTAAACACAAATTTTCAGTGCTCCAAGTTAGGACACCGGAGTAAAACACAGTGCTCAACGCTAAGACAGAGAACGCTAAGACTTAGAGCAGTGTATAACTACTAAACTATCCGGCTTTCCGTTGAAACAGGGGAGTAGAACACTTTCGGTGCTGTACGTCAGCGGAGTTCACAAATGCAAAAATATAAGACTGCGCATTATAACAGCGGAGTGAAACACACTTAACGCTGCGACAGGGCAGTTTGCAACTGCAAAAACATCAGTCTGTGCGAATGTCTCGTCGAAGAGCAGTCCAGCAGAGAAGGTATGCTGCTGGGATGGCGGACACCCACGGCTTACAGTTTGAAACTTGCTAAACTTTGCAAGAATTAAGAATGTGCATAAGGTACGCAAAAAACTGTCGTTTTTGATAATGTGGCTGTTATATGTACAACTACTGGGTTAGCAGAACAGATACAGACTTGCGTGAGCCGTTCTGATCAACCCGCTGCCAATTAATGACGAACCTCGAAATGATGCACATATTGAAAGCACAGGTGTGCGGCTGTATTAACTCACACCCTGGGTTGCCACACCAAAAAATGAAACCGGAAACTAGTGATGGATCAAAAAGTCAGCTAAATCAAGCAGGTTCAAATAGGGCAGTTTTCAAATTTGGCTAAATCAATTTAACGACCATAATTATCTTCCAATCCTGTTTTGTGATTTGCTCTTGATCACACTATCTGGAAAAAGTCACGTCACTGTCAGTTTGATTTGGGTGTGCTCCGCGCACCCAGAGTATGGGTCTTTGGTATTGAAGAATGTGAGAACCACTGGCATTTGAATACATAAAAACTAATGCTGACAAAAAAAGCAAGTTTCGAAAAATTAAATTCATGAAGCATGCCTTAGTAGCCTTGCAATAGGAAAATCATCCAGTTACAGCATTTTAATTTTTGGAATTTCACTTTGTGGAATTTCACCTCCTGCCTTGTACGTCCGGGACTGCGGCCCAGTTCGCCCCCCCCCCTCTGCACGCCACTGTCTCGTAAGGTTTGAAGTATTCTCGATGTTTAACTAGACACCTCGTGATAAAATAAGTCTGGTGTTAAACAAACTCTTTCTCCTATTTGATATTTGTCTGAAGTGCTCAAAGTAAATCCTTTCCTCATTTATGCTGAAGAAGAATTTCTCTAAAATTTAATCTGAACAAAGCCTATCTTTAAACTGTGCAAAGACTTCAGTGATTTTGTGAAGCTTATTGGCAAATAGTGATGTATCTGCCAATTATTATCATTGCTTTGTAACGTATGCGCACCGTTATAACAAGTGCTTTTGCGTTCAGCGATCCTGCGGTCTGATTTTAGGGACTGGATGCAGTCGTCCACTGCGATTTGAACTAGTTCTATAGACAGAAAAAATAATCTATTGACTGACACCGACTGTTTAAATTGGGATCCGACCAGGGGCGGAGCCAGACATTTTCATTTGAGGGGGCCACTGGAGGGGCCAGTTTTGCAACAAGGGGAGCTGTCAGTGGTCTGTGTAGGACTTTGCTATAGGCAGGGGCGGAGCCAGACATTTTCATTTGGGGGGCCACTGGGGGGACC
>Ga0210059_1004747_pt1 | contig 21904 bp, 12 predicted proteins | sample Ectturendosymbi2_FD_188042 | JGI IMG/M metagenome (GOLD analysis project Ga0210059, IMG submission 188042) | Ecteinascidia turbinata endosymbiont from Florida, USA - Sample 2 (SPAdes) (version 2) | ecosystem: Host-associated > Tunicates > Ascidians > Unclassified | place: Key West, Florida...
ACATCCTATTTTCCAAACAATTCTGAGCCAAAAAAATGGCTCATTGGGTTGGCGCTCGAGCCAGGTAAAGTTGGACAAAAACGCGAAAACATCTCCCATTGTGACTTTACCCCCGGAAAATCCCAAACCCTGAACGAAAAATATTTTTTTCAATCTCAACTAGAAAACTTGCTGAATCCGTAGAGGGCTTGGACAGCTCTCCAGCTCAATCGGCCAGAGGGAGTTATAGCGTTGCAAAGCTTTGCAAAAAAAGTGGCGCACGTGGGACTTAAAGCGTCGGCTCTTTAGAGCTAAGATCCAGCGTGGTTCTGCGGTGACAAGGCGAAACCTTGTTGTGGCAGACCACCATGATCGCCAACGTGTATCTGTAACATCTGGTCTCTTCTCTCGTCGATGAAAGCTGTCAACAATACCTTCGCCTGGGAACCCCACCTGTCTCAAAGCCAGGGCGGAGGTAATCCCAGGCGGCCAACGCAACTCCATCGTCGTCTTGCCTGGGAGTCCCGTCCATTCGAGTTCAAGCCGAGGTGTTCCCGGGTGATCTACGCTGTCGACGGAAGAGAAACCGACCTACCGTTGGTCGCGGTGGCATGCCAGGCTCGTGCGGTGCCTTTTTTCAAGGGCTCTGCCGAGTAGACGCGGTTGAACTGCTGTTTGCGGTTCGTCCGCGTCGTCTGGCTCACTGGGTTGGCTCGCCACACGTTGAGGGAACTGTGCACTCTCGGCCATAGCCACCGCTGCTGCTCAAGAGCTGGGAGGCGGTCATTGCCACCAGATCTGCGTCCGGCAGAGGCATTACTTAACTGGCCGTCTCTGTCGGACTGCGATCTGGTCGTGCTTTTAATGTTTTATGTTTTAATACGCCACCCACGAGAACTGTAGTTGTTTATTTCGGCATATTGTCGGCTTTGTTTCAGATAACTCCCACCCCGTTCATGGTGAGCATGACACCGTGCGAGGGTTTGTGTATCATTTTATTTGCAGCCGGGTTTGGCGGAAGGGTCCCAACCAGAAGTAATGGGTGTTGGGTATTTCGTGGGGTACCAGTGTCAAGCGAAATTTCTGACTTGCGAAATTTGTGACTTCACGCCATGTACGCATGCACAGAGTAATATTCTACATATCAAATATGCTGAGAACACTGATGATTAACGCTAAGGGATTCGTGTTTAGGTAAGTGTGTCGGGTAGGGTTTAGGATAGGGTTAGAAAAAGAAAAATAATTGAGGTCAAAGACTAAGTCCAAAAATTTTCAGTGGTTAAAGTTATTCCCGTACTATAACTTTTTGTGGGTACCTGACATCTAACCTAAAAGTTTTGATTTACACAACACACATCAAAAAAGTAATTGCCAAAATTTATTTCTTCATTCTGAGAAGAAAAGTAACAGACAAACAATAACAGGTCAGAAATTTCGCTTGACACTGGGTCGAGATCAGTTTGCAGGAATCGGGGATTCCCGCAGGACAGGCTGGCGGTAGAGCCGGGCCTGGACGGGACACGTTGCTCAATGGCCTAGACAGCGTTGCTCCCAAGACTTGTCAGCAGTGTTTCCACTGGGGTTAGTCTCGTTAACTTCAGATTGTTGCTTTCTTCAACATCAGAATTTCACGTTACAGTTTCAAAGAAGTTAATGCTTCTTTTACTTCTTCTTCATCTTTTGAGCCAGTTCTTCATAGCCACTGCTAGACCGCACTAGATCTCGGGGCAGGTGTTGAGCAACCATTCGATTGTCTCATCGTCCAGAACCTTCAGGCCCTGCAGTCCGTGAGGAGGTCGATGGATTGGACATTGGAGGACAGCATGGTCGATGGTTTGTTCTTCTGCGCCACACTCACAGGCAGTGGCGTAACTAAAGATTTGAGCCAGGGGGGAGAAACTTAACTGAAAGGATCCTACTGGCCACCGTACGAGACCACTAACCAACACTCAGAAAAAATAAATGATGCTGAATCCGGATGTCGTGGATGTAATACTAGCTAAAAAAAAAAACGAAAACACCTCGAAAAACACAAAAAAACAACAACCTACAGAAAACCAAACGAATCCTAATATCAAAATGTCAGCTAAAGAGGGGGAAGTTTTTACATTTAGTTTGTCAGGGGGATCAACTCGCCCCCCTGCCCCCCGTCAATTACGCCACTACTCACAGACCGTAGAGGAGGCCATACGCCATTTGCACAAGCAGGAGCGGAAACGTTCGACACCAGTGCGGAGGCGGTTTAGCCGGGCCCAAGCTATTCTTGGGAGGATCACTCCGACGGGGTGGGTGCCGGTGTCGGGGATGAACGCGTCTTTTACTAATACATACTGCAACAAAGCGCTATGAACCTCCTTAATCCGAAAAACAGCGAAGTGTCGTACGCATGACCGACTTTTCCGTTTCGGATAATGCAGCATGCTACTGCAAATGGAGACGTCTCTCGTGCGTAACGTAAAATGTTCATCCCAACGTTACAAAGGGAGCTTCTTCGCTCTTCAGTTTGGCGGGACAATATCCATAGGTGTACTAGAGCGCATATTTTTGGGGATGCCAAACATTTTGCCAAAATTTGGCCTTGTTTTTCCCAAATAACGTATAAAAGGCATACCTTATTGTTAAAAATTAAAACCTGCGTATCATTGTAAACAAACCAAGGTGCCTGCATGCCACTTTACAGCAGGCCTGCACAACATACGGCCCACGGGTCGCATCTTGCGATCCACGAGAGCTTTCACAATTGTAAAAAATGTTGCAAAACCTCAACCTCGAATAAGTAATTGTCGTTCCAGGAATTTTTTCATACCACAACAAAATCTCCACATGAAAATGAAATAGACTTTTGCGGCCCGCGCCAAATTTTTGTTGATAATTTGGCCCTTACACCATTCTGAGTTGTGCAGGCCTGCTTTACAGCATCAAAATATTGTTATTTACAAAAATTAGGAGCAATTGGAATGGTGGGTTACCACTGCATTTTCCTATTTTTTAAACATTTCTAACTCTGCCCAATTTGAAAGAGGTTGTTTCAATTAGTGCAAGTTTGATTTGGGCTGTTGGAATTTTCCAAAGATTTATAATATATGGAAATCTGAATGGATCTCTTCTAATTTAAACAGATGGTTGCAATTGAGCCCAAAATCGAATGAAACTGTTTCAATTACCAAAATTTGATTGACCCTGTTAGAATTTTGCCAAATTGTTTCAATTTGTGTCGAAATTTCAATAAAATGCTTGTATATTACCCATATTGAATGAAGCTGCTTGAAGTTACACAAAATTCAATGAAGTTGTTCCACTTTGCCTAAATTTGAATCGAGTTATTGCCATTTACTCAAAGTTGATTTAGTGTGTTGAAATGTACCCAAACTTTTCCAGTTTATGGAAAAATTTCTAATTTCACCCAAATTTGATAGTTGTTCTAGTTTGCTCAGATTTGATTAAGGTTGTTAAAATTTACCCAAAGGACACTAATTTTACCCAAATTTGAATAAAGCCCTTATAGTTCAGCAGACATTTCCAAACGTACTCAAATTTCAATGGAGCCACCCAGGGCCGGGTTTACCAATAGGCTATGTAGGCTTAAGCCTAGGGCCTCAAGATCAAGATCAAAGGGGGCCTCCAGTAAACTGTGGTACACATAAAGTCAATTGCCTGTATATGATCAGTTCGATAAATATTGGTCAAAATTTTGTGTCTTCATTATTCATGAAATTGAGTTTTATTCACCTAATCAGATTTCGTGTTGACAACCAGGGTTGCGGAGTCGGAGGTAAAATATCCGAGTTTCCAAAAGTTCCGAATCCGACTCCCGACTCCGACTTTCCAAAATTTCCGACTTCGACTCCTTAACATTAAAATGAAACTTGGCTGTTAAAATCAATGGAAATCGTGGTGCACAGCAAGAAATCTCTGTTTCAACAAAAGTTTCAAAAGAAATTGTACCATTTCAACAGGAGTTCTTAATTTGGAGTGGGATGTAAAAAATGATCCAATTGGACATCCGGAGTCGAAGTCGGACAAAAAAATCCGACTCCGACTCCCAGCGTTGTTAGGAATCCGACTCCACCCAAAAACCTCCGACTCCTCACGACTCCGACTCCGGCTCCGGAACCTGTTGACAGCGCCAGGGTCTTCCAACGAGTTTCCATTAATCTCAATATAACCATTGGTCAAGACACTTGATGACTGTACTGTAGTGACTGCACTGACGACTGTACCCTTTAAAGTTTAAAGGGTTTATTTGAGCTCGTTTTTTCTGCAGAAATAGCCTTTTGTCCCATTCTTTAGATCCGCTTGTAACTAAATACCAACTGGCTATGAGCTTATGAAAACAACACGACCTAAGAATGCTACATCAAGCTTAAACAATAAGCATTTGCTCTGACAGTTTCTACTTGATGAGTAAGAGCTGATGATGCCTTCGTAGTAGACGAGAAATATATACTCTGTAAGATCTTAGTGTCTGATTCTTAACTGTGAAAGGATTCCTTTTGATAGACAGTTTGCTTTGACACTGCAGTTCGCAGGGGTGAATCCAGCCAGTAAATTTAGTGGGGGAGCGATTTCAGTAACATTTGGAAGTCAAGTCACATTCGCAGATTCACTGCTGTAAGAGAGGTGAAGCATACTTCACAACACTGCTGTGAAAGCACAGTGGACAGCAAAATAGCCTTATATCGCGAATGCTTTTTTCGGAATTGTGCGACATCATGGTGAATAGCAAAACAGTGAGACCACGGAAGTGACCACACATCAAGCGAATCAGTCGCAATTTATTTTCACAAGAAAACTAGTGTCGTGTTAAACACATCTTCAGTCCTATGCGAAAGTTGTCAATAAAACAATGTTAGAAAAACCTCTTACTGTTGCTGAGAATAAAAAGCCAAAATCGGAACTTCTCCACCAGATCGACAAAGCTGCTAAACGCCGATCGCTGAACGACTATACTCAACACTGGGGTTACCAACACCACTCTCGCGTATTACGACGTCCTTGTCTTGGGCAATCACGTGGCTTCAACAGGCCGCAATGTGCATAGGAATAAGTCTGGAAAAATTTAGCGTTAACTCAAAATTCAAACTCGGTTATAATTTAAAGTGAAATCAGTAAGCAAAATCAAAAAAATTGGTCTTAATAAGAAATAGTAAAGTTTACACCAGTAGTCTTCAACCTTTTTAGGACAATCGCCGCCTCACAGGAACTTTGCTTGAAAATCACCCCTGTCTCTAATTTTTGCTTTGTCTGAAAACATTCTTTTGTTTTGAAAATAATTTCAGTGCTAATGTAAATTAAACGGGCAATCTCGCCAGCACAAACCAAAACGAATGCAACTGCATTTGTAAAAAAACATTATTATTTTTTCGTAAAAACAGCTGGTTCCAACTAATGTGAAGCTTGCTACGGTGTTTGTCTGTAAACGTTTTCAAGACAGATTGCAATTTGGTCAATTTAAGTCGCACAGCGTTTCCCCGATCTTGCTCATGTCAAGACGATTGCAGTATTTATCACGCATGCGCAGTATTTATCACGCATGCGCAGTATTTATCACGCATGCGCAATACTTGCTTGAAACCTTGCTCAGGGACACACATCGTGGGTAACGCCAATGGCAATAGCTCGACTTTCCCCAAAGTTCTGGAAAACACTCACTGCACTTGATCGAAAGATCTGATCATCCGTGCGCACATGGTCGAGGGGGGAAGGGTGACCAAGGCCCCCCTTGATTTTTAAAATGTCAGCAAAAAAGATTGTTTTCTTTGTTACGCATGGAAAAACGAATCTTCACCACTTTTGACAACCCCTAGAAAAACTTTTTGAAAAATCCACTAGTGGCTCCCCCCCTGGAAAAAAGTTTCAACGCCCATGCGTGTGCATGAAATATAACACGGGCTTCATCGTCGATTTGGATGTCAATGAGTCGTTCCTGGATGGTGAAGTCGCATTCGCTTATGCCAGTTAGCTGGCATAAAGATATTTCACCCTGTCATTCTCCACCAGAGTTGAGAAAAACCCATTTTTTGTTTTTTTTAATTAAACAGGTTTTTATTCTTATTTGTAAGAAAAGCACAAAAACCCATTTCTGAATTGTTTTTGTTGCATCATGCAATATCAATATTTCCTGAATTACACAGTAGGCTAATAACTTGTTATACCTGTTATGGCACTGAAAATTGAGGGTAAAGAAATGTACCCCATCTTTGTTTTTGCTAAGTGTTGTTGGTCAGTTCACTCCAAAGTGGTAGCCTAAGCCTAGGCAAGCATGCTCCCAGCAAACAGAAAAAAGCCACTCCCACACAATTTCTGCACTTTCACATCACGTTTATGTGCTTGCACTGCTATTTCAGCATTTATAGAGTGTATTTGTTTCAACATACGTTTTGTTATGGTCCAACATCAAAAATAGATTGGGTGCAGAGAAGGCATAAAATTGGTTACAAATATACCGATTTTACAGAGCTGAGGAAGATAACCAGTAGAATTACTAAAGCAAAAGGAAGTATATGTTAGAATTCTATTCTTCTCTTTTTTTCTAGTCCTTTGAATTTCGTTGCTGTTGGTTTTGTTTGATTAAATAAAAATTACATTTAACTGTACAAGTGTGCTGCTTATTTTACTTTTTACGTCATAGCGGATTATTCAAAGGAAAAGTAAACAGAGTTTTTTTTTGGTGGGTGTTATTGTTTTTTTTAAGTGGGCTTTTAAAAAAAACAGGTGTTTTTTTTGGGTTGGGTCCAATTACATCAACTCTGCTTTCCACGAAATGAAACTTTCGGAGTAAGCTTCACTCTTCACAACAAAATGACTTCATAGTAAGCCTCAAACAACAGGAGACGAAAAGGATTTATTGAGCTCCTTAGTTTAGACAAGATTGGGTGTTTGGGTTACTCGCCTGTCTGCATTACTCTTTTCCTGGGCTACTGTTCTGTTATATTCTGTCATAAGTTAGATGAACATAGTACAGCTATATCCACAATACAGCAAATACTCGAACTGACTTAAAAACAAGATAAGCACGTTTTCCACCTTAACAGTTTTACTAGCCATTAATTGCTACGTAAATTGTCTCGCAACAGCCATATTTCCAGTATTTTTGCAACAGAACACACTGCAGCCCTACATTGTTTTGCTCAAGGTACTAACCAGCAACCAAATGTACATAACATGTGATAAAGGGCTGTCATATTTTCTGCCTACGTAACAATGGTTTAGCAATTCTTTACCGAAGGCCATGAAGACTTGTTTCAAAGCAGTTTTGCTAACAATAACACATGCTGTTACAGGGTTTTGTGACAGTCCACGACGAGAATTAACTAGGCTAAACTTGACAAGCAACTTGCAATTAATATTCGCTACCGCGGTGAAAGTCGATGCGATGATTTAGTGGTAACATAACGTTATATTTGTTGGGCCATTTTTACTATCTTCAAAGAAGCTATTTCTTCTGTTTCAATAAGGACTGAAGATGTCTTTAAGGCGAAACTAGTTTCCTTGTGAAAATAAATTGCGACTGATTCGCTTGATGTGTGGTCACTGCTGTGACTTTACTATTTTGCTAAATGATTTGAGGCAAGCTTGAATCGTTGCAAAAGGATGGAGGACCAGGTTGGAGATTTCCTCAAACAGCTGGCTGCAAATCTAGAGCTTGTTTTGTTAATTCCGTTAAGACAGTGGTTCCCAACCGGGGGTTCTCGAACCCCCGGGGTCCGAAACAGGATTTTCAGGGGTCCGAAATGCGATTTTTCAGGGTGAGAGTTTGTATGTCCTTGCATGAACATTTCTTCAAAAGAACCGATATTTATGAAAACTTACAAGTGTTGTTACTCAAAAAATACACATTATCCAGCCTAATTATTCCAAAATATTACTAATTCAATAATATTAATTCAAAAATGCGTGCATTGCTATTTCTGCCTCACGCTTCGGTTACCACGCTGAAGACGGTTGCTGATGCGTTTAGAAATGCATTGTGACGTTCACACGTTTATGGCGTAATACTTCACAGTATTAGCAAAGCACGTGTCGTGTGCCAGGGTTGCCAGATTGTTTTTTTTGGCTTGGCTTTTTTTAGAAGTCGTTGACGTCAAAAAATTGTTTGGCCTTTTGGCTTTTTTTCTTCAATATTTGGCTTTTTTGGAGGCAGTTCGTACATGCTATCAGACTAGCTGGTGTCTTGGCTTTTTAACAAAGATCTTGCTGAAAAGTGTTATTATTAGACTTTTTTAGACAGTGCTTAGTGTATTTTCTCAAACTTTATCTGGCAACCCATATCTCCCAAACACAGGATTCGTTCAATTCAGTTGTTGTCATTGTCGTTGATGTTCAAACATGTTGCCTTGCCCTTATACATCATAAACTAAAGCAATTCATTGGTATGTCATCCTCAAAATAGAAGAGCAGTTATGACAAAGCAGGGGCGGATCCAAGGGGGGGGAGATTGAGGCGATCGCCCCCCTAAAACCTACGAAAGCAACTTTATTCACCATGATCTTCCTCAATTCAGAAAACGACATTCGCGTTTAAATGCCATTTTGTCGTCCATTGTTTTGTCACAGCAGTGTTGTGAAGTAGCCTATACTTTATCTCTCTTGATACAGTAGCGAAGCCGTTATCAGAGCGAAGCCGTTATCAGACTTGACTACCAAACATTACTGAAATCGCCCCCCCCCCTAAAAATACTGGCTGGATCCGCCCCTGTGACAAAGGGCGAATATACAATAGTAATGGGAAAAGACATTTCTTTGGTTGAAGAAGGCCAGTGATTATTCAGAAAATGCATATTACAAGTTATGCCACACTACAATTAGGGCATTAGACCAAGGCATAGTATAGTCAGTAACTTGATGAATCATGAAAAAACCTACTGTGATGGTCGGAAGATGGCGCCACATGTAAATAAATGGTCACCGCTAGATGGTGCCCATGAGTAACAAGTCACTGTGATAGTCACCACAAGCGAATTATCGTAGTTCACTTATCCCTATATAATGATGGTGCAACCTAGTAGTTGTAGAGTGAAGTCAGTGATGGATCTCTATTGCTGCTGGTTGCTTTCCTGTTAGTTGATGCCCCGAGTTTATCTTTCTCTTGTGCTTGCCTCAGTAGTTCAAGGCGATGCAGTCAACTGCAACACTATAAACATAGGAGGAAAGTTCCACTAGCAGGACAAACCGACAGCCTTCAAAGTTGTTAAGGCTTCAAGCAGCAAAAGCGATGCACTGAAAGTTGCTGAATTTCAGATTGCCATGAGCATAATCTGTCACAGTGCTCTTCTCTTTGTTGACCTACTTGGAGGAAACACACATGGAAAAGGCAGAAATTTCATGGTTTTCAACAATTTGGCTTTTTTAATCCCATTTGACTTTTTTTTGGACATGGTTTGGCTTTGTTTCTCAAAAATGTCTGGCAACCCTGTCGTGTGCTGACTGCTGTGTGAAGTTGTCAGTTGAGAATTCAAGTGCTTCTTGCTGTTTGACATTTTCTGGAGCCAAAGTTAGCATGAGCACGAATTTACATTGTAAACTGATTTAGTGGGTTCTACTTGTATTCAGAAACTTTAAAATTTGCAATGTAATCGGACCTTTCGTGAGAGAGGTGATCACCGTGTGGAAAAAATGTTGCAATGAATGTCACAGCACGCTTGGTGAAGAAAAACTAAATCAGCTGTATTTTTTTGAAATTGCGAAGGATAGTTTGCGAATGGCTATTTCAAGCAGCAGTCGCCCTTCCGGTAGGACGTGATTGCCTATCAGTGTTTTTCCCTGCTTCAACATTCGTGTTGCGCTGTTGGGAGCTCTCTCCTAACATTGCTTGTTTGTTTGTAAGGATTATTTACGTTTGAGTAGCTCTTGTCACTTTGACCAACAAACAATGTAAAAATGTGGTGATTTACTATTTCAAATGTCCCAGCTGCAGTTAACGCTATCCAAATCCTCCAGCAGGGAGCGAGGTTGTGAGAGGTCTTATAAGCATTATAAAGAAGGCCAATAGAGAAAACCGGTCGTCGTTTTTTAGCCGTCAATTGCAGAAAGAGGAAATTTGATGTGATTATTTTTGTCAGGAGCACAGATACAATTATTATGTCGAAACGTAAGGCAAGAAAGTGGGACAAAACTTATTCAGATTTTGGCTTCACTGTTACTGTGGTAGACGGAGTGGAAAGACCTCAGTGTATTCTTTGCAGCAAAGTGTTCTCCAATTCCAGTTTGAAACGATCGAAACTTCAAGAACATTTTATCAACAAGCATGGAGGAAAAGAAAGCGAAGGCCAGGATCCTGAAACACTGAAAAAGAAAAAGGGTAGATTTGATAACAAAGAGACTCTTTTGAATCTAATGAAGTCTCACAGCACACTGGATAAGCAACTGCTTCACGCATGGTACCGCGTTGCATATCGAATCGCAAAATCGAAAAACCTCATACCGTAGCCGAGAGCCTTGTCAAGCCCTGTGCAATGGATATGGTGATAATTGTTATGGGAGATGAAGCTGAAAAGAAATTGCAGCAAATTCGTTTGTCCAATGACGCGATAAGCACCAGGATTTCAGATATTAGCAAAGATATTCTTGACCAAGTGGTTTCCGGTTTAAAGTCAAGCCCCGTTAAGATATCAATTCAGTTAGATGAGTCAACTGATGTATCTAACTGTAGTCAAGCCATTGTTATGGTTCGATATGTTAAAGATAAGTCTGTCGTCGAAGTGTTCTTGTTTTGTGCATCTCTGAAAACGACTACGACTGCCATCGATGTGTTTGAGTTGGTCAAAAACTTTTTCAGCGAAAATGATATTGATCTGCAAATGATTGGATCCGTGTGTACTGATGGAGCACCCTCAATGCTTGGAAACCGCTCAGGTTTTGCAGCTCTGATGAAGAGAGAAATTCCCACCTTACAGGCAACCCACTGTTTTTTGCACAGACACGCTCTCGCTGTAAAGACTAGCCTATGACAGCAAAGTTGAAGCAGAACCTTGATTCAAGTGTCAAAATAGTCAATTTCATTCGAGGCCGGGATCTAAATCATAGGCTATTTCAATCTTTCTGTGATGAGCTTGGCATCGGCCACAGTGTTCTGTTTTATCATACCGAAGTATGCTGGTTATCTAGAGGTGTGGTGCTAAACAGGTTTTTCAGTCTACGTGAGGAAATCAAGAGTTTTCTACGAAGTCGCAAGAGCGACTTGGTTATTTGACTTGAGTCACCAGAATTTATTCAAATGCTTACGTATATCTCAGATATTTTTCTTCAACTCAACTAATTGAGTGCCTCCATTCAAGGTCGAGAAATTCACATTATGAAGGCCTGTGAAAAACTAAAATCTTTCAAGTAGAAGTTACCTGTTTAGAGCCGTAGATTTAAAGATGGAATTTTCACAGGCTTTTTCGCGCTAGAAGTAACAGTGAAAGAATTCGGGTGCATATTTCCACGTGTACAACAAGAAATTTCCGCCCATTTTGATATGCTGCAAGCTTCCTTCGACGGGTATTTCTCAGCTGGAGAGCTCAGTGTTAGTGAACAGTGGATAATAGATTCATTCCTTTTCAACGCTGATCAAATGTCAGACGGTGATGTTCTTAAAGAAGATCTCATCGACTTGAAAGAAAACCAAGCAATGAAATTGTTGTTTGATGCTACAAAACTCCAAAGTTTTGGTGTTCAAACATGGAAAGTTACCTGAAATTGAGTGCAAAAGCCCTGTCTATTCTAGTGCCTTTTGCAAGAACGTATTTGTGCGAAACGGGATTTTCGTCTCTACTCTATTTGAAAAACAAACCGTTTGAACCCCTCGAAAGATTTGCGCGTAGCTCTGAGTAATTGTCTGCCAAGGTATGATCGGATGATTTCAGAGAAGCAGCAAACAAAAAAGTCACTAGGTTTGTCTCTTATGAGCAGTTGAGTAAGGTGTGAAAGTTAAGTAATGCGACCAAGTGTTTTTTGTTGTGGTGTCTGTATGTGTTACGAGTACTAATTTAAAAAATGAAGATCCTGCAAAATCGGACTGTTTCTGTGATTTCTACGCTTTTTCAAAATGTGGGGGTGGGAACGTCACTTTATTTTAATGAAAGGGGTGCCGCTTCAAAAAGGTTGGGAACCTATGCGATAAGAGGACGCAAATCCCGTCCATTTGAGTTTTCCACCATAGTTGACATAAACTGAAAAACTTTGAGAAGCAAGGAAAGACTTACGGATTGTTGCTTTAAATCTTTGGCATGAAAATACCGAACATTGTTACTTAATCTGTGCCCTAACAATAGTGCAAACTTTATTATTTCTTACTAAAACCAGTTTATTTGATTTTCCCTATTGATTTCATTTCAAATTACAGCCGAGTTTGAATTCTGAGTCAACGCTAAATTTTTCCAGACTTATTCCCATGCACATTACGGCCTGTTGAAGCCACGTGATTGCTCAAGACAGAGACCTCGTGATACGAGAGTACCGTTGTCAACCAGAGTGCTGAGTATAGCCGTTCAGCGATCGGCGTTTAGTAGCTTTGTCAACGGTCTACTGAAGAAGTTCTGATTGTGGCTTTATTAATTTAATTTTGCCAATTATTCTCAGCAACAGTACGAGGTTTTTCTAATATTGTTTCATTGTCAACTTTCGCATAGGACTGCAGATATGCTTAACACGAAACTAGTTTCCTTGCGCAAATAAATTGCGACTGATTCGCTTGATGTGTGGTCACTGCCGTGGCTTCGCTGTTTTGCTAAATGATTTGAGGCAAGCTTGAATCGTTGCAAAAGGATGGAGGACCAGGCAGGAAATTTCCTCAAACAGCTGGCTGCGAAGCTAGAGCCTGTTTTGTTGATCATGGCGAATAAAGTTACTTTTGTAGGTTTCAGGGGGAGCGATCGCCCAATCCCCTCTGTATCACCCCTGTCAGAACGTCATAATTGCTTTGTTGCCAAATAGAATGAAGTATTTACATTTCTACCAACTTACTGGGAGTGATGTTTTTTGCACAGCACTGTAGTACGATAGTCCAGAACTCCAGGTAATGAGAAGTGAGGATTGTTATGTAGTTCGCTTTCAGCTTATAGCGTTAAGAATTGTTCTTAGTTCACGTATCTTTTACTATGTCTCAGCTAACCAAGCGGCCTAAACTAATACTCTTCAACCTTTTTCATTATGGTGCACCCTTAAAGATGTTTTGATGAACTCATGCACCCTAATTACTGACACGCATAGGCGTACGAAGCGTGGTGAAGCCTCCCCGGCTTGAAAATTTTCAGGGCAAACTCTGTTTTCAGGCAAGTGCAAGTTGCTCAAAAATCCTGAATGATAAAAAATATATATACAGCGAACTCAGGGCACACTCTGTTTTTTAGGGCAAGCGCAAGTTGCTCAAAAAAACTGAAGGTGAACGTATATTCAATACAGTGAAAATTTTCAGGGCAAACTTTGCTTTTCAGGGCAAGCGCAAAGTTGCACAAAAATCCTGAATGGTAAAAAATATTTCAATACAGTGAAAAATTTCAGGGCAGCTCTGTTTTTCAGGAAAAGCGCGAGTTACTCAAAAATCCTGAATGCAAAACGTATATTCAATACATTGAAAATTTTCGGGGCAACTCTGCTTTTCAGCGCAAGCGCAAAGTTGCTGAAAAATCCTGAACGGTTAAAAATTTTTCACTATAGTGTATTCAGTGCATATTCACTTGAGGGTTATCCGTGCAATTAGGGCTAGTGTAGTGTGTAGTCTGGACCACAGTCGTGAAGGGTTATAATGACTTTGATCTGGACCAAGACCTCATTTTCTGTAGTGACTTTGATCTGGGCCAAGCCCTCGTTTTCTGTAAAAATCGAACAATCGGATTTCGGTAGGTCGACAGCTTGATGTAAGAATTCGGTAACTCTTTCTTTGTTCGTTTTCGAGTTTGCGCTGGGTGGAGGTGCAGGGTGTTAAGATGATAGATTTTTTTGATTAACAGAAGTTTTAATGCCAGGTCCTTCGCGCATTTTTTAGAACTCCTGAGTTATCTGTTGCATCATTGATCTTACTATCAAATTTTAGCTGACTGTCTGAAGTAGGAAAATTTGAAGTTAGTTTTGTGAATGTAGTAAGTTGGACCAACCCTAGTGGTGGTTTGTGTAATATGGACCAGTGGTACTGTTGCAATCGGAAATCCCGAGCGGCATGTGCGCAGAGCTTCGCACCGTGGCAGGAAGCAACAATAGAGATCACCCGACGATATCACTCTATTATTGCTTGTTCGCGCCACATACATAATGGTGCTATTGTTCACGCACATCCCGTTCGTGGTGAATCACACAATCACCGCAACACCACCGGAGAGGTTGCATCAGTACAAATGACAATATTTGTATAAAGTGGTACAAATGACAATACAGACCCTTCGATCCGGAACCGTCGCTTTTAAATATTGCGTTGCGCCATCGAAGCCGCGTGTATGTTTCCATCAGTAAAGCTAATTACCGTAAAGTCTCTTGTCTGGGAGAACACAACACGCAAGGAACTTCACCCCTTTGAATTACTGTAACAAGCAAGGTAACTACAGAATTTGCCCATAACGGCACCTCTAGGGGATTGCATGAAGAACGTTATCGCCGAATTGACGTTATAAGCGAATTGAAATACATGTTAAAAGATGCCATTGGGACCGAACAAGATGTAACGTTATAGACAAATTGACGTTACAGACGAAGCCGTTATAAACGAATTCAACTGTATAGAACAGATTTACAAGAGGTTTCAGACCCCATTCGGATTAAACTAAAAAAGTTAGTTTCAGGGCGAATTGTTTACTTTTAGGGCAAATTGTTACTTTCAGGGCAATTTTTTTCCGCCCCCCTAGTAAAATGCCTTCCCGTACGCCTATGCTGACACATCCCCCGTCTCCCCCATCTAATTGCGCCCATGTATGTAAGTACCCTGGCCTAAATAAGCAAGTACCCTAATTCAGTTACTCAGTTACAGAATTCAATTGATAATGGCTCATTGTCTGTTGCTTATGAATCACAAATAATCAATAAATTATAAAAATTAGCTTGACATGGTCTGATGCCTACGCACCACACTTTAGAATGTGCAAAGTCTAGGTTAAATCCTGAAAGTCATTGGTTGGTTAATGTTTCATTTTTGCTAACACAAAGTTTTTGCTTTTAGTGTGACAAGTTTGTGATGCACCCCTGTGAAACCTTTCATAGTGGTGCACCCCACGCATAAGTTGATGCACCCCACGCATAAGTTGATGCACCCCACGCATAAGTTGATGCACCCCACGCATAAGTTGATGCACCCCACGCATAAGTTGATGCACCCCACAGGGTGCACCGTGCACACCAGTTGAAGAGCGCTGACCTAAACAACAAGCTTTATTTTAGTCGTATTTCGCTGCAAAGCAGAAAACCGCGAAAAAAGAAATTTGCCAAGATCACACATTGAAAAGAGGACAGCCAATATATTCGAAGTGGATAGCTATGCCCAAATAATTCAGCAAACATCTAATAGCCCTACAGTGTTTTGTCATTGCTGCGAACGGTGGCTTACTGTGCAATTTGTGTATGAAAGACGGAAAACGTGGGAGGCAACGTCCAGAAACTGAGAAACATCAGTATAGTCGTGATTCAGCATTTCCCTCACGGAAGGCCTCGCTTACAAAGCACATTGAAAGTGACCGTCATCGCCGCGCTATTGGAGCTGAAGAACTGCAGCGATCGTTGATTTTGTCAAAGCAGTACGATGAAGAAAGACTCTAAAAAGAAAAGACAGTAACAGAGGGAATGCACATGATTGTTTGGCTGATTAAAGAGGAGTTAGCCAATAGGAACTTGTCATCGCTGCGGGCGCTGGTTGATAAAGTGGGTGCCAATTAAAGATTGAATGATTTTGGTCACTGCAGCTCAACAGCGGTCAGTGAAATGATCCTACTTATTTCCGAAGTTGTCACAGAGAAAATACAGGGAGAAATCACGAAATACCATCATTGGTCAACCATGGTAGACCAAACCAGTGATATTTCTCCATTTCAACAGTACATTACATTTGTTCGATATGTGATGAAAGCAGCAGGGATGTAGTTCTAGCAAAAATGGTGTGGGAACGCATTCAAAAATATTCATTTTAAAACAGCTTCAAAGACGTTTTAAAGCAAAACGTGAAAAGGTGTGGAAACGCCGTTCCCACGCGTTCCCACTCCACTACACCCCAAAGAGAAACTGTAATTCGTTAGGATATGATCGTCAGTGGATGATAAAAGCCTGGAAAAATTTGTAAAGAGAAGTTGCAAGGGGTTGATTGACATGATTGCTACGGTGCATATATTAGAAGTAACCCAAAAATCAATAAATGCCCAACTGAATCCCCACTGAAATCTTGCGGACAAACCGAATGAAAACATGGAAGATGGTTGGGAATTACAAAGTGAAATAAATAAACTAGAATGAGGGAAAAATTTGCTTGAAATCCCGATTGACACCATGTAAGAATCATGCAAACATCTTTGCTGTTGCACTAAATGTGGGACTGCTTTACGTATCTGTCCAATCTGTAGGTCAGAGTTTGAGTCAATCCTAATATGTATACTTAATAGTTTATATAGCAATATTAAAATGGAAAAAGAAAGAACAGTTTCTGGTTCTGAAACATTTAACTTGTGCTTCTGAGACATCAGAAATGTCTGAAGAACATACTAACAAGTACTAACTTTAGTAGTGGCGCTCCCTCTACCGCAATTGGTCACATTTACAGCGGCGCTACCGCTCCTGCTGCTGAATAAATATAGTAGCAAGTTACCGCTACTCCTATTTGCTACCGCTTCTTTCGCTGAACTTTTAAAAATCTGTTTTGGTGCTGTTTTACTGACGTAGAGTCAGTTTTGAAAAACCTAAAACCTATAAATGTTTTTTTAGACAAAACTTGTACATTTTGTCGGAAGCACTTTTCTTTTATAAAAAGCATGATATGAAAATAATATTCATTCAACAATTACGATACAGGAAATTTTTATATTACAGTGTGTGTGCATATAAATGAAACTTAAAGTGCACACCCATGCAGTGCATTTAGTTTTATGAGTTGATTACTGCAGGTTTATCAAACGCCTTTATCAACGCTGGTTTCTCCCTAAAGTCGAATAAAAACTCAAGAGTGTAACGGGTTTCTAGACCATATAGAATCTAGATAGCCGCATTTAATTACGCCTGAAAACTTCTAAGTGGGTTCAAATCTTAGACATAACAAGGACGACATTCACGAAAGCTAATGTTCGCTTGGTCTCCCTAGAGTTTCTGATTTCCTAAGTAACTGAAACATAACAGAAGCATATTCTTTTTTATAGCTTTTGTTAATTTTATTTTATTAAGAGAAATACACACGAACACTGAAACTTACCAATAAGTTTCACATAATAGTCCACCTTCGAAACGCTCTCGAACACAGCGACACGGACACAACACTTTTTGTATTTTTAGCCAATCTCACAAACCTCAAGTTTCCAGTTCACAAAATTATGTCTTTTCACTCAGCCATACCATTCCTAAAAATGGAGATATGGGTTTAGTAATTCATTCTTACATTTGATGAGGTCGTGACAAGGATGTGCACATTTTTACGAAAAAGGTTCCTAAGATGGATTTCCGCAAGATCTGATCACGTATTTTTGTATGTAAGCATTACTCGTTATCCCATTAATCGGACAACACGTAAATCTAATGTTTGGTAAAAGACTGGTTTGAATCGGGACTCAACTGTTTATCACAATACAGTGTTGTTTTGTCTTTTTAGATCGTCAAACAAAGTGACAAGGAGTAGCTATGCCAATGCCAGGTAAACGGGAAGTGGTTTCTGGGTTTCGCCTTAGGATTGAGCAAGGCAATAAGTTGCCTTTTGACAATATCAATCCAGAGGACAAATGGCGTGGCAGAACTCCACTAAGACCGAACAAGGCTATGGCCATTTGACAATATCAGTCTATGTGGCAGCGGGTAGTCTGGACAAGCCAAATTTGTGGTTCTGAGTGTCAAGGATTCACTCGGACAAAGCCACTAGTGTTGACCAAAAAACGGGTCATTGACACTGCTTTTGGTCTGAGAACTCACGCTATTAAGGCGCACGTAGTCAATCCACGTTGCCCTCAATAACACTCATGAACCACCCGTCGAGCTAGGATGGCCATAAGGTAGAGTCTCGATTTACTTCAATGGCTAAACTACTCAAAGGCAGCGTAGACCAAGAAAGGAGTTCTCAGTTCATAGTCGAAAAGCAAACTCCTTTGGGAAGCCGAAATCGCCTCTTTTATACTCAAATCTTCTGGAAATTCCCTAATTAATCATTTATTAGTTCCCAATAAAGCATTATCTCATAAAACTTAATGGGGTTTTTGGTCATGATTCTTAATTACATCATTAATGGTTAATTTTCTGTACTTTTCCATGACATCATCCGTTTAAGCCTTTCTTCAGCGTTGTTCGCCTCTTTTCTTGTTCTTTGTTTATTCTTTTTCTAAATCAAATTTTATTTGATTTAATCTGTGTACCGTTTGTCTTTAGGTTTCCAGTCAAATTGTTTGAAACTTTCTCTTCTTTACCAGACTGTGAAAGCGTAATGTTTTATTTGTCACGTTTTTTATGCTTGATTGCTCACAGCCTTTGAGATTCGTGTCAGCACTCTTTATCTTTGTTGCTTGATGCTTGGACTTTGTTTCTTTTTTATCGGAACAACATTTAATGTACAGACCATTGCAATGTGTCTGCTACAAGAGAATGGTAAAGCAATAAAAAGATCAAAACTATTTCTGTTTTTCACAGGATTTAATGCGGGTGTTAATTGAATCAGGCCCACAACCAGGGTGGAGGCAAACCGGGCAATTGAAGCTCCCTCCGAAATTTTTATACATCAATTTATGTTTCTGAAAAAAAGGTAATGTTAATTCATGTTTCATGCGAAAATCCCCTGAACAAGTTGTTGACTACTTGTATTTTAAGCTGATCTCCTTTTGTTCTGCATAGTTCAGTTTATTCACAGCAGCTTTGTGCAGAACGTAGTTTAGTTTGAGCGCAAAGAATGCTTATATCTATCTATTCCAGAGCGAATTGACCGACCACAGTTTTCTTAACATTCCAGCTTTTGAGAATGCCGCATAAGTATTGAGTGCTTTAGCTTCCGCCACCCTGCTCAGGTGTATTTTGAAATAAACAATGTTGGTATCATTTGCCCCACTCTGGCAAAATTGTTCCCATCATAACTAAAGCCTAAGCAAACGTTTTAGGTGCACAGGCACGTGTTTGAACAACTCTGAAACTATTCCGAAGCACATCTCATCCTAAAAAAAATTGTTGCATATCGGAAAAATTTTATTATATCAAAACCAAACACATGCCCCTTCCCAAAATACGCGGCTAGTACGGTTACAAACGGCACGAAAAATACACGAAAACGTCCGAAATTCCGTCAGTAACCCTTACGGGTGATCATGGGCGTCCGCAGGGGGGCAAAACGGGCATTTGCTCCCCCTGGAATTAGGAACTAAGAAGCAAAAATTTCTAGAAAACGAAAAATCAACAGTTTAATTCTGATTAGTTGAGTTAATTTTTGCAATGACAGTTTGTTTGCCGATATGACACTCACAATGCACAAGAGTCAGGTTCACTGTTCTGGTAACATGCGGTGATGAGCTTGCAGTTCACTTGATCCGCTTCTTTGCCTGCAGTGGCAGGTCGCGAAACTCGGGAGCGAATTGTTCTACTATTGGCCTTTGTTGCGTAACAACAACATGGCAACAAATCTTCGAAGATGCACTTGGAATTACGGAGGTAGGCATGGGCGTCCGCAAGGGAGGGCAAAACGGGAATTTGTCCCGAACTGGAAATTGGGACTTAGAACCAACATTTCTAGTAAAGTTAGTAGCCTTATTCGGATTATTTGATTTAATTTTTGCAATAATAGTTGATTTACCGCTGATACTCACACTGCAAACGAGTCAGGTCTGGTGCAAGCGCGTAGCCAGAAATTTTTATAGGGGGCAAACAACACCCATGTCTCAACATTTAAATATGTAATGCCCCTTGTTTTTAAAATATCATCCATAAAATGTGCCTTTTTCTGCCACTTCTTTTTCTGAATAATTCTATTCAGATTTAAGCCGGCAAATATAAAATCTGATTTCGTTGAATTGACAAGTTTTAAAAGTTTATTTTTAGTAAATTTTCAAGTTTATACTTTGAATGAAAGCCACCATTTTCTCCTAAAACTTTCTTGCAAAAGTGTTTGTGAAAATCTTGTTGCTATGTTCGTAAGTGCAAGATACGCAGTATGCTTTTTTCTGCCAATATTGCAGTTGAGCAAAGAGTCATCGTGGCCGTCATTGTGATTGCGCTTCTGATGTACACCAACACACGTTCAATCGAAAGCCGAGTAGCGACTTTGCTCTAAGACACCAACTCCCGAAGTGGGTCTACACAAGGCCTGCATCTCTCTCACGCCCAGATGCACGACATTGTCGTGTTGTTACTGTATTGATAAGAGTCTAGAGTAGTGGTTCCCAACCTTTTTTGATGCATTCCTCCCTTTGCTCATTTTGGAACTTTTCATTCCTCACTTCTACAACAAAACTTTTTCATTCCTCCCCTATTAAACGAGTCTGCAGTTATATTTGATCTTCCAATATATTCTTTCTCACCTGCCTTTTATCTGTCAAGGTGTAGCTTATTGTTCGAGTTCGTAGGCTAGTATTAACTACAATTGGACCAATGGTCTTTATTGACGACAATAACTTGATTAATAAAAGTGGGACAAAAACTATTTGTTGTCAAATAATGGCACTAATGTTTGTCAACAAAAACGTGTGATAGTCCACTAAATCAGGGCTTCTCAAACTATGGGTCGCGACCCCATTCGAGGTCGTGAAATATAATTTTGGGGTCGCGAAACAAATTGGCTTGAAAAACCAGATATAAATGTTTTTGTAAACTAATGGAACGTTTGCATGTATCATTGACATCTGGACTATCCGTCAAGGGGTCGCCTAGAAAAAAAATTTTTTAAATGGGACGCAGAACAAAAAAGTTTGAGAAGCCCTGCACTAAATAACTTACAAATATAACGTGATATAACTAAGTGAAAGAACCAATGCCAACTTTAAAACGAAGTTCAACACTTCCTGTACACTGAATAGGTAACTGAACTAAAAACTGGAAATTCCTCCTCTGAACTCACGAAATTCCTCCCTGGGGAGGAATTCCTCTCCGGTTGGGAACCACTGGTCTAGAGTAGACATTTGCATTTCCACTCCTTTCAAGGTAAATTGTGAAGTTATGCCTCTGCGCAGTTTCGCAAATTTTTAGCTAATATTGACTCGTCATGGGAAGAGTTGCGCGGGGCCCCCAAAAGCGCGGGACCCAAGGCCATGGCCTATTTGGCCTATGCTAAATCCGTCCCTGGCGTCAGGACGTATTTTTTAGTAGGTATGGCATCACTGGACTCCGTTATGCCTAATTGGTACAAAATTTTGAATTATGTACATGGGCTAATATTTGCAGCCAACGAAAGCTTTGACTTAAAATCCAGACTTTTGTGCTTTGAAACAAAGCAGGTGTCTTTGCACTTGAAATTTTCCCGCACGTCAAAATGACGTCACAGAAACATCGCGGTGATGTCACAGTACCAGGAAAAACAGTGAAGAAAACCCCTGTTCCATTTCTTCTGTCTCATGAGCCCTTTTCTGCATTTTATTAATTATCAGATACTCAAAAAAGTCACACTGCACTTCAGCACACGCTTTTCAAGCGAAATCTATGTTAAATCCCTAGATCGCAATTCCAAAAAGGATCGTTGGTTAACTAGAAAGTGCCCCTATATATGACGCGTGTATCGGTTTGAAACGATGATGACGATCTAGCAAATTGACCAACTTTAACCCAGTGAAAAATTTAGTGAAGTGTCCAAACTTGATTTATGTATAAACTGC
>Ga0210059_1004748_pt1 | contig 21900 bp, 11 predicted proteins | sample Ectturendosymbi2_FD_188042 | JGI IMG/M metagenome (GOLD analysis project Ga0210059, IMG submission 188042) | Ecteinascidia turbinata endosymbiont from Florida, USA - Sample 2 (SPAdes) (version 2) | ecosystem: Host-associated > Tunicates > Ascidians > Unclassified | place: Key West, Florida...
CTGCAGCACATGTGCAATTAGACTGAATAAAGAAATTAAAGATATGCCAAGTGCTGCACAAACTGGAGGGTCTACTGAACCAAATGGTGGTGTACTAAACCATGAAAAGGAAGAACTAATGGATACACGTTCACCCCAACACGATATCAATGATGTTGATAATGTCACTGCAGTTTTTAAAAGGATATTTTCCTTGTAGAATTAAATGGAAGAAGTCGATGGGGGAGCAGAAGCTTTTAAAACCAGTGTAGAAATTAAAATATTATATTGAAAAGACTTATGAAGTTGAATTGCAGTCATCCGACTCAGATTTAGATGAGAACCACGAAGAAGATACATGTCTGTTTCGTGCCACGTTGGAAGAACTGCACGAAACAATCAAAAGATCTACTTTTTATACAGAACGTGTTCTAATTTTAACCCCAATCCTCCTTCACCACAGAAAGAAATATAAAAGAATTTGGTGCCTCGAACCACTTAGTACAGAAGAGCAGAGCATAAGGAAAGGGGCATTCTACAAGAGGGCACCAAGAACAAGGGCAAAGCAATGTCACCTAAGCTGAAGCAAAAACTTGTTTAATTCTATGAAAAAGATGAAAACAGCCAAATAATTCCTGGGAATAAAGGAAAAACGGGGTGTGTGTGGCAAGCATGGTGCAAAATCTATGAGTACTCTCTTAGAATACCCTTTTCTTTGTTCAATGCTCGGCTTTGTTCACAAGGGGGTTTGAGACACAAACTTCTTTCATTGTTCTTTCCATGGTGGTGAAAGGGGATTGGGTTAAAATTTGAACATGTTCTATACAAGTGGATCTTTGTATATTGCTTGCAGTTCTTCCAACATGACACAAATCAAACATAAATCTTTGTCGTTCTCTTCTAATGCTGAGTGAGATGACTTCACTTCAACATCATAGGTCTTAACGCAATATTTCAATTTCTGTGCTGCTTTTTTAGATCTCCATTTCATTGTTGACTTCTTTGTTGATAGAGCCAAGTACCTATGCTTGACTGCTGTTTCATGCAAAATTGCTACAGTATACTTAAATTTTACTTTGCAATGCCAACACTTTGATGTCTTCTTCTGCCTAGCGGGATGTTTTTTTTCTGGTTACAGGGGTTGACATCAGTGTAAAAAATTAACTTACTCATCGATACTGACATGTTAACAACCCTACATACCTTAAAATGCACATCTCATATTGTCATATGGTATAGATAGCATACATTGAAATTTCACCATGGGAATATAGTTTTGCCATGTTAATTTCACCTTCTGTGATGTCCTAAAAACAAACTGTAACCCTAAACCTGGCATTGAGGTTGTGCATGGTAAAATGATGCCATTTAGAAGATATGCTTTGCATTTTATTTGCGTGATATTAACCAAAACTGTTTGCATATGCTGATTATAATTTGTTATTACTCAAAAATGAATAATTTTACGTATTCATCTTTTGATATGTTGTAGGTAACAAATAGGGCTATGATATCAGATGGTGATCAGAATTTTATAACTTGATCCACGGTGTCAATCTCAAAGTCAAAATATAGGTCAAAAGGTCATCACCCCAAAATTTACCCAAATCACAAAAATGATTTCAGATTAGAATTCCTGGCTTTTTCCCCTTTTCAAAGATACCTTACTTTTCCAGATTGGACCACTAGTTCAAAAGATATAATGTTTTGAAGTAGGGTGCCCCTTTATTTTCTCGAAATTAAAAAAAAATTAACCCCCCATATCTCGGAAACTGATCAAACGATAACTGAAAAATTATATATTTGAGGTTTGGGGGCTGAAACCAACATGTATGCCAAATTTCATTAAATTCTGTAAAGGTAGGGTTTAGCCCATTGGGTGAGTTGACATAGAATGACCCTTAAGGTAACTGTAATCCTAACCTAACACTAAGGTAACGCTAACCTAATCCTAACCTAACAAACAAAACTAACCCCTAATGGGAGCTTGGAAAAAGTGAAGAAAAAATGCAAAACGAAAGTCGGCAAGGCGAGAGTCGAACTGCAAACCATTGGCATAGTAGCCGTGACACCTAACCATTACGCCACGAGCAGGACAGTGTTTTCCTGACAAAGTGACCTTTTTCTTTGTATTGCGACATTGCATCATGCCATGATATCGAATCTTTGACTGTTGGCACAATATAGCTTCAGCCGATCTGTTGCCGCCAGAATATCGCTAGTAAAATAGACACTACCTGATAAAATTGTATGCACTGCAGTGCAAAAAGCTCAACATCATCGGGGTCTGTAGGACCACCAACACACAGATTGACATGGAAACTTGAAGAGAAATTTTATGTTTGAAATCATATGGCACCATTGCATAAACATGTTTCGTGCCTATTGTCACTTGCTTGTGTGCTTTCCAGGTGTGGTGCATGTACTCAATCTGGTATTTTAGCCTTAAGCGTCTCCGAGTGGTGCCCTGTAAAATAATGTAACTTGGGTCGTGAAATCCTGAATTTTGCGGCAAGCATAGCAGCGCATGATATCACAATGGTAGCAAAAATAATATTTCTTCCTATCCCAGGCTTAATTTTTTTGGCAGTCTGCTCTAAGTAGCCGGAAACGGCTACGCAAGGTCAAGTGCTAAGTAGCTGTCACCAGCTGCGCAGGATGAACTGCTTGGTAGCTGGCAACACACACACCAAAACCTTAGCAGTAGCATAATCTAATATAGTAGAGATCGTTCGGCAGCAGTAAATGCACAGACAAAAGTGCTCAAAGTGAAAGTGAAATCTACCTCGCCTGCAACTATGGCTATGCAAGCTGAGTTGTGCAGCTTGACGCTAATGATTTACACTCACATGACTAAACTAAGGGCACAGTGATAGTTGTACGTTGGTTGCGGTAAAGGCCTGGGATTCCATGGTTCAAATGCATTGAAAGTTGGTCTGTATAGCAATGTAAAATTATCATTTGAAAAACAATAAAATCAACTGAGATATAAAACAAATACAATAATTGGGAGCTCTATAATTAGCGTAGTTGAATCGACCAAAGAATACTGAATAAGCTAATGTATGCAATTGTACACTACACAAAAATCCTGACACATGAACCTGAAATCCTAAACCTTTTCACCCTAATTCTAAAACTGTAAACCTAAAAGCTTAAACCTGAAATTAAAGCAAAATTCCTAACTACTGCTAAATCTTGAAAGCGAAAAGTGTAAATCAATGCTCATTTATAACACAAGGAATTGCTAGGTGTAATCGTTTGTTTCTTTTGTTACGTCGAGTAATTGTGTGTACAACTTGTCACGACAAATCCTCGTGTTAAGATGCTAAAATTCTTAACCTGACATTGCAACCCGCATACCTTCAGAAAAGCACACCTGAAATTAAAAGTCAAAGCAGTGCAGATATGGCCTCCTAGACCACCATCTTGCCAACAGTATGTTTATCCTACTGTGATGTAAAGAAAGTCTGAACTTGCTTTTTATTTGTGGTGACCAAACCTAACCAAGCGCTTAATCACATGGGTGCCGGCTACCTAGACACTTCCAATCTCTTTAGCCACTATCAGTCTCACACCAAGATTATTCCATTCTTGACAACAAGCTGCAGTGGCACCCAAATTTAGGTTTGAACATTTGTGAAAATATAAAAAATGAAACCATCAAAACTATTTAGCATTACGTGATTGCGGGGAAGGTTATATAGACAAGGGGATTGAATGAAGAGTTCTTGATGTCAATCACTCTTTGGTTGTACTTATCCTTATTCTCTTTTTCATGTTGTTGGTAGATCTCTGCTAGGGACTTCCCACAATAAGACTGAGGTAGGATGTGTGATCCTTACGTCAAATAAAATTTTCTCATAGCTATTCCACAGTCCTCTCGTGAAGATGTCCAACCTTGCATTGTCAGCAGTGTTGACTTTTCTTTCATAGTCATTTTTGTTGATTGGCAGAAAAGTGTGGATTCGGTCTGAACATCCCTATAAGCCTCTCATTATCTGTGTTTCAGAGACTCTTGCAGAGTTGTGCCTCATTGAAGTGTAGCCACCCAGTTTGCATATGAGGCTGTGATCCACAGAGTTTATCTCTCGACAAGCATAGTGGGTGGGTATGCCTTTTCACCTTCCATCCATATCTCATGCAGACAGTGTACTAAAATGACAAATAATTATTTCTGTTTTGTCCTCACCTTATTTATTTTGTAACATGGTATTGTTCCACTCCAGTTATGTCATCACACATCTGTTAATGATTGGTAGTGGAAATTAATTCGATCTAGGCTAGCAAGAAATACTATTTTTAGTAGTATTGTGGTGTTGTTACCATCATAAACCATTGGTTTTTGCGACTCCATTTACATCACTGAATATCCGCAACCAAGATGGGCTTTTGACAGATATCCATCTTTTTGAAACCACCTTGAATTGGTAGGAAAAGAATTCGTATTAATTTTTTCAACAATTTTCACATTGACATTAGGCCTAATTAAAGCCAATTTCTTACCTGCTCACTTCAATTGTCTGAGTGCCTTCTACAAATCTCCATTTTTTCCAGTAGCCTATGTAACATTTCTGCATAAGTTTATAAGGATGGAATGCAGTAGTTACTTTCTGGTGTGTTTGTTCAGTTTCTCTTCTATGTTCATTATCATCTATGTATCATCTAATACCAGAGGTGACTGAAAGTAACAAGCTGGAACGGTCTTGAGTGGTGCCTTGTAAAAGATGGGTCGGATGTTCATCACTGGCAGATCTTGATTGCAGATATAAAATGACATACTTGGAGTCGCAAAAACCAATAGTTTACGCTGAGCAATGACACCAAAACGGTATCAAAAATAATATTTGTTGCCAACCTAGACCTAATTTCAACCACCATCGCTATTCGATCTCACACTAAGATTATTCCAATCCTGATAACAAGCCCCAGTTGACCCAAATTTAAATTTGAACAGTTGTGAAAATATGAAAAAGCAAAACATCGCAACTTTTTAGCATTATGTGTTTGGGGGAAGGTTATATTAAATTACAATGAAAAATTATTTTTTGTATTGTATCTGCACCTTTGTTTATTTTGTAGCGAGTTTTTTCCCACTCCGATTACATCTACTTATCACATATCCGTTAATGATATCCGCTCTGTCTGATGGACATCCGTTCTTTACATTGTACTTTAGAGTACCGTTCTGGTAAAATAATTGATGCTGGTACAGTGTGGCGTTCCTCTAAGACATTTAGATGTTGCAGTGTTGACTATTGTCATAAAATTTATCATGAACTCCCTTGGTAATTATTATCTATTTTCTCCTGGTAGTCTTTATAATATTTTGTCTTATTAGTGTTTTCATTGCTATCTGCTAGCTTTCAATTGTCGATTTAATTCTCTGACATAATAATTAACTGTTCTGCGTGGTTAGATTAAAAATTATTTTGTTGTTTTAGGTATGTAAATTGCCTTACAGTATTAGTTGTAGTTGCATGTACAATATTAGGTAGACATCATAGTTTTTGTTCATTTTCATATTTGACTAATAAGTAGGGCAACCAATTTCTTGACCTAAAAACTTAAAATGTTGACATTATGATTTACAAATTTTGACTTTATTTTGACCTATAAATTTTCTGTGTTTGCAACTGCAAAATAATTCAGTCTCAGGTGTTGAGGTTAACCCAGAAGCATATTCATGTACTCTATGCTTTGAAATTTTAAGACATTTGTTTGTTTAACTTTGGGGATGACATATTGATTAGTACACTACTAACTACACTTGAGTCAAACCTGAGAACATCATAAAGTTGAAACACTATATGCATAATGGATTGAGCTTTCACCAAACCACGTTTCTTGCCTTACCACACCAATCCTACATAATATTCAATCATCCAGTAATGGGCAAAACAATATTATTACGTCAGAAATTGCAACAAACCTATAATATTCTTACAGAATTGCAACTAAACTTGCAAATTTACATTAATATCAGTTGTTGTATTTTCAATGAAATATCAGTAAACAGAAGAAAATTGTGCTGCAAGAAGTTTGACCTGACGATAAATTGACCTAATGATTAATTGACTTTTTTTGACCTAATAACTTGGGATTCCCTAATGGTATGAGCGTGACATTTGGTTTGTGGATGTTTCGTATACTTTCAAAAAAAACAAAAAATTTTTGATTGGCTATTTTTAGGCAAATGTGGTTAACATTGCCTTAGTTTTACCTACCTAATCCTAGTCAGGCTTAGTATGGTAAAATAGCAAAATGCACCATTCATTTAATTCAGGGGTCAACAAATATTTTTTGGCGTGAACCTAAAAAATAGTTTTAAATTCTTGCAACCCAAACGTTTCATGAGCGTATAATATGGTGGAAAATACGTCATAATTAAATATTAATTTTATGACTACTGTAGACAGTAGCAAATTCCTTGCACTAAATTTTATGTAACTTAGCACATAAATGAATAATTGCATTTGTTCTGTTTAACTGAGAGTGGCAAGTTTAAAATGTAAATTTGAATTATTAAGCTTGGGTCGCGACCCACTATGTGCGGACCCCTGATTTAATAACATTCAGAACACAAGTCAGCTTCATTCTTCAAATACGACAATTAGTTAAGCAGCAGCGACAATTTCAGCAATTGTTGATGGCACCCTCTGATCAGCACCTTTTATTAGCATCATGAAAATAGCTCATTTCCTTATGTCTGCAAAGAAGTAATCTACTCTAGCAGGAAGCACTATAAAACTCTGCATGGAGATAGTAGCATGAGAAATTTATGGAGGAACTGTGACTGAAGTTCCAAACTGCCATTGTCCAATATTCCATGCAAAGGAAATGTGTGGTCGTTTTACCATTTTGTGGTCAATTGACCAATTACCATCTAGTTGATGTTATTTGTAATAAGAAATCTGCAATAACAACCTGAGTTTAAAGACTCCGCAGATGTTCGATAATGTCTACCTGTAAATGGGAAGAAACAATTTGGAGCAAATGTATCATCGAAACAGCCAGCTCTCATATACACAGTCTGATTGATAATTTTAAAGGCTACAAAAGCAGGCTACAAAATTTATAATCAAAAGTTATGGCCTGTGATTACTTTTGGCAAACAGCATCCTCCCAAGCGTTTGGGCACAAATATAAAAAACTGACCTATGCCAACAAACTTCTTCAGTATTTTCAGACCATAAGGCACTCTTAAAATCCTTTAATTTTCTCAAAAATTGAAGGTGCGCATTATAAATGCAGTACGCCTAATTTATGAATCTGGTTGTGCTTTCTCATCTAGAACCAATTTTATGTGGTTAAAGATGCTATTTATTTAATTGCTAGTTGTAATTTTTTGTAAACAGACCATCGTGTTGTATATAAACCAACAACAACTGCAATGAGCACCGTATGTGGTTTCCAGAGTAACTAGCACATACAACAAATCATATTACTCCGCGAGGCTCAAAAATACATTGGGGCACAACAACTCAAACACATGCACAACTTTTATTTTATTCATTCATGTGTAGCAGATTAGGCATGTGTAACAGATTAAACTCCTTAATATGTATGGTAATCCGAGGGAGTTTAATCTGTCTGATTAAACTCCCTTCGTATATTATCTGAGTTGTGCTTCATTTAATGCACCTTATAATCTGATGTGCTTTATGTATGAAAAAAGAACAGCTAGCATTCAATTTTTGATACTGCGCCTTATTTGGTGTGCCTTATGGTCCAAACAATCTGGTATTAGCTGTGGAAAGAAAACATGGCTGAATTCCACGTAAGAGTACTCAATGTCCCGCACAAAGACCTTGAAATTCTTGTGCAAATTCCAACCACCTACAGTACTTGGTCGAAAGAGGGTTTAGTGCTCTGGTAATTGACGGATATCAAGACAGGAAAGAGAGGTTGTCATCTTAGTGGGACACTAGATGACTTAAGGTGAAGAGTGTTGAGGGTTGGGGCAAGGTGTTGTGCTGAAATGGTCTAAAATTACAAGAATTCAGCAGCGGCCAAGACCTTAGTGTAATTACATACTTTGAATAAATAAATAAATGATGTTCTTAACACATTTTGTGCTTATTATTTTGTAGTAGGTATTCATTATTTTGTTTGCTTAAATATGTCTAGTGTTTTTTAGAGGCTAATCTGATCTTACGGCTATTTTTCAGCAATGCTAGTAGGCTGTGCGAATGAAATTTTTGTTGAACAAAGAGTGAGAATGGTCTTTCTAAAGGTTGAAAAGCACTGGCTTATGATATTAACATAACATTGTTATGTAACAGGTAACTAAATATAGCATAAGTTTGAAATTAGGCCCTCAAAATGAAGCATGGGCTTTTAATTACAACTAAAAGGGCACTTTGGGCCATCATAATAGAAGTTTGCCAATCACTATGTTAGGGTTATACACCGTGACATTTTGTTTGCGTATAACTTCATAAATACTAATGAGCATCAGCTTTCATATTCATTGTTAGCACATTGTAACGTGTCTATTGACATGTTTTTTTCTGATTTAGTCTTCTTTTGCAGTTTGACCATATTTTGTTATAGTATTGACATTTAACCCTAGGACTACCATACGGGTCAATTGACCCATTTGCAATTTTATTTTCAAAGTTTAAGAAAAAGGTTTGCAACTAGGAACCTCGAATGTTTTGACCTTCATTATTTTTGTTTCGTCTTGAGCAAAACACCAAGTCTACAACAAATTTATTTTCAAAACCAGTTTTTCACAATGGACGAATGGTTAATTACCACATGGGTCAATTGTCCCCTAAGCTGAGCATGTTGAGCTAACCAATTACATTTCAAAACAACTTTTGCACACAGGGCCAGAACACGTTCCACACACAAACTTCGAACAGTTGCAACATTTCATTTTTGTTTTGTTTGACTGACTTATTTGTAATTTGTTTTTTTTATAGAGTGACATGCCTCAGCAGCTCCTTGAATGTGGTTCAGATGCAATACATGGGGCCTCTACATGCCTTACAGTTTCTCTCTGTTGAGCACAGCTTTTCTGCCAGTTTGATAATAAAATCCCTTTTTGGTTGTTACTTGCAAATATTGCAAATGCTGCCTGAGTAGATCATGCATGGAGCATTTCATCAGCTGTATCCGCACCACCCTTACTAGTGTTGCAACCTCTCCGTTGTTGTTGCGTTGATTGTGTGATTCACCACGAACGGGATGTGCGTGAAGAACAAAAATATATGTATGTGGCGTGAACAAGCAATAATAGAGTGATCCCGATGGAGTGATTTTGGTGAGTGACCTCTAATAATGCTTGTGAACCTGGTGAACATTTGATTGTACTTGCTAACGGTGACGACGAGAATGATCTTGTTGGGTGATCTCTATTGTTGCTTGCTGCCACGGTGTGAAGCTTTGCGCACATGCCACTCGGGATTTCCGATCGCAACACTAGCATTGAAGTACGTTGTGTCTGGAAAGACAGGTCAGCCGTATTATGTCACCCACAAATTTTTTGGAAGTCCATCCCATGCTTTTACAATTCCACAAAGAAAACACAAGCCAAAGAATGTTTCGAACACTTCTTTTCTGAGAGAAAACTTGTTATCGTCATGTTGACGAGCTTCAGTAATTGACAATTCCACAATACGGTCACCGTGTTGTGGTCCCACAGCCTTGAAACATGTCTTTAACATTGTCTACATGCAGAGGAATGAATTGTTTTGTACCTGGCATTGTACTGATTATATTTCTTCTACTTGCACGTCCATTTTGTAGCCAAAAATAGCGTAACCAAATGACACCATCTCTTTTGATTAGTTGATCTCTGTCTGCCAATGTAAGTACCCAAATTTTGGAAATATTCTTGCACAGTATCTTGCTTTCTATGGAGCTCTTCGTGGACCTCATACATTCCTGGTTTGAGCTCATCAAATTGATTTTCATGGGAGTGTTTATTAACTTGAACTGTAGGCACTTCGTGTGCATTTTACCTTTAATTTTTGCAAGAGTGGATATAGCAGGTAACTGCACAGCATAAACAAGAGCAGACCTTTGGCCAAACAAAATCACAAAAACCGCAAAACTGCATTTGAGATAAACAGCTATAGAATGCCTATGAAAAACAGCTACAAGGCCACTATTGAGCACTCAGCTATGAGAGATTCCGGATACTTGCATACTACGTCTTGTGGAAAGTTGCTGGATATCTTTGATAAGCTGCTTTAACAAGGTATCCACAAACCTGAATTCTTGCTTCATGTATTCGATGATAACCTTCTTGTCTTCACATACTTTTGGGTGTTCACAAGCTAAATGACGGTAAGTACTCCGCAATAGTGGAGACGGGTGGACATGTCCTCCCCAACTTTTGGACATAGAAGGACACAAAATCTTTTGTCCCCCAGAATGTTTTGTATTATCAATATAGTTGTGTAAATTTCACTGCCAAGATTTTGCCACGGAATTTTTTAAATCTATTGATACAAGGTGCCGTATGTTTGGCAAAATTTGAATACTATGCTGATGTACATGACAAAAAACCGGCATGATTTACGAGTACTTTTTGGGTCATTGCGCCAGTCAATGGAATCCCAGAGACATGTTTATCAATTGGAATTGCATTATGTTGCTGCCAATTATTTGAGACTCAGAGATACATGTTCACAGCTTCTACTTTTTAATGTAATATTTGTTTTTTGAAGAATAATTGAAGTGCCTTCTTTGTTTTATCTACTTTTTCAAGAACACTTCAGGTGCTAATACTAAAGTTTTGTGTAGGCTACTTGATAAAGACGCGAATCAAATACCTAGTTATCATTGTTAGGTACTAGCACAGTACTCTCTGTATCTTCCATAATTCCAGGGATGTAGCCAGTAGGACAGTGGGGTCAAAATATATCCTTTCCATAATTTGCCAATTTATAAAAAGGTTGTAGTATGGTTGAGTGAACATGGTGACATCATCATCGAAACGCAACCAAGAGTATTTATGATATGCATAATAACACGCATAATAAACAAAGTTTGTTCCCTCAAAGGTTTCTAGCAAACTCGGCCCATGCCGCAGCATAACGTTTGAGCAGTTTGGATCCACAATTTCACAAGGCAGTGAAATCAAACAAGAGCATTGCCACTGCGCATGCACAAAACGAGCAGCAAACTCATTGTGAAGTCACCACAAACAAAAGTCACACTTCAAAATTGATATGAAAGAGATGTGATAACTAGTGCGCTGTATGCGAAAAACCCACTCATATTCAACGCAGGGGTCAATTGACTGCATTGGTAATTTTTGAAGAAAAAATTCTCGGTAATTCTAGGGTTAACTAAAGTTGCTACCAATCCTAATTTTGGCTTAACAGATTTTGTTGTGGTTTACTGTTATACTCAGAATTAGCCAGAGCAAAACCAAGTTCAATTTCTATGTTGGCGTAATCAAAGTTATTGAATTTGGTAAATTTTAGTTTTTGTCTTTTGAACGTTTTTAGTTTTTTAAGTAAAATGTAAATAAAAAGCAGAGATAGACTGATATATTGGCTTGGCCGATCTGCCAGTATTTGAGTTTTTCTGATATATCAGTATCGGCCAAAACGGCTGATTTGATCGGGCTCAGCACTTTTTTCAGTCATCAACCAAAACGTTTTTGAAATGACCGAAAAAAATGTAGTTATTTTCTAAGAATGTCTAAAAATATAGGCTAATGAACACTGCTATGGTGACTTTTAATATAACTGTGAAACAAATGACCGAAATGTTTCACTGACCAAAATATCTCAGCAAAAAATGACTGAAATGTCTTGGTGTAAAAAAAACAGGCTCAGTAGGTGTTGACAAAATGTTGTTACATTCCTCATGCATGCAGACAACTTGCGCAAGAAAGCCCAATGAAGCAAGTCAAGACAGTTATCTTGCAGCAAGGCTAGCAGGTGCATTTTCATAAACAAGCAGACAAGATGAACCATGGAGCACATGTCAGCTGAAACAAAAGCATCATTGATCAGATAAATTAAAAATCATAGCAAAATATTGACATTTCTGCAATTTGAAAAATTTAGGCTCATAAATCCTAAGTTTTGAAATTTTTCAAAAAAAGGCAAGGCATAGAAAACATTATATTTTTTATAATGAAGCAGAAAACAAGATTAAAAATTCTGGAAATATTGGTTATCGGCTATCAGTCCATGAATGGCCGATTTATCAGTATCCAAAAAAGCCATATCAGTTGATCTCTAATAAAAAGTAAGTATGTTTTGTAATGGTTGAGCAAAGACAATCTAAATGGATTGACATAAACTCAAGATAACCCTAAAACTGTATTTTACTGTGTGGGAGTGTAGTTGAGAAAAAAGACAATGGTTTCAATCAAAATAGACATCAGTGTTAATTTTGCCATCATAACATTCCTGGACCTACTTTGCCATTAGCGCAGTGGCGCATCTAGCCTGGAAAAAAAGGGTCTGTCGCGGAAGGGCAGCTTGTGATATCACTTTCCAGCATAAAACTACACTTTCTCTTAAGACTAAAAACTGACTGTTGAATTTTGTGATATTGCCTAAATGTTATATCAGCAAAATTCTGCCGATATATAGCATATCGGCAATATTTGCTCATAAAAGCCGCTACGATAGTTTTCTGCACGGAGTGCTTAGAAACCCAAGTTACTACTTCATCTATGATTAATTAACACAAACTCTCGATATACTGTTCCTTATGATGCGCAGCCCTTCGACTGCATCAAGTAGTGCGTAATATTCAGACCACTCCGTAATCATCCCAATAAACCACTTTATGATGTAACATTCACTCTCAGGTTTTTGAATGGTCAGCAGATGCTGCCTGCGAACAAGGCTGTGATTTTTGACAATCTGAATGACCTAGGTTTGTGCAGAATTAAATGTTATACGCTTCTTCATCGCACTGAAGTATTGCCTGTCAACTGTGGTTTGAGTGTTGCAAAATATCAACATTGGTTATCGGCAATGAAAAATAACAACATCAGTATTGCCTTGGCCCAAAAAAGGCTTATCGATCGAGCTCTACATAAAATCCCATCAAACGTGATTAGTGGCCTAGCGCAACTAACTATTTTGAATAGATTGTGGTATTGACCTCTTTGTCAAAACACACAAGGAAAAATTTCAAAATTATCATTGCTTTTGGTCACAGCGCATTTATTACATCACAATTAATGTTTGTTCTTAGGAACATGGTGCTGAAAAGATACTTAGCTTGTCGAACACTCAGCAAATGTTAGCCATACAGCAATGAGAGCTGTTTATACACACATACATACACTTATAAAATCGAAGCTGATAATCTGCACAACTGCGTCTGTGGAGCGCTGTCTATCAAAGATGGCGGTGTTATAAATATACTTGCGAAACCACCGCAGAGAAGAACGATTGAGTTGCAATTGCTCTCATGATTTTACATCGTAATGTAAAAGTAACTTACTCGAAATCAATATAAGACATTTTGCGCAGAAAATAACATCGTCAACTGCTCAATTCTAAAAGAGTTATTTTCGAATACAACACTTGATTAATATTTTGTTCAGATATTGTGACCACAATTTCTGAGGCTAGCTGTTTCGTCTTTCATTATGAGAAGTTCCTCTTAAAAATATAGGTGAAGTTGAATCGAACCCGCATTACATGGCGTGACACTGAGTAAAGCCTAAACTTGTTTAATTTAGTGGTAACTTAGTAGGTGCAAACAGCACATGAAATTTAGGCCGAAACTGGAAAACAATCGCGATTGGGTACTGTGTCCTCTCGCCACAAAGCAAAATATTACAAAACAGCTCTGCATGTGCGTGGCAGTGTAGGAGCTTCTGACAGCTTTGCTTGCATTGGAGTTGGCACTGCCAGAGGAAGAAATTCCGAAACATGTGCGTCTGACGCAATATCAATTTAAAGTGTTCAAAGACGTGAATTGTTTCATGTCATTGCGCAGGTGCCATTTAGACAAGGCAGGGATGTTGTTGTTTTGTAATAGTACCATGCAACGTTAGAAGGGAAATGTAGGCTGTTGCCTCTTGCCTGTTCCAAACTACCTGCATTAGAGACCTACAGTGACAGCGTTTGATATTTTATCATTGGCTTTAATGCTGAGTAGCCTGCTTGCAGTACAAAGGGGTCTGTTATGACAGTGAAACAGACCCCCTGGATGCTCCTCGGCATTAGCCCAACTTGATTGGTTGAATTGGTCGTGACAGCTACAAGGGTCATATGCTTGGATTAGCATATTGTCCTTGTCATGTGACCTAAAACCCTTGCTGAAAATGTAAAGCTGTGTCTGGTTTTTAAAGCATTCTTAAAAAATGCATAAAAAGTGGTTTCATCAAAAGTGTTATTGGCACTAATATAGATAGATTGGTTTGGCGGTACTGAATTATTTGTGGTAGAAGTACTCTATGAAACAGCAAAAACGTCGGGGTACTGAAAAAACAGGTTATCTAGCCAGGTGCCCCATAAATTAGCTGAGATTGACAAGGTTTCCATGATGAAAGGTTGTGCTGACTCTAAGACACTGTTGCAGTCTGATGTACAGGTTGGATTAATGACCAAATTGTGAAAAGGTTACTCTTGTTGGGCACAATTAGTCATGGCATTTGATTGTCATGGACCATAAGATTGCAGATAAAGAGGAAAAGAAAAAAATGATAAAAAGTCCTCTTCAGGTTGCCATAATCCTTTCTTGATCCATGCACACCTATTATGAAGATGGTTTATCAGTTCTGGCCGTGATGCAGATTCTGTGGAGTTGGGAGTTCATTTTTGGAGAATCTTCATAAGAAAATTTGTCTGCTTCTGCAGGTGTTTTTGATATTCTGCAACACAAACTGGACTGTGGCAGCAACATATTCATGAACTAATAAGCTATATTAAAACATGTAGAAAAAGTAAACTACAAATAGACTCATACGAGCATTTAACTATGAACGTGGATTGATAGACAGTTGCATTATATTACATAATTGAAGCTAAGAAGATAGATATTGACTTTTGGGGTGATTCTGTGGTTGCAAGCAAATTAACAACATGCAGAAAACATTACTTGTGATGATTCTTGTAACTTTCTATAATCCAGTTTCTGTATCATTTTTTGAAAGTGATTGTTGGCAATTCTTTTAGAGATGAATGTATTTGCTGCTAGATTCTTGGTGCTTTGAACCTGATTGATCTCTTTCCACATTGAGAGCAGACTGGGTGACAGAAGTATTGGCCAGAGGTAGAACTTGGTTTGATGGGTGCACACAAAATTTATAGCAGTAAAAAGATGATCAAACATGTTAGGCATTCTGTTGTACTTACATTTAAGTACTAGTTATAGTGTTACTGATTATTCACATAAATATGTGACCTTAAAATGCAACTCACTTATTGTTGTACAGCTGAAAAATTACAAGGTTTTTTGAAATGGCAAAATATCAGAAATTCTCAATAACAGCTCAGTATCCAGCTCCAAGCAAACATAACAAGGAGTGCGCAATCCTTTCCAATAATCCAAAATAAACTAATCAATGTACTCATTGGAAAATTATACAACTGTAATGTGCAAAGCATCCCTGTTAAGCATGTGAAGTATGCATTGTTTATGTTCATATCATCAACTTTTCACTGAACATGAGGTGATTTTGTCAAAATTCATGCAAACTATTGAGTAAGCTTTAGAAAAAGTTCTTGTAGCATTGGACATTTCATCCTTAGAATGCTGAAGATGCAAATAAAAGACAGTGGAAACAATACAAGAGATATTTTTGAGTGTTTGGAGTATTGTACCTCAACACATTCTACATCAGTGTATGATTATACTCATACTTGCATGCCATCATGTGTACGCTGGTGTATGACTATAATTGTATCTGCAATCAGTTGTTGTTGCATGCAATAACTTTTTTTATACTTGGTCTTTTCCCATGAAAATTTCTACCAATTTCTTCATACCTGCATACTTCCTGCATACGCGGGAATATCTCTGCTCCTGTACGGGTTACGGACCTGGTCAAAGTGTCAAAAGACGTGGCAAGTCTTGTAGTCTGCACTAGAAAAAAATTTTTTTGATTGGGGGTTCCAGATGTTTTGAGTGATGTCATAAGTGGAGGACTTTCAGGCCACCATGGCCCACTTCACCTGGCTCTGGGCCCAAACCATTAGATGGTAGCAAGTTTTTATTGGAAACTAGGCTTCAATCCGAGTCTTTTGAAACTTTGGATGACCTGCTGGGGTTTCAGGTTCAAAAGTTATGATCTAAAGCAGCTATGTCCAACCCAAATGGCTTTCTGGGCCAAAAATCATGTCACTATCTTAACCAGGGCTGCACATTTAATGGCACTTTAATGAGGGCCGCACATTTAATTGCATTTTAATGAGGGCCGCACATTTAATGACTTACCTATATCTGAGCATACCAAACTTAGTTTAACCGAAAGTACTGAAAGTATTCGAATCCTGACTGCAATGGTAACAGACCTGATAAAGTGGCACTGAGGCCCAACTGCATCAAAAATGTCAAATTCAAGGTTAACAAAATAAGGACAGGTTGTCAATATGTAGGATACTTTTACTATGGCGAAAATCTAAACTAGGCCACACAAACCTTTGACTGGGCCGCACGGGCCACGGGTTGGACGTAGCTGATCTAAAGTAATAAAAATATTTAATTAACTAGCTAAGTAGATAATCAATTAATTTCTTCATTTTAGATCATAACTTTTGCATCAGAAATACTAGAAAGTCGATCAAAGGACTCGAGCCTAGTTTCCAATGCAAACTTCAGTGAAATACTTTGGCTTAGCATTTGGGCCCTAGGCCAGGTAACATGAGCCAAAATGATCCAAAAACTATTTCACTTATGATTTCACTTAAAAAAAATCCACAACCCCCAACCAAAAATTTTTTTTTCGAGTGCAGACTTGAAGACTGACCAAGCTAGGGTGTTAGTCAGGCAACTGAAAACTGCTGGCTTTAGGCCGAAATCCAAGTACGATATATTTGTAGACTGGCTGTCAAAGTGTTAAAAGTGCTATCAGAAATGTTCATCTAGTACCGAATTGATCATGCAGGCAGTTCATGACTGGTCTGAAGTAGCTTGCAAAGCTTTTTTCTTGGTCAATTGAGTGTGCACAACTAAAAGAATAAAGAGATAAGCGAAGGAGCAGTTTGCAACATTACAGAGCTTTCACCACAATTCCATATGCTGCTGAACTCATTTCACATTGAAATGCAACATTGTTGGTTTGGAGTTAGGTTTGTGCTGCTAAACTTCTAATAATACATGGATGGACATATCAGAAAAATTAGAATTTATTTCTAGGTGCAAAATCAAATAGTATCAGTGTTGAAAATGCCAACATTCTAGCAACAGCCTTAGAAAAGGGCTTATCAAAGGTGCAAACTGTGCGGGAAAGTGCGGCAGACGCAAAGACAATATGCTGTGTTGTCTGTCGGCTTTGATAACATGTTCCAATGAAGATTACACCTTCAAACATGTGTAATGTACCTTTTATGTGTTGTACAACCATTCCTTATTTTTTGGCATTATCAAAATTTGTTGTTTTTACTGGCGTATTACAGTTCATTGCATTCTGTGCTCATGCTCTAGGCAAAGAAAGCGATATATGTTGAGGTTTACTGTCAACAAATCATTGTGAAAAAAGAAACTTGTATTGATTACGGCATCCGATTTTCAACAAAGTTGTATGCAAATGGTTTAGCAATGCTTTTTTGAACAGGATGTACCAAGTAGGAAGCTGTGGTTGCCACGTTGTAATACATCACAGTGACGTCGCAGAAGTAAAAAATGACGCCATTGGAGGTGGTACAAAATAAGCTTTCTCATAATGTCTCTGATTGTAGCTTTGTAAGTTATGGTCAAAAGGTAAATCGAAAACCACAAACCAGTTTCAAACCAGATGTCGCTACTTGCATTATGTAAATAATTGCGACCAAATTATGACACTGCTTTGCGACACTGATTCACACAGTTAGATATGAGACACAATGCCATAGCGCCGCACCCAACATGTTATGACTAGCAATCAACTGATGAATTTTGCGATGTTGCCCAAGTATCATATTGGCAAAATTCCACTGATATACAGCACATTGGTAATATATGCTCATAAAAACCGCCACGCTAGTTTTCTGCGTGGAGTGTTCAGAAACCCAAGTTGCTACTTGTCTCTAATTGATTAACATCTTCAGAGCTGGTCTAAATCAAGCGGTTCATGCCAAAGAGTCTGATCGCACATGGTTCACATGAGCATAACTCCAGCGCCGTAAGCACTGGAGAGCTGTTTAACTGCTCAAAAGTCCTGGTAAGTCTTGTAGTTTGCAATCGAAAAAAATTTTTTGGTTGGGGTTTGTAGATTTTTTGTGAGTGACGTCATAAGTAGAGTACTTTTAGGCTACCTTGGCCCACTTTACCTGGCCCTGGGCCTAAACCGTTAGATCAGGGGTCCCGACCTTTTTTCGATCTCATACCACTTGGGCACTCCGTATTGTCAACGCGTACCACTTTTTCCAGAACAACTAATTTGATTGAATCTTAGATTATTCAGAAGAATAATATACATTAAAACATGTCTTGTTTTAAGGTGTTTCAAGGACCCGATTCGGGTCCCTAGAATCAGCAAAAATTATCATTGGATCCATAGAATCAGATAAATCGGGTCCCTACAGGCCCATACCGCGTACCTAATATTTTCCTTTGAAAGAAATCTGATCAAAATATCAACAAAGTACCACAACAAAGTTTAATGAGGTTTTTGTTTACCTCCCACCAATCAGTCTATGCGTGGCGTAAATTAGCTAACAGTGCATCGAAAGTCATAATCTTGCGATACAGTAGGAATAGCAGGCTACAGGAGAATTTATTTATTCAGAAACAAAGTCCAATACGTAAACTTGAAAGCAGTGAAACCAGGTTTTTGTGTAAAAGTGGAAGTTACTCGCGTACCACCTGGAAGACCTTCGCATACCACTAGTGGTACGCGTAGTACCACAGGTTGGGAACCCCTGCATTACATGGTAGAATTTTGCCGAAGTTTGTATTGGAAACTAGGCTACAATCTGGGTATTTTGATATTTTTGATGATGACTTACTGGGGTTTTGGGCTTAGAAGTTATGATCTAAAGTTAACAAATTATTTGATTAATCCCTTAAGTAGATAATTAATTAATTTGTTTATTTTAGATCATAACTTTTGAACCAGAAACGCTAGAAAGTCGATCAAAGACTCGGACTTGAGCCTATTTTTGAATGAAAACTTCAGCGAAATACTTTGGTCTAGCGGTTGCACCCTAGGCCAGGGAACACGAGCCAAAATGGCCGAAAACCTACCTCACTTGTGACGTCACTCACTAAAAACCGAAAGACTTTTTTCTTTCTGAGTGCAGACTTAGAAGGCTTGCTGAATCTTTTGAGGGTTTGAACAGCTCTCTAGCGCAATCACCAGAGGAGCTATGGTGTTGGTGAGGCAACTGACAACTGTTGTTTCAGGCCAATTTCCAGGTACAAATGTATAGTACCCTGGCTGCCAACGTGTTAACGCAAATTCTCTGTACTGTTCCTTATGAAGCGCAGCCTTCCAAGTGCATCAAGTAGTGCACAATAAGACCACTCCGCAATTGTCCCAATAAACTGCTTTATGACCTGATATTCACCCCAGGTTTTTGTGCAGTAAGCAGATGACTGCCTGCAAACATATGAGGCTAGCCTACGTGCTGTGGTGATTGACAATCGTAGTGACCCAAGTTTGCACAGAATTTAATTTTATACACTTCTTCATCGCACTGAAGTATTGTCTTTTAACTGTGGTTTGAATGGTGCAAAATATCGGCATCCATTATCAGTATAGGCCCAAGAAAGCTTTATCAGTGGAGCTCCACCTAAAACCTAATCAAACTAGGTTAGTAGTATTTAGATAGTGGTATTGGTCTCATTGTCAAAACGCACAAGGAAAGATTTCCAAGTTATCATTGCTTTTGGTCACATCACATTATATCACAATTGTTATTTGTTCCTATGAACACAATGCTAAAATAATACTAAAACTTCAGCTGCTAGTATGGTTTAGGCTAAAAAACAGCAGTTTGTATGGGAATATCTCTACCACTGATTGTGCTAAAGAGCTGTTCAAACCCTAAATAGACTCGGCAAGTCTTCGTGTCTGCAATGCTAAAAAATTTTTTGGGTTTCAGGTTTTTTATGAGTGATGTCGTAAGTGGAGCAGTTTTAAGCCTTTGTGGCCTACTTCATGTGGTCCTAGGCCCAAACCATTAGATCAGTGGTTCTCAAAGTGGGCGGAATTGCTTCCTTGCAGGTGGTTTTGAAGGCCAAGAGGGGAAAAAACTTATGGGGGTGATAGGGGGGCAATACAACACAAAGGGAAAGAAACTGTTCAACCACTAATCAATCATTGAGTTAATTTCAGTCGCCTATTATTATGACTTGTTAGTTTCTTGCAAATTTTAATCTACTGTAATAATTGTTGGAGGTTGTTGTTAGAGTAATTTGGTAAATTTTTATTCTGGATTGCCTATGTTCCCTAGCTATAGTGTGGATTATTTTCACAAGAATTCTGAACGTGAAATTAGCATCGTAATAAAATTACTATGAAACAACATGAGTAGCAAAACAACAGCAATTTTTGTAAAATTGCGTAGTTCAGCTATTTAATGGCCTGGTTCATCTATTTAATACGTTCTTTAAATAAAATTCTTGAAATTTTTTATCTTGTGTTCGCTTTATCAGGCTTGGGGGCCAAAAACGATGTGTCGAGAGTGTTATTTTGACAAGGCAGGGATGTTGTTGTTACGTGATAATACTATGCAACTTCAGAAGGGAAATGCTGTTGCATGTTCCAAATCACCCGCATTAGAGACCTGCAGTGACAGTGTGTAATATTTTATCAGCTTTGCTGAGTACTTGTCAAACGAAAGGGCTTGTCAAGACATCCAAACAGAGCCCCTGGATGCGCCCCTGTCTGTATTGGTAAGGTGCAGTCAGTGAATAGTGATAATTAATTTTTAACAGTTAGTTTGTTCACAAACAAGGGAAGATTAATGTGGGAATAAGCTTTTTTTGCAAATGATTCCTAAATAAAACCTTACCTCCACCAGAGCAGTGGTTCCCAACTGTGGTACATGAAGGCTTTGAAGGTGCTATACAAGTAGGCCTACTACTGTCAGCTTTTACAAACAAAAACTATATTCACAGCTTTTGCTTTTATAAATTCTTGCATTTCCGTGTACTTTTGTTATTGGTAACAATGGCCATTATATTTCTCACTGCCATTTGTACATGTTGCCTTTGTGTCAAGTCTGGTTTTCTAAAGTTCATTGATTGATAGTTTGTTGAATGAGTTTCCTCAAACAAGGTGATAAACAGGGACAGTGCCAGACCCTCAAGTGTTACTGTTGCGATCGGAAAGCCCAAGCAGCAAGTGCACAAAGCTTCACGCTGTGGCAGCAAGCAACAACAAAGAACCCGACAAGAACACTCTATTATTGCTTGTTCGTGCCACATATCTATGATTGTTGTTCTTCGTGCACATCCCATTCGTGGTGAATTGCACATTAAACGCAATGCCAACGGAGAGGTTGCAACATCTCCTCCTTTTTACAACGAACCGTACCGATTACATGTTCTTTTTGTGAAGGCTGCACTTGGCACGACCTTCACATACTGGTCACAGCACCACTTTGTTGTGTGTCTTGCTCTGCAAGCACATAAGCTCTATTGGTGAATATGATCCACTCTGTCCTATGAGGGGGCGAAGGCGTTACTCAAGCTCGTGGCTGCTTGAGCCACAAAGAAGGCAGGGGATTTGAGAGGTGACACTATACAATTTATTGCCCTCGACTCTTGCGTCGCATTTAATAATGCGTAATGGCAACATTTATCGACCATTAATGCAAACGGTGGCTTGTCTTT
>Ga0210059_1004749_pt1 | contig 21894 bp, 11 predicted proteins | sample Ectturendosymbi2_FD_188042 | JGI IMG/M metagenome (GOLD analysis project Ga0210059, IMG submission 188042) | Ecteinascidia turbinata endosymbiont from Florida, USA - Sample 2 (SPAdes) (version 2) | ecosystem: Host-associated > Tunicates > Ascidians > Unclassified | place: Key West, Florida...
TCGTCGGCGTCGTAGCGTCTTGGGCGTGCTGTCTGGCTGCCACCATTTTCTTTCTTCACAGGTTGGTACAAATATAGAAATAAATTCGTTTTTGCGAATATGAGTAAAGATATCGATCAATGGATATGTAGCAATAGAGTACACCCGTTTCAAAACGGAAGGCAGAAATATTAACAACACAACTAAGTCACATTCTCACAAGTTTGAGGTGAGTATAGCTTTTTATGACTGGTCTTGATTCTAATATCTCACCGATTTGCCAGAACTTGTGGTGCAACGTATAAGCGTCACTTGCCTCTCTGCTCAACATCAGGTCCCTTCAGCAAGTCACGAAGATGTGGTTCCAAGGCTACACAGGAACGAGTGTGAAAGGAAGAGAATCTCGATCGGCCTCGAAAAGCGCCCACAGTTCACTGCGAATGAGCATTGCCGCGAACATGGAAGACGAGCCGAGCAAGGACGAAGTGTTTCTGAGCGAGAACTCGGACAAGACCGACAAGAGTGCTGATTCCAGCCTGGAAAAAAGCATTTGCGCCGACAGCTCGTGCTGCCTGAAGCCGCTTGGCGACGAGGGCGTTGCGGGCGACGAGAAAACGTCAGAATTCGGATCGAGGCGGAATTATTTTTCCGTAAGCCGGCACAGTCGCCCTTCCGAGACCTCGTTCAGTTCGCTCGCCAAATTAAAAGCCAGCGCTCCGCGCCGAATGATGGAGCACTTTCGCTCCACCCGGTCGTCGACGTTCACGTTGCGCTACGTTATCTGGTTAACGGTGTCTTTCGGCGTCTTAACGGCCCCCACGATGGCCATCATCACGATCGACATGCTTTATCCCGACCTTGTTCTCAACATGGTGGCTTTGAACATTTGCCTCCTGTGCCCGTTCACCTACTGCTACATTTGCCCCTTCGTGCTGGTCAAATGTTTGCCGGGGGTGAAAACGTCACTTTCAGCGTTGATTTTAAGTGTCTACTCCACCACTGATTGATTCGCTGCAACCGAGCTCCTATTGTGTAATGCGACGCTCCTTTGAGCTCGGGACGAAATGCGTTTGTTTGCGCTAAACAAGGAAGCTTTTCGCAAAAGCCGCTGTTTCGCGGCGCATTGACGCGATCGAGCTTTTAAACCGCGCGAGTCGATTCAAGTAACACAAGGTCTATTGACGCGATCGAGCTTTTAAACCGCGCGAGTCGATTCAAGCAACACAAGGTCTTTTTAAGCGCTTTTTGACAGTGAAGCAATCGCAGGGCCGCGAAAAGCCGCGCGACGTCCGTTTCGCCAGAGTGCATATTCGCTGTTTCCATAGCGAACGCTTCGTATGTGACGCAAGACGCGCTCGCGGTTGAGAGCAACAGAGCAAGTGCACCGGAAGTGTTTGCATAGGGGTAGCCGGGGGGCAAGGGAGCCGTATCCCCCAAATTTCTAGCATATCTTGTCATTTTGTGCTTTGTCACACGCAAGTTCTGCAGTTTTAGGCGTGCCTGCGTCGAGCGTGAAAAAGAAAGTCTGCCTGCTTATTCTTTATCCTTTTCCTCTACCGAAAATTTCTGTTCTTTAACGAAGTTCGTTGGTTTGTGCCGTTACCTTCGTTCACGCGCCGTTTGTTATTGTGGCTTTCGGCGAAGTACCTCCGACATTAATATTGCTGAGTCGCGGACTGATCAAGCACCAGTGTCGAAACTACGTGAATGGTAGAGTTTGTTTTCTTTGTTGACTATGTTTGAGCTTCGCCACTCCGAAAGGGCTTCAGTCCGTGTGGCGGTATTTTCTCAAACATGAAGTTGTGCTTTCTTAAGCGACGGCCCTAGCTGTCGGAAAGAAGTTACGCGGCGTTTTCATTGACGCAATATCGCGCGAGTTATTTATCATAATATGAAAAGGCAAAAATGACTGCCTGTTTTGCTCGGTGACAGTATCGCCAAGTGAGCTGGACTGTAGACAGAAATGCAGATGTGCTTCTCGCGAGCGCTACATTTTAATTTACTGTTGCAAGCTGCTTACCCAGCACTTCTCAACCGGGAAGCCGCTTGGCTCACTGTGGGAGGAATTTTTCAAGTTTTGAGAGAAATTTGCCTAAGCGAGAAATTGGGGAGGAAAAAGAAATGTTAGAAGTTTTTATGCTTCCGCAAGATTTGCTATATCCAGCAACTGAATAGGATTTTCTTTTATAGCTTGCGTGCGAGCTACCAGCCTGTAGTGTAACACTGTAACTACATTTCTAGATTTTTCTAACCTACTGGTTTTGAGTTGCAGTGACAGGCAATCAAGTATTGTTGTGTAACAATTCTGACATTGTAGGGAGATGGAGAACGAGGCCTTGGCATGCTGTGTTAAAGATTTACTTTGCACAGTAGAGACCAGTTTCTCAGTATGAGCGTTGGTGATTGATTTGAGAGAGTTGTATAAATTTAAAAAGCTTAGCATTAGCTTGTTGGAATGACATTGCTTTTGACCAAAAAACAGTCGATAAAGGTTTCATTTACTTTTTGCTGACACTTAGTTTTGAAGCAGAAAAAAATCGGTGCAACCCTTAAGCTTGGCATAATCAACTATTTTTTCTTTAATAATCAAAAATAGTGACGCAAAATACTAAGCACACATTTTCGAAAAGTCTTTTGCAGTTGATTTGTTTGATGAACTTGTCACTTTGCAATAAAATCAATTTTCCTGCAATGCCCTTCTTAGCGCTTATCATGACTTTGTCATTGATGTTGTGGAGGGAATTGAAGTTTCTGGAGTTTCATAGAGAGGAATTGAAAAAAAACATTGAGAACCACTGTCTAAACCAGTAGATCTTAACCGGGTTGGGGTGAGTAAATATATTTTCAGGAGGACGCGAACTCTGTTACGCGTTCTACAACATGGAAAGCTTTTGAACAGAAAAGTTTTTCGTCCAATTTTCAGAGGGATTGAAACAAAGGACAATTACTTAAGAGAGGCGTGGCAGAAAAAAAGGATAAGAACCACTAGTCTGACCAATTTGGCATTCCGAAGTCAGCCTGAGGCATATTTGATTTTTATTCGAGAGTTGCGGTTTGCGCGTGAAAGTGAGCTGCAGCGCTTTGCTAGGATAGAACTCTCCCGCTCGATATCATGCCACCACCGCGGAACATGTGTTTTGGACACACGTGTAAATGAGATGGTGCTGACAGGATGGCACTGCGAGGACGAGCCAGAACCGTCGCCAGAAAGTTTTCACTAGGGGGGATTTGCGTTTTTGCGGGGGAGCTTTGGGTTTGTGCGGGGGGGATTGACACTCTAAAACAGGGCTAGGGAACCTGCGGCCCGCGTGAATATTTCGTATGGCCCGCATCAGAATTTTGGTTGCCCAAGTTAGAGTACAACATTGCGTCGAAACGAAGCTCCATGATAAGCAGGTACATAAACAGTAAGTCACGAGAAGTCTCTCTTCCTCATAGTTAGATAATGGTAGAATTGTTGGATAAAGTAATTGATTTTGCGGCCCTCCAGCGATAATGCACAATTCATGCGGTCCGTGATAGTAAATATATTCCCCACCCCTGCTCTAAAAACTTACGAAATCTCAACTGATTTATAGTGTTTCATGTTTCAATTTGGGGGACTTAAAGCTTTGTTTGGGGGGCTAAGCCCCCAAAAGACCCCCCATGGCGACGGGACTGGGACGAGCGCGTCAATTTTTGCCTTTTTACTCTGTTTGTGCTGAGCCATTTTGCTGACACGCCTATGAAAAAACTCGTTTCTTTGCTTCAACACGTATCTAGGAAGAGTTAGAGCCGGTTTTGTTCTGACGCAATCCGTTCTCACGACATGGCACTTCACTTTGCTATCCGAAACAAACTCCTGACAGAAGTGCGACAACTTGTGGAAAGCGGCGAAGATGTGAACGCCGGTGACCATGACCTGCGCACGCCGTTAATGATGTGCTGCCTGGAGAAAGACGAGACGTGGGCTAGTGGCGTGGCCCGCATGCTTCTTCAGGTACTTGAATGAACAAGCATTTCATGCAACCTTGAAGGTTAACGCTGAGAGAAATAATTTTGTTCGCCATTGTGTTTTAGTTTCTAGTTTGGGAAGAAATCAAACAAGGCATTGCGCTAACTCTTAAACACAAGTTCGGCAACTCGTGTGCTTCAGTGGTCATAGCTGATATAAAGAATATGTGAACGTTACGAGATGTAGCTCTTACGGTTCAAGCCATTTTTCAAACCAGGGGTTTCTAAACTACGGCCGACGGGCCAAGTCCGGCCCGCGAAGCCGTTTCATCCTGCCCGCGAAGAGGTTTAGTCAATAATGAGAATATAATATACAGTATTTACCAAAAATTGACTGATTTGGTAGCATGTAACATACTCATTATGTAAGATGTCCGGCTCTTGAACTGTTGTCTAATAGCTCATGTGGCCCTCTGGCACAACAGTTTGGAGGTCCCTGGTTTAAACCATGACAGAGAAAAGGAATTGTTGCTGACCTAATCTGATCTCACTTCAAAAGTGCCTATTGGTCTGCAAATACATCCCTCTCATGAAAATACGCTTTTTAATCAATGGGAAAGGGAGAAACGTTGAAAACACCGAGTTCACGTAACAACACTGGAGAAATAGAAATATTGCATTATGCTGACATAACGACATTTAGCTAAATTCAAGATAAGTGACGTATGGCAAGGCTCAATCTCGACTATCGCAAAACAGTCCTCTGAATTTGACAAATTTTGACCACATGGATATTTAGGAAAACTTCCTCGCTATAAAATCTGCTGAAATGACAAAAGAAAATTGTTCTTAAGCGACATTTCATTCGGTTTTATTACAATATCTCAGCACAATTTTGCGACATCCATTTGTGGGGTTTAATTTAAAAGATTAATAAATGTACTAGTGACTGAACAATTTTGGCCTAACGATGGCACATGCCACAACACTTGCTTCTCATTATCAATCCCCTTTTTCGCAATATTTCTTTCATTGGAAAAGAATGGAAATGAAGTACGGGATCCATGCTGTTGTCCTTGTCACCGCCATACGATGTCCCTACGGAAAATGTGTGATGAACGTTTTGGCTGTTCTGCTGATAGTGGCCTCATTTTCTGTTTCCCAGCAAAACCTGATGAAGCGCCTGAACGGAACTAACACAGAATTGGAATCAACTTTTTATGGATTCACCCACTTTGCCTAAAGCGGTATTTACCTGTACACAAAACTGTTACACATACTGTAGGTGGTCAAAAAGCAGTGTAAGTTCTCGTTTACTAAAGAGGCTCAAAATGAGGAAAACTCACGCAGGGGTGACAGCGTGAGAAAAGGTTGTACTGCAGATGTTGTAGGATTCAAATTTCGTGATGTGGCAGAATCGAAATTCACCTTACATGAATTTGCTAAGTAGGTGATTAAACCTTCAATATATTTAGAAAACTCAGATAGGCTAGATGAAAAGGAAGTTTTTTGCTGATGTTTGTGATCTCATTTCAGGCAGGTGCTAGAGTGGGTCGCACTGACAGAAATGGACGATCTGCATTGATGTTTAGCGTCCTTTTCAACCGTCAACGACTGACGTTATTGTATACAAGAACAATGGACTTCGACATAAACCAGGTACACTGCCTGTGTGACTATGAAAGGAATTGCTTAAGGTATCATTCTTTTATTCGTAAACTTGACGGCTTATCTTATTGGAAGCTTGTTTGTGAATTTAAAGAATTATGAGAAGCCGGTGGAAGACTTACTCAGCTGTTTTAAATACATATTGGGCTACGTGTAAGCATGTAAAGTATTTGGTGATTTATTTTGATACACAGCATGATGTCGGCTGAATTTGTAGTTGGTGCATACTTTCTGAAGAACTTATCCCTAGCCCTTGGAAAAAGAAAAATTGATGGAGGCAAATCAAATCGAATTTCGGACTCGGTGTCCTCCTTTCAGTGCTCCTGTTTTACATTAAAATTTGTAATTTTTTAATTAAAATTTGAAAATTTTATATCCCACGACTTCCGTTACTTAGGAAAGTTCCAATTATATGCATTAATATCTTATGCACTTGACAGGACACAATTGTGCTTACCTGATATTAGAATTTTGTACTTCGTTTTGAATTGTGACTAGTTTTTCAAATTTTAGAGCTGATCTACAAGAAAAAAACTGTTGCGCTCATTTGATGTCGTCACGTCTGCGTATTATCACGCAGGTCGACGTGTACGGCAACACGGCTTTGCATTACTGCTCTTTGTGCGGCAACCTGGAGAACATGAAAACGGTCCTGGACACTGCACTGCGGAGGAACCTAGATCCTCTCACAAGGAACAAACTCGGGCAAACTCCTTTGAGCCTCGCCATGCAAGTTAGGAACGAGTTGTGTATGAGCATGCTCATCAGATCGACTTCCCACTCGGAGCAAGATTTCCTTTACAAGGTGAGAGAACCAAGCACGCTTTCTATACTTGCAACTTTGTCTCTGTGTGGCCTCCATGTTAACATGCAAAAAAGCAATTGAAATTGTGGAGATCAGATTGCGACTACTTTTATCGTGGCAAAGTGTTTTACTGACATCAATACTCTACCATCAAGGTTTTACTGAGGACTGCTGGTGTGTTCGCATATCAGTTCTAGCGATATTCTACGAAAATCTCAATAAATTTTGCTACAAGTAGGCAGTCCATGCCAATGTCAAACAGGTTAACTTAACCCACCAGATTTCCCAAAATTCGGTTGGTAACCTGCCAAAAGAGAAATCTACCCTTGAGTGCATACAACGCGTCATTACTCACTGAAACAAATCACGTAACTATAAATAAATGTCACAGTTTTTGTTGCGCCGTAGTCAGCGATTGTAAGCTTGAAAAGTCATTCTAGTAAAAAGCAAGATTAATGACGGTTCGTTGCTGCTGTCGCTTGAAAATCTTCCGCGTATATCGCTTCATCTATAACAACCACCGGCTGAAGGCTAAAAAGTTGAAAAAAGCCACATGCTTGATTTATGAGTTTTAGTGATTTGTCAGCGCACGGGCTCATGAACAGGAAGCGATTGAACTGAACTATTTTCGGCCACGTCGCCCGACACACGACGAAAAATTACAATCCGGGTAACTGATCAAAGAAACAAATCTCTGCTCACAGGTGCATGTGGTTACGAAGTGATTTCAACAACAAAAACATCTACGGTACCAAACGTGCTGCGGTACCAAACAAACATCCGGGTCACTTTAGATAACAAAAGACAGTCACTGACAATCGTAACACAGCCCCTTATTCTTAAAGATGCCCACTTTTTCGTTGTGTATGACATGCTGGCAGCTTTGTCGATTTCCTTGTCGCCCGAAATTCTTCGGTATTGCTTCTTTTCGTACTTGGCGTTTGTGGCAGCATAACAGTCACACACGCTCCTCAGGTGCCAACGGAACTAGCTCTCCAGCCCTGGCGTGAGGAATTTCAGTTTGTTTATCATCCTGACCTGATGCGAAAATGCGCAATTGATCAGTCGCTCGAGAGCGCTCGCGTCCACAAGTCACGACCTACAATGGACTTGGACAGCAAACGTGCGGTGACGAAACATCGGAAAAGCAGTTCCAGATTAACGTCACGCGGTCGAAGACGCTTTGTTTCAAATTCGTCATCCAAACGACAATCGCCGGACGTTTTTCGAGTTGCGTCTGCCAAGCATCAGTATCGCCCACCAACCACTGCTGACCTATGCGAGGACTGCTACTCCCCCGACTCGTGGAAGTCCTTCCTTCCAGATTTTTTGCTGCTCATGCAAGAGCAGCGATCATCTTCTTACCGCCTTTCGGCCCCGCCTAGCAGGCAACCTTTCGAAGAAATCTTGAGCATGTTTCCAGACGAAAAAGCGTCTGTGGATTCAGAAGAAACTTGGAACGGTGAGAAAACACATTAGCATTTGCACAAACACTTGAAATTATTTTAATTTACAATTGAAAAAGTTTCGATGGAAAATAAAGTTAAAATAATCTTTGACTTGGTTTTACTTACGGAATTACTTTAAAAGTAACCGCGTTTTCTCGTATGATGTGGCGCTTAGTAGTAAAAGTTGTGAAGCAGTTTGCTGATTTCCAAATCTGTTCGAAATGTGAGCGGGATTCACAGATTCTTGCACCTCGTCTGTTGCATTACAAAGATGCTGATTGTAAACATTTGCTTGCTCTTCAACGCAAGTTTATTCCCAAGCTTTGATAGCCAGGCAGTAGTGAACAAGCTACCTTAATTAATTCACCACTGAATTTTTTCCGGTGAAAAAAACGTTTTGTTCTGAGTCACTGACTATTGCAATTAGTCACGTCTCCCACCAACCTCCAAAATATAAGAACTGGAAAGATGAATAGCCAGGAAGGTATGAAGCAAATGGACATCATTTCATAAACGACCATGCTCAACCTTTTGCTTTGCAACTAAGCAGCAGGGCACTTGGCGGAGATAACTTTTTTGTTCTCTTGCAGATGCTCTTTGTTCACTTTTAGTTTCGTTCCTGTGCATTTTCCCATCTTCTTTCAAAGCGAATCTTATGCAGTAAATTAAAGGATGGAGTGATTAACCACTGAAAAGAGGTAGTCAGAAATTTGAACAAGAACAACAATTTTAGGTCTGATTTAAGTTTTGCGTATTTGCATGTAGGTCTGTAGACCATATTCCCCTTGATATTTTGTAACCTCGTTTCAGCTTTAATGTCTGCGTCTTCCGCGGTTATTCGAATTCTGTAGCAAAGGCAAAATCAACATTTTTTGCAGGGGCATCTTCAAGTTCAGATACATCGCAAGCATGTATAGGCAACCGACGTAAAACCCCGCTTGTTAAGGGTGGAAGTACAGAGAGCATCTCCCTGGCAAGAGGTCGATCCAAGCCAAACGCGTTGGAAGTAATCGTCGGTATACATGGCATGTCGGACGCAAAACGTCGTGGTCGCAAGCAGACTGTTGCTCCACATGCGACAGAGACTCCAGCTCCGAAGAAAAAACTTTCACCGCAAACTTCATCTGACATTCTTGAAGTGACCAAGTGCAAGTCGGAAACCAAAGCGTCAAAGCTGCCACCGGGGGGCAGCAAAGCACCCGAAACGCGTTCAAAAGCAAGCAAACAACCTGTTGCGTCCAGCTCGAAAACCAGCTTCGCCGAGACTGAGCAGCAACCTTCAACCCATCCAAGCGCTAAACCCTCATCGTCAGGCGCGAGATCGAATGATTTTCTTGTTCCTAAGCAACCGTGCACCAATCAGACGCTGGGTCTTCGAGAGCTAGACACTGCTTTGTCCGACATTGTCGAGGAATAGAGGCAAGCACGCAGCCACGGGAGGGAATTTGGAGGCAATGCCTTCCAATTTTTTGTGTTCCCCCAACTTTTGTTGTGTCCAGAAAAGTTTTTATTAAAGCATATAATAAAAAGAAAAACCTTGCCTCCCTAAAAACGTAATTTGCCCCCCAAACCTTAAAACCTGGCCACGGGCCTGAATTGGGGTAAACTTTTTGTGGACGTAAAAAGGTATTTTGTCAATTTCCATTGCCACACAGCTGTCAAGATGTTGTTAAGATATCTCAAGGTTCGTCCAAACTTCATGCAGTCCTGTTGAGGCAGAATAACCTGAATACTTCCTAACAAATTGGAAACTCGAAATCGAAAGCAATTTTATTTGAAACAATTTCTAACGCCATGCAAAAAATATGTAGCACATTCTTGGTTTAGATTTTTAGAAACAATGTACTCTAGATTTAAAGCCCAATCGACATCTTTCCAGTTCATATTTCGCTGTGCTTTTCTACGCTGAAACCAAAGTTGTCATTTGTTTTATAATTTTTTTGTTATTGTTACAGGTTTGTTACAAATACAAAGTGCGCCACGCAAATGTGCGTGCAGTTGTGTCCACCTGAGAATTGATTTAGAATTTTAAATGATCGAAGCAATGTGTTCATCAAGATAATAGTGAATAGTGCCAAGTGCAATTTTTGTATTAGCTTTCAACAGCAATGTAGGCTTGCAGGTATCTTTCTCATTGCAGTAGGTTTGAGTATCTCTTGTTCAATCGATAGTTATTTACAAGACCTAATAGGCCGATGCGAGGCAAAATGAAACTAATTTTCTCATTGCCAGCTTTGCAGCTTGATGTTTTTAAGCATTTTTTGCTCATTGCTTACCTTGAATGTCTAGGACATGTCGGCAAATAGTTTGCTGAAAACGAAATGGAAACTGCTATCCTCTAGAAGAGCATCAAGCCTTTCATTGCATTACAGTGAAATAAAGCGTCTGTATCATAAGCATTCTCCATCCTGCGTTTACTTTAAACTATCATCACTGAGAAAAAATCTTGTTAATTTTTGTACTCCATATTCCTTATTCATGGTTGTTCAACTGCCAGATAAGGCATTAAAGTTATCTGTTCCTAAGACTATAATTTCGTCAGTATCATAAGTATATGGGTGTTATCGTAACACAAAAAAATATAGCAGGCATCTATTCCTAAGACTATAATTTCGTCAGTATTAATGCATATGGGTGTTATCGTAACACAAGAAAAAATATAGCATGCATTTGCTCTTAGTAATAAAAACGTATAATGACCAGAGGAAGTAGAAGTTGATGTACATGAGAGCTTACAGTATAATTTATAAGGATTGCATTTTTCTAACTTTTAGTTTGCGGTAAAATTTGGTCATATAAAAATTGGAAAGCATAGTCTCTCTCTCTGCAACGTTTCAACAAGGCACACAACCGGCACTCCACTTATACCTTCCACCATACCTGATGTCCACTCCCAACTGAAGCTGGGTTCGATTCTCGTTTCGGAGAAGCCTGTGCGGTGGCGGTGAATTGAGTGCCAACTACTGCGGCACCATGCGCACACGGGTGAATGTTTAGACTATATAGTTCTCTTACAAGGCAAAAACGGTGTCAAAAAAGAAAGAAATAACTTTGGAAATTGTTCGATTGCATGAGTTTAATCACTATCTTATCGAAGCAGTTCGAGTTGCGACAACGTTTAAAAAGATATAGGTTGACTGCAAGCTTTCGAGGTATCAGCCGACTGGGCTCTGCTTTCATGACTTTGCGATGACTTAGAATTGCACATATCTGTTTGTTACTAGTCTTCACACAGACGACAAAGTCGAAACAATCAGCAATTCTTTTTAATAGAAAATCGATTTTACGCTAATTTAACATATCCTCAGTCCTTATTCAAATAGAATTCTCGAGTTTCATTATGTTTTTAAAGTCGGACCTTGATGATTTACCTCAAAGCTTTTTTCAGGACGCTCTTGACAAAGGTTTGTGCTTTCTTTCTTTCTCAATACTTTCAGCTTTTTGCTCACAGAGAATCTGAGTGAATGGATGCACAGGATGCATCTTCAGCCGAACGGACGACTCTGTAATTCATTACCTCCGTTCAGTTAGCCGTTCAGCGATTATTTTCAGCATATTTTTTCTTATACTTTTAGTGTTTAGCCTTACCCAAATTTATAAAAACAAATGGGTTTTAATTTTTTCAAGATCAGTTTTTACCTTCACCAAATTTGTACCCAAGCTTCGTGTTTGATCTTTAGAAAAGATTGCGATGCAGGTTATACGGAGCTACGAAAATAAAAGATGGAGTCATACGATCTCTGAAACTGTGGCGTGCAGAGGTCTGGCGATGCCCGGGGCGACTGCTTGACTGGATGCCCCCTACCAAATTTTAGTATTGAGCAGTGGCGTCAGGTGGTCATTGTAACTGGAAAAACGCAGTTTGTGACGTCGCAATATGACGTCATATTCACGTTTGCAAACCAATGTTTTTGCGAAATTTGTTGACACAACATGCATATTCAGGTTCGCCGGAGCAGCTGTAGAGCAGGGGGACCAGTAACAGAGTTAAGGACAGGGGAAACTTATAAAAAAAAAAAGAATCGTTACCAATTATGTTTGTTTCTATTCATCAACAATGTTGACCTCAAAAATAATGACAAAAATTATAGAAAATCATTCTGAATTTCCTGGGTGCCCGAATAGCTGTAATAAATTTGTTTCAAGTCGATCTTTATAAACCTTGCTATTTCCTATGATACTGTTACGAAAAAACGCCTCCGCTCCCGTTCACCCTTTCTGAAAGGCTAGAGGGGGCAAAACCCCATCACGCCTCCATTCTCCTACACCCCTGTGCATATTATTCTACACACACTCTCTTTGCTCTATAATGAACATAAATTATCAGCGGTCTCCTAACACAGAGATGTTCATAACTGCAAAAATAACCGGAAACACGTTAAAACAGGCGAGTAGAACACACTCAGTGCTACGTCAGCGAAGTTCACAACTGCAAAAATACAAGGCTGCGCGAATGTCTTGTCGAATAGCAGTTGAACAGAGAAGGTATGCGGCGGGAATGGCGGACACCCAGGGTTGACAGTTTGAAACTTGTAAATCACACAAGAATTGAGAATGCGCATAAAGTAGGCTAAGCAACAAAAGTTTCGTTTTCCATTATGTGGCTGTTATATGTACAATTACTAAGAGGAAAGAACAGATGCGGGCTTGTGTGAGCCGTTATGATCAATCCGCCTGAATTGTCAATCAATGACGAAGCTCAAAACGAAGCATAGGTGTGCGGCTGTATTAGCACGGAAGACGACATGGGAAACTAGTGATGCACCAAAAAATCAGCTAAATCAAGCACGTTGAAATATGACAGTTTTAAAATTTGGCTCAGAAAATCAATTCAACGTCGATACCTTCAGGATTGACGTAATTGGAATTGACCATAAAAACCATCCGCTCTGTTTTTAAAACGTTAACCTAAAACAACCATAAAACCCACCAGAAATCCCACTCTTCTTTTCCTATGAAAAAATGCTACTATGAGGTAAAAAGTAAATTAAGCAGCACACTTGTACATTTAACTGCAAATTGTTAAAAAAACAACAAAACCAACAGCAACGAAGTTTGAAGGACTGGTAAAAAGGAGAAGAATAAATCGAACAGTACATTCTACTGGTTATCTTCTTCAGCTTTGTGAAATCGGTATATTTTAATCAAATTTTCTGCCTTCTCCGCATTAAAGCTGTTTCTGATGCTGGTCCATACCAAATGTTGAAAAAATACACCATATAGATGCTGAACTAGCAGGACATGTAGATAAACTTAACGTGAAACTGCAGAGTTTGTGTGGGAGTGGCTTTTCTCTGTTTGCTGTGCGCGTGCTTGCCAAGCCTTACAACTTTGGAGTGAATTGGCCAACAACACTTTGCGAAAACAAAGATGGGGTGCATTTCTTCACCCTCAACTTTGAATGCAATAGCAGCTATAACAAGTTATTATTGTGTAATTCTGAAAATGGTGATATTGCATGAAGCAATAAAAACAACACAGAATGGGGTTTTTGTGTTTTTTTAAAAAAGGAACAAAAACCTGTTTCCTTGAAAAAAAAACAGAAAAACCCGGATTAAAAAAATGCAGGTGGATTTTAAAAAAGAGGGCTTTTCTCAACCCTGATTAGTGATTATTATCACATCTTTCAATCCTTTTTTGTGATTTTCCCTTGATCGCACGATCTGGAACACGTCACGTCACTATCAGTTTGATTAGATGTGCGTCTCATACCCAGAGTACAGGTCCATTAAATTGAAGAATCTGAGAATTACTGGCATTTGAATACGTCAAAATTCGTGCTGACAACAAGAGAAGTTTCGAATAATTAAATCCATGCAGCATGTGTTAGTAGCTTTACAATAGGAAAAATCATCTAGTTGATTCATTAAAATTTTTGTAATTTCACTCTTTGGATGCCCCCCTGGCTTGGATGCCCGGGGCCGTCGCCCCATTCGCCTCCCCCTCTGCACGCCACTGCTCTGAAACGAGCAACAGAGCCAAACTTGACAAAGCTAGAGTTTTTTTGTTTTGTGGTGTTGTTGAAACCAGGGTTGCAAGTAAATGCTGTTTATGCTGTAATTCAATTTAACTGTGATGAGAAAAGATGCTGGACATTCTAAAAAGTAAGCAACCTACTTTCAGTGGACTCTTTTTGGACTGTAAAGGAGAGAGAACAGCAGATAAACTTCTACAAGCCACTGGATGCGTATAAATGACTATTACTAGCCTTGTAGTTCTTACATAGGCGTCGGAAGGGGGTCAGGAGGGGCTTGAACTTCCCCTGGATTTTGATATTTGATATTTTTCTATCAAATTTTTAGCAAAAAAGGCTGTTTTCTTAGTTTGGAGTGGAAAAAATGAAATTCCACCACTTTTGATCCCCCATGGAAAAACGTTTTAGCCACCCCCGAAAAAATCCACTTTTGCCTCCCCTAGAAAAAATCCTTCCGACGACACTTTTTTAACACTTGGATTCATATTTGCAACAATTTAGTTGTTGCTCTGCAAAAGTTCCATGTCTCATCAGCCTGTTTCGAATAATGCCTTAAGCATGTACGCTACTGGTTCATCGCCAGGATTTTCTGTAGGTTAATGGACAAACAACAACAGGAGGAGCCATATATTGCAGCTGCAATGTAGTACACCTGTAGATGTAGAGAACACTAATTAAAAAGAAAGGGGCTGCACCACACGCTTCTTTCTGAAGACACGACCGGGATAAGACTCTGCCTGATTTCAAACTTTTTACATAGTTTAACATTCCACTGCTTTGAGTCTTTTGCGGCGCGTTGCACCAAGTGTGGCGCTGATCGCAATGTGTCGTAATAATTACTGTTTGTGACGTCACCAACCACTGCTTTTTCCGCTCTCGTTCGAATTATTTTCAATTACAGTTTCTGCAGATTGCTGGTAATTCCAATGAATTGCCGGCCATTGAGGTTATGCTTCAACCTGCTACGCCACCATTTTCATCGAGTGTCATTTCAACTTGGACCCCGCTCAACGTTCGGGCCACGTGTTCCAGTCTCACACTGCACAATTTTACACATCACATACCACATCATTTACCCACGATTAACACGGCAACAGAACATAAAAGACGCACATGCTTCAATCGCACAGTCTGCCTGATTTTTGGAACGCGTTTTCAAACGCGCTGCAGCTCTTAAGAACGACCCATATCACATTCAAATATGTGCAGCCTCACGCCGTGTGTTCAGATACTTATCACGTTCAGATACGTAGAAACACACTGCAGGTGTTAAATACAAATTTTACCAAGGTTAATGTAAGGAAAAAGCCTATAGCACTGATCATTTATTGCTTATAAAAGTGGTATTTTCTCTAAAAAATGATAAAATAGCCAACGAAATATCTGTTCTACCGACAAAATAATAGAACGGGTAGCAGCACAAACCTATTGATACAGAACCCCTATGAGCAAAGTAATGCCCGTACTTGATGCTCTCCGTTCTAAGCTCTTCCACAGATAAAGGTCTAAGCTGCATAAGTTGTCTTTCTTTTCTTGTCATCTTGCAAAACAAGCCACCCAAAATCTCAAATATCGCAACGAAATAACAGTGCTGCTATGCTGTTACTGACTAACAGGAAGTGTTTGTCATCAATCATAAACGTATCTCTCGATCACATGTGACACCACAGATGCTGGTTTTAGAGGGTGTTCTCAGTAGTACCGGAAAGTTCTTAGTAGTACCGGAAAGTTGCCGCGGTAACGAACAGTGGTGTTCGGCGAGATTTGTTGTGGTTTTGGTGCGTTTTGTAAAGCACGTTGGTTTACTTGAAAGCAGGAGTTCAAAGCGCGTATTACTTCCCTTCGGGCCTGGACGCAGGTGCTCAGCCTTACGCCTAAATGCTTTGGAGTCTTCAAGACGCATCGAGGACAGTTTTTACCGTAAAAATATATAGTTTAGTAAAATTATGCGACAGCGCGTCAAATTTTATGTATCTTCTTCATAAAAGCAACTGTAAGATCACGGAGATGACCGTGATAATGCGACTTCTTGCGCAATAAAATTCTCTGCAAGTAGTTTTACCGGGCAGAAAGAAAGTATCAGCGTTGGAGTCTGGGGCCACATCAAGGATAGCTTTTATCGTAAAAATAGATAGTTCCGTGAAAATAGATCGTAAAAATAGACAGGCAGAAAGAAAGTATCAGTCCAATGGATGCTGTGCATTGTTTTAATAATTTCGTTAGTTCGAGTCGATTTACACTATTGGCAGAATCATCAACAGGTGTTCTGATCTGGCATTTTTGTTGATTTGGGTAAAAGTTACCTGGATGTTTCTGAATTTGTCAGCAAATGCCGCTCGGAGAAAATTTTGAAATTCAGTTGTTTGTTCGGTAAAATTACTCTCACCGCTTCTCAGCAGTGACTTCCGGCGTAGTTTATTTGAATAAACGAGAAACATGCCTCAGCGAGAAAAAATTGACCTCTTCTCGAGCAGAAGTTTCCCAGTGTTGCTTAGCATGGTGATGTTCAAGCACAAGCGGAGTACATCAGACAGATTTATCATTGTGCTGCAAGTTCCGGTCTAAAGTCAGCACAGAATTCATAATAACTTTTCAAAAAACGTGATATAACCAGATGTCGAGAGACATGGGCGTCGGAAGGAGTTTTTCCAGGAGAGGGCCAAATAGATTTTTCCCGAAGTAGCCAAAAATATTTTTGCAGGGGGTGTTAAAAGTAGTAAAATTGTATTTTTCCTACTCGGAACTAAGAAAACCACCTGTTCTTGCTAAAAATTTCACAGAAAAATGCCAAGTTTAAAAAATGCAAAAATCCTCCCCCTTTCCGACGCTATCTCGGGAGTCGTTTTCTGAACCTTGTTTTCCGAGATGTAGGTAAATGAACCACCCGATCTTAGCAAGTTGCGGTTTGAACTGCAGTAAGTGCTGAGGGCAGTAGCTTATAATTGTGCCTTTGCATCTGAGCAAAAAAAACTGGATCAGTAGTAAAGCAAAGCGATGGAAAAAACACGGGATCTTTAATTACAGCCGAAACGTTATTATCCAGGGTTAGAAATGCTTAAAAATTGTTCACAGTTACGAAGGTTTAAAAGACTTTTGCAACATTTTTTGACCTAGTACCCAGTGGTGTAACTGACGGGGGTCAGGCGTGCTGAGTAATCGCCGTCAATTAAATGACAATGATTAGGAACCAAATGTTTTTATTAAGATTGCTCACAAATTTTTAGTTTCAAACTACGCGCCTATTGTGTGTATCTGCGGGAAAATATTGAATAATTTTGTAATTAATCTGCCATCAATGTGAATCACAATTTGCGACTGCTGTGTTGCAAATTTAATGTAAATTGTCAGAAACTCATGCCTCCCTGAACAAACGTAAAGCCCTCCGTTGAAGACTCTCTGGCGACAGTTCTGACTGGCAGCAAGCAACAATTGAGACTACACGACGAGATCACATTATTGCTTGTTCGCACCACGCCTATAGAGGTGCTATTCTTAGTGCACATCCCGTTCCTGCTGCACCGCGCATTAAACAGCGCGCTGACGGAGAGGTTGCAACAGCAGTCAGCAATACACAGTACACAGCAGAGATGAGCACGGATCAGGACTGGATCGGACTGAGATAATTTTTGTTGTTTTCATGTGATTATTCTAACCCCATCCAAAATTTTAGTTGTAATGTGATTTTACAGATTTGTTAAAAGGTAGTGTGTATTTTGCCATCAATGATAAAAGCTCTACAGGGACTATTTTGATATTCGAACTGTATCCACCTTTGTCCAGACTCCACATATAGTGTTGAGTTCGTATTACTCGTAGGAAGGTGAACGTAGTCGAGGCGTTAGTGCCTGTGCCTGCTGTGCGAATGTTCGGAGGTTCTGCTCTTACCATTTGCTTTGGCTTAGCTCAGTGTGGTCCAGCTACAGGCCCGCGGGCCGCATGTGGCCCGCCACAGCGTTATCAGTGGCCCGCGGAAGCATTCACGAAAAATCTTCAAATCTGGAATTTGTTGGAAAGCGCGTAAGGTTGCATTTGTCTCATTGAATTGTTTGCGCTGGATAAAGTGCATTTGCACAAAAACAATGAATACCACCTTTTCTTTGTACTGTTTTGTTTTATTTATTTATTTTGCGATCAAATTAGAAGGTACGGCCCGCCGCTATCCCTTCGAGGTGGCACCTGACTACCGGTAGATAACCTATGTGTTAAGAGCCGGATTAAAGGGTAGGGGGGCCCGGGGCAATTTTTACTGGAGGGCCCCTATGACGTATTTAATGACGTCATCGTTTGTAAAAGTTTGTTTTCGCTGATTCGCAAGGTTCCCGTTTGTTTTTCTGGTAGTCGAGAATGTGCTTACTCAAATACAGTTAGCTGTGAGAAGTAAGTACTAGAGTGTATTTTTACTAAGAAAAATATTTCACAAGCTGAAGAGTGGCTCAAAAGAAACAGCATTCATCCGAACAATAAGCAGAAACCAGGAACTACAAACAAAAACACCGGAAAATGAACATGTCAATATGGCCAGCCAGGCTGAGTGTGAAAGTTGTTTCCAAGCTAATGTCTTGATTTTCACCTTCACTTTCAGGTGCTCTGGTTAACGCCACTGTTTCAACGTTGCTGGTTGAAAGTTTTGCTAGAAAAAGTGATTCAGTCGCGGGGTTTTAGCTAACACTGCCAGATCCTTGCGCTTTTTCTTCTGAGAAGCTTTGCGCTTTTCATAGCTCCTGATTGCCTTACAGATTTCGGCATCGCGCCAGATAAACACTGCAATCTCGTTTTCTGCTCTTTCGTTCCACTGATCGACTGATTAAAACAGGGTTGCAAGACCTACTTTTTGCCAAGGGGCCAAATCTAGCCCAGAAAATTGCCAAAAAAGAGCCAAATTCTGAGACAAGTGGCCAAAAATACGGCAAACTATTTTTTCCAAATTTATCAGCAGTTAAAAAGTCATATGAACCCATACTTAGCAATTTATTAAATGACAATATTCCTCAATCACAATTGTAGCGCAACAGAAAAAAAGTACATGATGAAAGATCGTAAGAAAACAACTTAATTCATTGTGTAGCCATAAACTGAGATAAGTTTACTTTCCTCGAAAAGTGCTAAATCGATCAAGAACAATCTGAACAAAACCAACAAACACGTGCACCACCTGAATAACAGTACGTTAGGTAAGGTAATAGTTCTCACTGCTACCTCTACAACTGCAGCAAGTAACAGGTATTCTTATTCTGATGAACTTACTTTCACATTAACTCAGAAAATCTAAGTGTCGTAACAAAATTTTGTAAGTGAAAACCTTCAAAATATAGGGATTTGGTGAAAATCTGCAATCAATTAGTCAAAAAAGTGAAAAAATATGGCTTCTCAGACAGGTCACAGGGTGGTCAGATCTAATTCTTGCAAGGGGCCAGTCTATCCTGGAAAAGGGCCAAAAAAGAGCCAAAGGGCCAAATGAAAATTTTGGGGCCAGCAAGTGTGGTTTGGGACCATATTTCTGAAATTTGGCCCCAAGAGGGCCAACGTGGCAACCCTGGATTAAAACCTTTTCTGACGGACCACGCAATAACATGTGGTGTAAATGGCTCAACACAACGATAGTAACCATGACCATCGGAAGAAAAGTGCGTTTCTACAAACGTTACCCTTTATGACGAAACAAAGGTGCAGTTCGGCTGCGGCTACCTCGAGACTGCACCGGAAGTTCGGGATCATTGATACCAGTGTTGCCACTTCTGATATATTAACAGATGTGATGTTCTCAGATGACTTTCTGATGTCTGATATTTTGTCGACAAATGTGATGTTGACTGGGTTGTTGTTTTTGTTTTCCACATTTCTTCTCATTTCAGGACGAAAATAAGTTAGATTCATGATTTTTGAGTTCCTTTCATCAATTTATCAACCTAATGCGTGTTTGGTTGTCGTTTCAAACCAAAGAAGCTCTCTTCGCTGCGTTGAGACTAACATTTTGCGTAAATATAAACGACTTCTCCACTTAATGGCGATATATCGCTCTGTTTCGGATTCAACGAGGGTAATCGCGCTTTGCCAGGTTTGTTAACCGAAGCATTTAACTTACTGAAACTGTAGTGCAAAAATGTGATGTTGTCTGATGTTGAAAAAGGCAACAATCTATGTTAACGAGACTGACCCCAGTGGCAACATTGATTGATACTAAACAGCAGTCAGCAACCACTAGTTTTAGCACGCAAATAGTGACGTTTTCGTGACATCTGTGCAATAGGGGTGATGCACGAGTAGTGAGTCATCTGTCAGATCCTTGCTAAAGAACGATTATTAGGAAAAAGTTACCAGCGAAATCAAATCTATTTGCATTGAACAAAACCGAAAATACTTACAGGCTATTCAGTAGCAATTATTAAAACTGGCAGATAGACAAACTTGCAGAGAAATCAGCTGTTGTTGGGGGCTCCTTGCAGGGTTGCCAGATAAAAATTTCAATATAAAGCCAAACAATGCTAAAAAGAGGTCAAAAAAAGGCCAAACACACTGTTCAAAGGCTAGAAAAAAGCCAAACCTTATTTGCGGTATTGCCATACCTTTGTCACAAAAAACATTTAAATTCAGAATATCAAAAAAAATTTCTTTGAAATTAAGATTAAATCTCGCATGTCATTGTACTGGAGCACTGACCTTTCCTGACTTTTCATGGTTTGTGAAATTGCACACTTTGGCTACAGTGGTGCCACAGTTTGCACACTGATCCTTCGGCAGCTTTCTGCATGAAACTCTCTCCCATTCACTCCTGTACTTACGATCAGAATCATAAGAGCCCTTCCACTTCGACGTAGTTATCGCATTGCTATCGCGGAGACACAGACCTGTCTGCAAGCGTTGAGAGATTGTTTAGTCATAGTGCTTACAGCACAATAGACACTACACAGTGCAGTGGGTGCACATATTTCCAGTGATTACGCAGAAACTTACCTTCGAATCTAGCATCCCTCAAATATTATTAATATCAGAAAGCGGGCGTCTTATATAGAATTTATCACTAAAATTTTGCAAATGTGTTGCCGAAAAACATGGAATTGCAATATTTTCCTTCATAAGCACCTATTTCAGCGTAAAAAAGGCCAAAAGAGAGCCAAATGGCCAAATACATTTTTAAGACCAACCAACTTGAGATGAGGCCAAAAGAGCCATAAGCCCAACTAAAATTTTTTAGACCAACCAACTTGAAACGAGGCCAAATTTCTGAAATTTGGCCTAAAAACGGCCAATCTGGCAACCCTGGCCGTTGATACTTAGCTCAACATAGGAAGATAATATAGACTATAGAGTTTTATTGTTGTATCGCTTCTGAATCACAAACATTTTCAAACGAGTATTTTATTTGAAACAAATAAATTTCGTCACGGGGGACCCCCTTAAAGCGGGGGCCCGGGGCAATTGCCCCCGTTGCCCCCCTTAATCCGGCCCTGTATGTATTTTTTCCCTGCAATGGGTAATTTAATTTTAGTTAGAACAAGCAGAACATCTTTTAATAAAAATGTACAAAACTAACGGTGTTAGAGACTGCAGAGAACTTCTGGAAGTTAGTCAGCAAAATGTGTGAGAATACATTTTCTATGATGAAGCAATCTATCTAAAAACAGAAATCGAATGGGAGGCGAAACACTGTACGACAGTGTCAGAGAAGCCTCGGCCACAGGCATCCCCCTGATAGAGATTTGTAATAAATTGCTATTGTTTCAATGACCCATTCACTTGTCTTCCCTTTTTCAATTTTAACTGTTGTGAAACTTGTTTTATACGCTACATAATTTTATTGGAAGTGGCCCACGAGTTGCCATATTTTTACAAAATGGCCCGTAGGTCAGAAGCAGTTGGACCACGCTGGCTTAGCTAGTAGAGATTACACCTTTGACGGGAGTGCTTTTTATGTAAGCTACTTTTTCAAAAAGTTTCGGGTTTAAGTTTCGGGTTAACTTTTAGGTTGTAGGTTTCGGTTTCGGTTTAGAGTTTACAGTTAGGGTTTAGTTTTAGAGTCTAGGTTTTGGGTTTAGGCTTTGGGTTTAGGCTTTGGGTTTAGGCTTTGGGTTTAGGCTTTGGGTTTAGGT
>Ga0210059_1004750_pt1 | contig 21893 bp, 16 predicted proteins | sample Ectturendosymbi2_FD_188042 | JGI IMG/M metagenome (GOLD analysis project Ga0210059, IMG submission 188042) | Ecteinascidia turbinata endosymbiont from Florida, USA - Sample 2 (SPAdes) (version 2) | ecosystem: Host-associated > Tunicates > Ascidians > Unclassified | place: Key West, Florida...
TGTTTCGTAGCGTTTGCCACCAGTTTTCAAATCAAACAAACAGATGAATAAGCTCTTCTGTTGATTATATTTTATTATCAGCCAACGTTTCGCCCACCTATTCAAGTTGGCTTCTTCAGGGCAATGTTTTCAACCACAAAACATGTAGCATACCAATAACAAGAAACAATGAGTAGTATGACGTACAGACACAAAATCGCAAAGCTGGCCAACTCGTTATAAGAATGGTGACATAATCAAACATACGAATAATCTTCGTATATTACCTCCAAAGTGTGTGGAAATAGACAATAAGTAATGCAAAAATTAAAAATATTTTCGACACACTGGCGGCTGCAATTAATAAAAATAAACGTGGTGCGGCCTAAAATAGCGAAAAGGTTGTGGACCCTTGGGCACAGGGCTGCCATAAGATAACTTGAAATTTTTTGAAGGACAATTTGTTGTTTTGTGATTATTGAAATTTTATTTTATACCTACTTTCAATACATTTTAGCTATAGCGGCGTAGCACATTTTTTCAAAAATACATTGCTGAACAGCATGGTTACTTTTTGCTACACATTTGTTTAAGATGGAACAAGTCTACAAGCTATTCTGTCCAATTACAATGTTTAATCTTCAGAAGAGCGTATTCACCAGAAGAGCTTATTCATCTGTTTGTTTGACAGTGGCGATTCTATGGGGGACCTGGGTTGGCCATGCGGCCCCACATTTTTATCTGGTCCCCTGCTTCCCCCCCAGTATTTTGCTTAATTTCACGTTCAAATTCGTTTGATTGACATATACAGCAGATAACTTTCAGCCGGCAAAATTTTAAACGATTTGAAGACTTTCTGGCGACAGTTCTGACGATATTCACAAGCCTATGTTGGGTTTGATAGGATAATCATAGCAAATCAATCTTCGTTACAACGGAAAATAACCATGCAGGAGAGACATTCATGTTGGCCCCCCTACTTTTTTCCTTGGCCTCGCAGTTGCCCCACCCCCAGTTTTTTCATTATAGAATCCCCATTGATTCTTGAACGTTCAATGTAATCAATATTTCAATAATGAACAATTTCACAACTGTTCAAGAACTTTCCACCGAGAGAGACCGGTTGCGACCCAGCTCTCCCTGCGCAACTGTGTTGGTCATCTGGCAGCTCTTTCCCACATAGGCTATACGATACGATGTAAATTTGGCTTACTATACATCTTTATCCACCAGTCAAGGGACAACAACTTGATAACCTTCCGGCTTTTTTCGGTGCCCTGGCGTTTTTGCAATTGCTATGGTTTCTTTCTCGTCTTTGAAATTCTTAATTTTAGCCAAATAAACTCAACTCAACTCAAGAACGCCCGAAAATATTCAAGGACAACAAAATGATTTTCAAGGATCAAGGACATGTTCAGTTTTGATAGCTAATTCAAGGAAAGTCCTCGGCGCTCAAGGACGTCTGGCTACCTTGCCTGGGCTGTATTCCAAGCTCTGATGTGGTGGATTGTCCACGTGATGTCGCTGCGATACTAGGTTTATTGAGCACAAGAGTGTGCACCAGTTCGCTTCATTGCAAATACCAGCCCATTAAAAGCGGTTTAAAACTTCAGATTTGGTGTAGCAACGAAATACAAATCAAACATTATCGTGTATTTCGTTTGGTAGCCAGCATTAACAGCAAAAGCAGCGGTGCAAATACTTTCAAAGACAGTTTTATAAAGACCTATACAGAAATTAATGGAACTGATTAGAAAAGGTTGGCATCAATCAACAATAGTTTTAAGTTGCTCTTTCATTTTTATCCATATGAGGTTCATACAAAGCAATCACTAAAACAACAGCAAACAAGGGAGGGAAACCGGGCAATTGCCCCCCAAACCTTCATGGATCATTTTGGAGAGCTGCAGGATTTTATATAGCAAACGAAAACAAATTCTGGGAAAGTAGGCTGCTTATGTAAATCGTTCGGAAAATTAAATAACCCCCTGCAGTACAGCAGTGTGTCAAGTTGACCATTGTATACACCTAGCAAAAGGGAAACACTGCAGTGCAGTCAGCACAGCGGCTAAATGTCGCTATTACTACAATCTGGATTAGAAAAGTCAAATTAAACAAGCGTTTCAATAATTTATTTTTCGTTTGTTGCCAATTTTTTACAGCTTATCATATACTCCTTTCGACTATTCTGCTTCTGTTACAGTAGCTAACCAAATGTGAACTTGTTGCGTTATAACTTCTTGCAAAACTACACCATCACAAGCAAAATAAATTTTAGAAAATTTGTCCTGGGAATGTCCCTGGCTGCACGAATACGCTCAAACAACATTGACGTGGTGCTGAATGAAACCATGCGGACAATTACAGGATGCTTGAAAAGTACCCCAAAAAGTTACCCTCCCATCCTGGTTGAAATCAGTCCGCAAAAACTCAGACGTGACGCCACGAAGACCACAGTAGGTGATAAATGTATGTTCCAATGCCAAATCTATTTTCTGTCTTTGAAAATACCCAGATGATAATATCGGCAAAATTTCGGAAAAAAATTGAAAATCAATTTTGAAAAGAATATGAACACACACACAAGCTACCCATCATCCCACACAAAAGCCAACCCACACACAACTTATTTTATCTTTCAGCTTTCCATCAAGAACACATTTCAAATTCTTTCCAAAATTCGATGCCAAGTTTGTTCTCTCACTATCACAAAAATATAAAACAGATTTGGCATTAGAACCTACATTTCTCACCTACTGGCCACGTTGAGAATTACTGCTTTAGCGACCATGGTAAAGATGAGCCTGGCAGCATCCAACCAATGTGAGTGCGGCTCTGTCCACACCTCAGAACGCATCTTGCAGGAATGTTCCGCACCGAGACCTTGCAACATCTCCGATATCAACAGCGATGTTCTACTTGAACATTGATTCTTGACGACAACCCGCATAGTATTGTGAATGGGAAAGAAGAACTGAAGAATACGTAACGCAAAAACACGTGTCACGCAGTGACAATAACAAAACAAGCAATGTATATAAAACTGCAGAAAGAGATTAATGACAACAATATGTAATGTATATTGAAAAAGAGCAAAAGGGCAGCTAAGCATCTCTCTTCTGTGCTTCCACAACGCAGCGTTGCTTTGTGTCTGAGTTCAAGTCACAAAAAGCTCTACACGGAGTTGTTTCGTTCTGCCAAATGTTCCCACACACGGTCGCACATGGAGCTCTTGGAATGTTTTTTGGAGTTATGTTGGCATGCGCTTCAAGAAAAGCTGCAGCTCACTAGCGAGGGTAATAAAAGTAAGATACAGGGGGTGAAACACTACTTTTTTGCAGCGGTTTCGACACGAAAGGCATATTCTGGGAAAAAGGCTTCTTACGCCGAACCAGAACCGTAGCCAGTAAGTCTTCAATAACTGGGCTTTACATTTGTGCAGGAAGGCTTGAATGCAAAAACTCTATTTATTTAAAGTGTTTCATATTTCAGTCTGGGGGGCTTGGAGCTTTGTTTGGGGGGCTAAGCCCACCAGCCCACCATACCCCCCCCCCGTGGCGACGGGACTGCGCCGAACCACCGTAAATTGCGAACTATAGAAACGACAACTCATCGTGAATTTATTGTGTGCAACGTTAAAGACGTGTGGAATGAATCCATGCGCAGCTTCAAACACAAGAGTTGCCAGATTATCCCTATAGGAAATGATAAGGGAACAAAAGAAACACATTTAGTATAAATGAGAACGTTCAATGTGTAAAAAAGGTACCATATGGAAAAGGTACAAATCTATACTGGTGTGGTTCACGCAGGCGCGTGGGCAGAAATTTTGATAGAGGGAGCAAACAACAACCAAGTCTCAACATTTAAATATATAGCATAATGCCCCTTGTTTTAAAGCATCATCCATAAAATGTGCCTTTTTCTGGCGCTTCTTTTTCTGAATAATTCTATTCAGATTTAAGCCGGGAAATGGAAAGTCTGTTTTCCTTGAATTGACAAGTTTTAAAAGTTTATTTTTAGTAGCTTTCCAAGTTTCTACTTCGAATGAAAGCCACCATCTTCTCGTAAAACTTTCTTGCGAAAGCGTTTGTGAAGATCTTGATGCTATACTCGTGAGTGTAAGGTCTGCAGTATGCTTTTTTCAGCCAATATTGCAGTTGAGCAAGGAGTCATCATTGCGACTGCGCTTTTTATATTTACTTGTCGCCGCAGCTTAACACAACGGTTGGTTAGTTGATCTAGCCCAGTGGTTTCCAAAGTATGAATCGAAACCCAAAGAAGGGTGGAGAAGGGTCAAAAAATGGGTCGCGCAGAGACGATCCAAACCGGAGTTATACATTTTCAACTTTACCCCTGCTTGTCTGCCTGTAGCATAGATACTTGAGAAAAGAGTAGATTGCTGACATTAAAAACGAATTAGCAACTTGCTGCCAAAAATCAACCACATTTCCAGTATTTTTTTCATACGTTGTCTGAGGTTAGGGTCGCCAGGTGTTCACCAAACTCAGATTTGGGTCGCGCTCAAAAAAGTTTGGGAAGTAAGCGGTTGAAGCCATTCTTTAAATCCATTAGTGTTTAAATAAAAAAATCCAATCGATCAGGAAAAATTCAATTTAGTTACATATTGGTCACATGCGCTTTATCGAGAAAACAGATGCCAAGCTATCTGTAAGTAAATGGCAGCGTCAATGGCCTTAACATTTACAAAATAAAAAGCATCTTTCTACTTTCGTTAGATTTTTCTGTTGACTCTTCGCGCTGCAGCTGAACGCTTTCAAATTTACTGTAGGATAGGGTAGCAGTCATCATCAGGTGAATGTTGAAACACTTTCAGACAATGTACAGATCGGATTCTGATTACTTGACAAAACTGTTTTTTACTCGCCAGCAAGGTAATGGGACATCATTGATGAAACCGTTAAGGGTCCACATATTTGTGATTGAACAGTCACAGTAGGTCTATACGCCATCACAACCAAGTTCTAGAACAATCGCTGTTGTTGCTAAACAGTGTCCATGGCCCAATTGCTTCGTAAAAAAAACCTTGAAACCGAATTGCTTCTTAGCCAAGGCTTGAGCTTCAAGGCATACAAAATATCACTACCATATTCATGCATTTACAGTAGTTGTAAAACCCTACAAAAATCTACGATGTTCATTTAAAGCTACGGCTGATGCTAGAATCAAGAGCAAAATATACAGCGTTTTCAGCATGCCAGTGTTTTCAGCGAAAAATTTTTGCGATGGTCTTGAAATGAAATTTGCATCACCATCAGATGAGATACAGCAAGCTGGTGCGCCAGAAACAGCTGCGAAAAGCCTTAGGATAATCCTTATTTTACTTTCGGTTAGTGATTCCAAGCGCGCAAATAAAAGTTGTATTTCATTATCACCACTTCCACACGGAGTTAAGCCTCAGGTGAAGGCCAGGCATGGCATGAATTCTCCAGCGTTTACACTACACACAATGTTTGATTAATCATGGGGAATTGATCAGCCATACTGCTTTGATCAGGTTCGACTAAAAATTGAAGTAGAATGGTTTTTTTGACAGTTTCGTTGAATTGCACTGACGCATTTTTTTGGCTTACACATCAAAAGCTTGTTTAACCTGAAAATTGCTAGTGCTACTTTCGGAATTGGAGGGGCAATTGCCCCCAGTTCCCCCCTGGCTACGCGCCTGGGTTTACGGGATTCGACTTATGCTTCACAAAATTGTAGGACTCTCTGGCCCTCGCAAAAACTAGATCGCGCAACGAAATCAATTGAGGACAAATATCAGATTAATGTGTTTGAGCACCGAAGTGGAACCATCTTGTTTTGCATATCGATGCATTTTGACAATTCTCTTATAATAGGAATTAGTTTTTGTGAGTATGCCTTGCAAACATCAGTGCCTGATCAACACGTTACTTCACGAAATAACGATGGCACTGAAAATATAAAACCTGGCTATAGCAGATGTATCAAAAAGGTTCCACTGATGAATGCTAAACATTCTTAAAAACAAGGTAAAAATAATTACGAAATAGAAAAACGAAAGGGACCCTAAAAGATGATTTTTAAAACTTCTTTGCAATTTGCAAATCCTTCAGTTCCTTTCCATTTTCCTGTCAAAAAGGGTTTCTGCAAAAAGCTGTTGCCAACATGGGATTGATGATTAAGTTTCCCTGATTTATTGTAAAACTTGGCTCCGTTGGTGCAAAGCTTGCCTCCGGCAACTATCTGTACTGCAACTATGTAATTGCAGTGCAGAGGATTAAGCGGCACGCGCAATGCAGTGCGAAATGCTTCGGCAGCGACATTCCGAGGTACTTTCCGCTGACATCAGTCCACGCGCATGTACGCTTTGGGCAAAATAGAAGCGTTGCGCCACAGTTGCGTGACCGAGTGTCTGATGACCTCACCGCTGTAGCCGAACAGGAACAGCGTCATAGGTGATGGCGAAGAGTAGTGGTGACGTGTCAAGCAAGAGTACTGTGTATCAAAACGGGTTTCGGTGAAAACTTCGCGGTCAAATGCTCTGCGTGCTTAGATTTGAAAAAGAAACGCTTTAAATACTGCAGAACGAATCACAGTAAAAAGTTAAGTACAGTAGTATTGCATAACAAAGAGGTTACAAAAACACATCAGTTGAAAACAATGAATGCCATGCCTATCAGATCGTAATATATTGCGGACAACATGTGCAAGGCCAAATTTATCAAGAAAGGCAAGGTCCTGACCGGCGACTAATCTAGTTTTAGAAAAGTGGATAATTTTAATATACGAGTAACATCACTGAACGAAGAGGCAGATTAACTAATACTACTCTGTCATAAGAAAGGCGAAAGGAATGATAGAGGAGCAGGCGTTTGGTTTGGGCCGATGTCGTGCTGTAAAGAGCTTTAGCCAAGACAAACAGTTTATTTTGTGTGGCATTCTCTGCCCTTTGCTTGAGAACATTTGCTGGACAAGGTTGCCAATCATGACGTAACAATTTTTGCAATAATGACGTGCCAGTTGTTACTAACGCTATCATGTTTTGTCGCTAAAGCATGTTGCCGACGAAGATTGATTGTTCCTTTTTTAAATAAATCTATCAGCCTGCTGTTGCCACGGGCACCGAAGGGACTTTTCATAGGGATGGGCAGAAGTGGATTTTTACAGAGGGTAGCCAAAAGCATTTTTTCAAGGGGACCAACAGTGGTGAAATTTCGTTTTAACAGCTCGGAACCAAGAAAGAAAATTTTTGCTAAGAAGTTAATAGAGAAATATCAAATTCAAAATTCAGGGGAGGCAAAGCCCCATATCTCCCCCTTTCTACGTCCATGGGGGTTGCATACTAAAATCAAAAGTTTTAATCACCTGTTTAATTCTTGCCACTATGGTCAATTTCATGATGTAAGCACAAAAAAATTTCAGCAGAGCTAAAATAATAATAAAAACACACACCCTACTCCATTTTCAACGTTTAGCCACTTTTGTCGTTAATTTTCAACATATTGCCCAATTTATTCACAACTTTGCCTTTTGTTGTGGACGTACATCTCCACAAAATGTACCTTTAAAGACCACCGCACAAGCTTGCAGTTGGTTCAGAATGCGCGTTGGCTGTGGGTTTAAAAGCTGTTGTTGTTGCATTAATCGTCAGATTGAGGAGTTGAGGCCAATACACGTCAAACGCTGCGGCAGTTTGCCACTGTGGCAGTCCTCTTCTATAGAAGAAGACCACTACACATTTGGGACAATTCCGCAAGAGCACTGGTCCATAGGAATGTCCATGGCACGCCCAAGTTAACAATTAAGAAACCTGGACGGCAGGTCTAGCTCGACATCGCTCAGTTTATCACAACAAAATTGTATTCACTCATGGTTTTATTAGTATAGCTTTAAGCACTGCGATATTAATCACAACAGGGGTTTATAACATACATTAACATACATATAGATTACTACGAGTGACAGGGGTTAATGCGTTTTTCGGTTCTGTTATAGAGGGAGAGAGAGAATAACCCATCTTGTTAAACAGCCATTATATGGTCTGCTTCAATTGGTTAGGACTTCGGTAATCCGTTAGTCTAACCGTTCTTCGATATTAGTTAGCTACAACCGTATTCTGGTTCACGAATTCACCAGGCCCTACAAGTTCGCCAACTATCTAGCCGTCCATTTGGTTTGTTCCAGTTCGGTAAGCCCACTACTGATTTAGGCGAAAAGCTTGGTAAGCCCACTGCTCGATTGATTCTAGCAGTGACAACGGTAAAAATCAATTTTATCTTGTATTTTCATTGGTTGATTCCCGTCTCGCGATCCTCGCGATCACGCACTGAGCGCGTGAGTCTGGCGCAATCGGGCGTTCGTGACGTCATTTTTCTAGGAATGAAAGCCATTCTGAATCGTTGGTAATTTCGATTGCAATTTTTAACATGGTTTGGACTTAGTTTTTAGTGTTATGTTATAAGGTTTTTGGTTACTCTCTCCCAACATTATTGTACAGTAAATGCGTAAGTACAATTTTACAATACATCAAATAGACACTCATAACAACATTCCAAAAAGTCAATGTCTTAGTCGTTGTTTAGTGTTCTGCTTCATTCGAATCGTCGCGAATCTATCGGTCTTCTTTCGTTGTTGTTTCAGGATCACAAGACGTTTCATGTTGAGGAGAAAAACGAACTCAACACCACCGACGATGTTTTTTCAGATCCAATGAAGGGGTTTATATTCAATCAGAAACAAGGCGTTTCATTTTACCAACTCTTTAGGTGGAAGGTGAATTGGCGGAAACCGTTCGCTTTCGCAAAGCCCTTTACCCTGGTCTGTGATACCAGCCACTGATATTGACGTTTGCCAAAGTTACAATTAATTTCTCCTATATAAAACGAAAGTAGAACACTTGCAAAAATACCGTTTTTCTTACGACTCAGCAAGTTTTTTAGCACCAGAACTGTCCAATACACCAAAAAAGGTCACTATCTTCCCATTTTACTCATGATGACCATTTTTGGGTGGATGCCGAATTAACCGTAAGCGTTGTCTTTCTTACAGTATCTAAAAATACACTCAATGTCAATCGACTCTGTCCTGATTTGCGTGATTTTCATAATTATCTCTCCATTAAATATTTACCGCGTTACACATCCGACATCTGCAGCAGTATATTTGAGAGCAAGAGTATATTTTGTGTTTTCGTGTGAAACGAATGCGTGCATTTTAAGTTTTTTTACTTATTTTACACAAGCCGAGTTCATCGTTCACCACAATATTGTAACCGATTCGAGGACGAACAAACATCCATCTAGCAACATTCAGTCGCTCACTTTAACACATTTCGTTAATAATCAAGGATTTCTACAGCAGCAGAAAATATAACGAATTTTGGAGGAATTTCTGATAAAAATAAAGGACTAAAGCACCAAAAACAAACTGAGATGTCATTTATGGTGCTTCACGTTCTTTATTCGCTCCTTTAACTTGATACGCGCAGAGCACGACGATAGTTTAGATTTTGCCAAAGTTGTAATTTCGTGTAAAATAAGATTAGTCATCAGTCATCATCACCTTGCCTTTCCTGATAAATTATGGCTTAGCACATTGCCCGAAAAGTATTATAGTCTGATAGGCATGGCATTAGTTGTTTTCAACTGATGTGTTTTTTTAACTTTCTTTTTGTTATACAATACTACTTAAATTTTACTACAATTCGTTCTATTTTAAGCGTTTCTTTTTCAAATCTAAGCACGCAGAGCATACAACCGCGAAGTTTGCACTGAAATCCATTTTGATACACAGTACTCTTGCTTGACACGTCACCACTGCTCTTCGCGATATCCTATGACGCTGTTCCTGTTCAGCTATGGTGGTGAGGTCATCAGACACTCTGTCACGCAATTGTGACGCAACGCTTCTATTTTGCTCAAACCGTGCTTATGCGCGCGGACTGTCAGCGGAACGTACCTCGAAATATCGCCGCCGAAAGATTTCGCACTGTCATTGCCTGCGCTACTTCAACCCATGCGCTGTAATTATATTGATGCAGATAGATGCTGTAGTTGCCGGAGGCAAGCTCAGCACCAATGAAGGCGATATTCCGATTGTGTTAAATCAAGGCAATTAAGTTTCCTTGATCTAATAAAAAACAAGCAAAAATTACAGGATGCAAGTTGTGTATTAAATCAAGGAAACCTAATCGCCAATCCCATGTTGTTGACAATTTTTATCAGAAAAAAATGGGAAGAAACCAAAGAACTTACAAATTTCAAAGAAACTGTTAAAGGTATCTTTTTTGAAGGCACTTTAGTTATTCCATTTGTTAAAAAAATTTTACCTTCGTTCGTAGAAACCTGCTTTCTCAGGAACCTTTCGCATTCATTAACTGAACTTTCTGTGATATATCTGCTATAACCAGGTTTTATAGTTTGAATGCCATCACTCTTTCGTGAGACAACACGTTAACCAGACACTGACATTACAACGTACTTACAAAAAACGCAATTGTTATTACAACAGAAATTGCCAAAATGCATCTATATAAAAATAATTTGTTGCTCAAACACAACAACGTGACAGTTTGTTCTCAATTGATTTCATTGCGCGATCAACTTTTGCGTAGGTCAGATAGGCCTACCCTTTCTCCTTTGCTTGAAGCTGGGCATAGATCCGTTGCACAGATCGTTAACGTTGCACACAGTCATGGGTGCAATTTTGTTGTAAAATGTGGGGGGGGCAGCTTGATGTGAAATCATTATTGCCATCGGATCAATGCAGAAGTGAAGTTTTAAAAATGCAGACTCCAAATCTTGTTTCTTGAGATGTTTTGAAAACAACACTGATCACGCTTTGCTTTATCCCTGCAGGTGTTTTACATATTAATATACTTAAATTGGTTGCTGGACGTGGTACTGTAGTTCAGCCTGTTTGCATTAATATCGTATTTGGATAAAAACAAGCACAGCGAAATAGCAGAATACATCAATTGGATTTCATCAGAGCTGTCGGTTGAAGTGCACAAAACGCTAAATCGCATTGGTCGCACATGCATATCACTCTTATAATAGAACACATCAATTTTCACGCATTTTATACGTGTGGGTTACAGAGCGATTTAATGTCTTGTTCAAATTGCTTGATGTTACAAAGACGATAAATATTTTTCTTGAACATTTCCGTTTTTTGAAAAAGCTACAAATATTTTTAATGCTGCTGGTGATCCACGCAGCCCCACCACTCTCCATTGATATCCTCTTACCATCAGCAAAAACGCTTGGCCTAAAATTAGAGTAGCGTACTTCACAAAATGATTTCAATATATTTTTACTGCTGGTGTGTGGAGGATGGATCCTTTCGATCTCCCCTTGTTTGCCACTGCATACTTACCCATCTAGTCTACAATGCAATTTCTACATACCTAATCGTCTGGTGACTGTTGTCGTGTGACTTCTGTCAGAAGCCACATAGCTGAGTCTTTTCACAATCAAATTTTTCAGGTTTAACATCAGTTCCTAAAAGATGAAATGAATGTTAAAAGTTTCATTCTAAGAGTTCTACTTGCATAACGACACGAAAATATATTTGAGTTTAAACATAAATCAAAATACACAACGGTGAATTGGCCAAAAAGTACCAAGTTTCACTTAAAGAATTTACAGAAAAACTAGGTGTGATGTACCTGCAAAGCAAATATTTCGCACTTGGATGAAAACATTGCTGCATTGTTGGTTTGGTTAAACTCATGCAAATCATATGACTTACGAACCAATGCATTCAGCACAGTCGCAAATCGCAAAGTGTAAGAGTCACGGAAAAAATATCGTTTGGATTTGTTGGTCACCACTGTCGCGACATTACAAGAAGTGATGATAAATGTATATTTTATCTTTATATCTAAGTTAAGTCCTTACGTTAGAGCTATAGATAGGTCAATATTTAGCTAGGTAAACACTTCTCTAATTTTTTAATTGAAATCCTGTTTATGCTACTAATGGTTGAAGGCAGTCTTTTGCAAAGCCGCCCATCCCACAAAAAAGTCGCCAGAATAGAGCTGCTTTTTGTCTTCGGCAAAAGTTTCGCAGAGATTTGCCTAATGATATAACTTTCTAACATTATGTACACTAGCATCATTAAGATTTACGCTGCCTACTTTTGAATTCGTGACAACCAATGCTACAGCAAAGCCAGTTACATTTCTGCATGTAACAAATCATGACTGTTCTGTGGTCTCTCACATGCGCAGCTGTAAAACTCTCACTGTTTCAAGAAAATAACCTTTTTAACAGTATAACACACAGAGTAAAATGTCTGATAGAAGGAGTTAACCATTTTTCGCGGTCTCTTGAAGCTTGGAAAATGCTAAAAATCATTTTATTGAAACAAAACTTTATAAACTAACAGAATCAGTGATACCGCACCAAACTCAGTTTCAACATCAATTTGGCTATGTGTAACACTTAACATAAAAAGCTCTTCACACAAAACGTGACAAACATTACTTTTATTTTTGAAACCTCTCCAAGTACAAAACCTAAAGAGAAAAATGTAGGGGGCATGGCATGTTATATCCACACCGTCTAAATACCTGGGGGGGCACATCCCCCGTGTCCCCCACCAAATTGCGCGAAGGCACACAATTAATCCATGATCAATTATCCTGTCTAGTCCACAATGCACGATGGTTTGGCGTAAGATTCTTTATTCCTGCATGTGCCTCCCATGTCGATACAATAGCATAGAATCAGTGTTTTTTTAAGGTGTTTTGAGGGACCAAAACGGTCTCTCAAATTCCTCCAACGGTCTCTCAAAATATAGTGACCTGAGATCACATCAATGGAGAACGGTCTCTCAAATTCCTCCAAGCGGTCTCTGAAAATTTCCTTGCGGTCACCAAAGCGAAACCTTAAAAAAAACCTGCATAGAATAAGCAGGGTTTTTCAAGGCGTTTTAGGGACCCGATTCGGGTCCCTAGAATTTCAAATCGGGTCCCTAGAATCAGAGAAAATTATCATCGGGTTCCTAAAATCTGAGAAAATTGGGTCCCTAGAATCAGAGAAATCGGGTCCCTACAGATCCATACCAGGTACCTAACATTTTCCTAAAAAAAAACTGGAATAAGTGTTTCTACCCCTGTTTCTTCCATTTTTTTCTCTCGATGGAGAGCTGGAGCTTTTCCTGACGTGTGAACGAACAGAACTCTAAAAAACATTCAAAAGGTTTATACGGGACCGTGTGGGCATAGGTGGCGGAACCAGGGGGGTGCATGGGCCTAGACCCCCACTTTTATTTCTGGGGGGCATAGCCCCCACTTTTTTGCCTAAATATTTGTAAGTGTAAGTAAGACAATCAGTATTGGATACAGTGATAAAGTAAATCGTTTAATGAAAAAACCGTTGCAGAATTTTGGTAGCATTTCGTTGACTAACATAATATTTTTTTCTAACATATTATTCGTAATTTGGCAATTAACTCTGCAGGATTTCGTAATTGTTTGGCAGAATACACTGTGCACCGTCTTTCACCCTGTTATGGTGTTGTTGAACAGTGTTGCCAGATGGTGTAATACAACACAATTTTTCACAAAAATGGTGTCATTTTACATGCTTGTGTGCATGGGCGTCGGAAGGAATTTTTCCATGAGGGGCCACTAGTGGATTTTTCCAAAAGTTTTTCTACGGGTGGCCACAAGTAGCGAAATTTGTTTTTTGGCACTCGAAATTAAGAAAACAGCATTTTTTTGCTGAAATTTTCAAATTCCTCTTCCGACACCCATATGCTTGTGTGTAGGAAACGTTCGTGCCACACCATTAAAAATTTGGGTAATTTCATGCGTTTTAACACCATTCGAATCGTGAAATTTTACTGAATCTTATTCGCAAAATGAAATATTTGACAGATCAATTTCAATTGTGTTTTCATTTTTGTATTGGCAACGCTAATTAGCTATATTTTATTTCTGCATTGGCAACACAGTTGGCATCCTTACGGACAACTTGCTAGTTGCTACATATGTTTTGTCTTGTCTTTGCATTCCAGTATCTAATGCAGTTGTGGAATGAGTATTCAGTCATGATACTTTTGTGTTCAAGATGGAGAAAAGTTGTGATTTTGAATGTGTTTAGGACAGGTATCAATGCTGTGTCATTTTTGCCTGTTTTTTTAATTGTGTTCACGTTGTTTTTAGCAGCCCAGTGGCTAGTGGCTACTCCTGCATACGGGCTGCTCGGGCTTCGACCGAGTTTTCTATTACGATTTATATTGGAGAACGTAAGCTTGCTTTGCATGTTTGTTCCACCACCTACGGTCCCACTTCACTAAGTTGTCAACTCACTCGGGCTCTTTTCTTTGGACCTTGTCACTGTTCATATATTTTCGTTCCATATCTGGCCTTACGCGTTCATGTTGCAAGTGACCTGAATAAAACAATATCGTTCGTAGTAGGCGTTCTCACGTCTTGGTTCGCTCGCGCTTTACTCGGGCTCATTCATTAGAGTCCGAGCTGTCCTATGTAGCTAAGGATTTTTTGAGAAATCATTCATGTCGGACTGAATCTTACTTGAAGCAATGAATTTGTATAGAACAGCGTTTCCCAATCTTTTTTTGGCTCTCGCCTACTTTTCTGACAAAAAACTTCTATCGCCCGCCTACCGTGCCTAGCACACATATCAACACATTTTTTTCGTATTGTATATTTGGGATGTTTGAAAATGATTAAAACAAGAATGAGCGCAAAATGCATTTCACTATAAAACTTAATTTAGTAAATTAACTCATTTAGTTGTCGGAAACTGTTAGAGTTAATAATTTGGAAACTGTTAAGAGTTCCAGAAGAGCTCGATTTCGTTTGAACAGCATTAAACTTGGACAAGAACGTGAAGATTGCTGATTTGGCTTAAATCAGGTTCACACCATTCCCCTGCAATTGCAATTTAGCTTAATTGAACTTCGTGAAGATATCTGTGGACTGTGACAGCCAAGACATTGCATCTGTGACACCCTTTATTGACAGCCACCTTCTGTGTGCAGCTAGAGACGTACAAACTCTCTTCATCATTATCCCAGTGCACCACATTGCCTAAGCTTAGCAGAACACTTCTAATCCTTTGTGTCCTTTGATCAATCAATCCATTAATACTCTGCCTCATTTTTAGCAAGTTTTGAGTTTGGAGCAGTGCAGGATTGAATTTAATCTGCATATTTTGAAAGTTTTTTTTAACTTAGCCCTGACACTTGCCGTCGTCCACTGGCACTACCATCTCTCTCTCCCTGAATTTCCTTGACGCTGCTCAAGCTAAAGTGCGTTCTGAAACACACTTCTGTTTTCCAGAATCTTTTCGATTCCCTTTAGGTAACTTATTCTTGCTGGCACCTTACACTATCTGTAAAATAAATACAAATTGCCTTTCTACTTTCGGCTTGAACTCGTACAAGGTTATTATTATATTTGTGATCAAACCACTCCATCCAAGATTGGCTCACGCTTTTGGTTACAGGCTGAGTCTAACTGCAAGCGTGCATTCTCAAACCTCACTGGTGATAGTCACTGTAACGAAACGGGCATTATTAAGTAGCAGTTTACCTGTGCCAAGAAGTACAGCTTAAGAAAATTCCAATAATAATCATTTAATTGTAGAGGAGAACAGTTTTACTGTGCAGCTTGCCTTTAGTGATGAAAACTGCAGTTCATAAATTTATTTCCTAGCATTTCACCTCTGTTTTGTTTCCAAAACGCTAAGATTTTGTTTACAAATTACATGCATACATACTTATTGATCATACTGTTTTTTATGGCATTTGGTCACTCACAGTTAGTAAGACAACAGAAATGTAATTTTTAACTGGGTCTTCTATCGCCCCCCAATCGCCCATTTCTGCTTCACCGCCCCCTAGAGTCTCTCACCGCCCCAAGGGGCGGTACCACACACTTTGGGAACCACTGGAATAGAACATTGGATTTAAAGTTCAATCCAAACAACAGTTCCCATTTCGAGAATAAGTGACGCAAGCGTCGAACGGTTTTATTCAGTCAGTCAGAATCAATCGCATGATTAGCCCGAGTGACGCTGATGACCTGGGTCGCCCCTGTAACAGCCTATTTGAATTTCAGGTGGTTCACCGATACGTTTTCGTAGTGGTGTAGTTTTGTCTAAAATAGTGCAGTTTAGACTTTGATATAGTGCATATGTAATGACGTCATATTTCAATGTTTGTGACGTCACAGTTGCCAATTCAAACCACAAAATTTGCGATAATTTCTTTTCAACGTGCATTTGCGCCCCCCACTTTGAAAAAGGTTCCGCCACCCATGCGTGTGAGGTAACATTTGCCAGAACGACACAAGTCTGTACAGAGCTCATCAGACGTGTTTGTTATCTTTCAAAGCATTTATGTGGCTTGAACTGAAACATAAAGCGACGCTACGTTGTAGAAGCACAGAAGAGAGATGCTCAGCTTCTTTTTGTTCTTTTTGATTATCCGTATGGTTATCATTAATTCCTGTTTGCAGTTCTATGTTTGAAAGCATGTTTTGTTATTTTCACTGCGTGGCACGTGGTGTTGGTATTCCGCATTCATCCGTTCTTCTCTTGCATACACAATACAGTGCGAGTTTTCGTGAAAAGTCAGTGTTCAAGCAGAACATCGCTGTTGACATCAGAGATGCTGCAAGGAGGTCTCAGTACAGGACATTCTTGCGAGATATTTTCTGCGGTCTTGATAGAACTGCACTCACATATGTTGCCAGGCCCATCTTTGCCATGTTCTCTTTAAAGCAGTGATTCACAACGTGGTCCAGGTGGTCCATCTGGAATTTCTAATGGTCCACAAGGTGTTCCATAAATTCTTGATAAACTTTCACTTACCTAAATGCAATGCAATTTCGGCTAGTTGTTCATGAGGTTTCAGCATAGCGAAGTGGTCCATTGGCTTTTTTTAAAAAGATGGTCTATGGGACAAAAAAGGTTGAGAACCACTGGTTTGAAGCAACCAACTCCATTGCGGAGCCGGCTCCAATTTTCTGGGGTTGGTGATATCTGTGACACACCAAAAGCGTCATGTCTGAGTTTTGGAGGACTGATCCCAACCAGGAAGGTAACTTGTTGGGGTACTTTTAAAATATCCTGTAATTTAGGCATGGTTTCATTCAGCACCCCGTCAATTTTGTGCGAGTGTGTTCTTGCAGCCAGGGAAGTCCCCGGAACGAATTTTCTAAAGGGGTGTTTTGCTTCTAATGGTGTAATTGGGGATGTAGTGGGGCGGGAACGCAAGTGGAAAGGCGTTCCCACATATTTTTCACGGTTTGCTATAAAATGAGTTTGAAGCTGTTTTAAACTGGCTATTTTTTGGGGTGAGTTCCCACACCTTTTTTGTTAGCTCTAAATCCTTTGTTGTAGTTATGCAAGAAGTTGCAACGCAACAAGTTCACATTTGGTTAGCCATTGTAACAGCAGCGGTCTAGTCGAAAGGAGTATATGATAAGCTGTGAAAAATTGCTACCAAACAAAAATTAAATTATTGCACTTTAGTTTGTTTAATTTTAGGGTTTGCTACCCAGATTGCAGTATAATAACGATAGTAAACCCCTGTGCGGACTGCAGTGCAATATACCCATGTTTCAATTTTATACAATAGTAAGCTAAACTACTGCTGTACTGCAGAGGTTTTTTAATTTTCTGCTCGATTTACAGTACATACGTCTTTTCCAAGTAACTTGTTTTCGTTTGCTATGTGGAACAGAAAAGACTGCAGCTTTTCAAATAACCCAAAGAAGGAGGTTACTCGCCAAATTAGGACGCTAATTTTCAAGAGACCCCGAAACAGAAAGCACAGCACGGTCGTCTAAAAGCTCTGCGCAAAAACACAGTTCCAGGGTAACCGAACTGGTTTACTAAGTGCAAAGTTGTCATGTCCACATAACTTGCTTTGAGCGCACTTGTTAGCACGACCATGTATTTTAATAAGGCCTACTCCTGAGCGGGTCCGTATGCGTGGCACATGAATTTTCTTTCCCTTCTCATATTACAAACATTGCGCAATAGCGTTGAAACTGTGCGGTTAGTGCCGAGTTTTTTCAACGATTTCAATATCACGTTTTTTAACATCACACGGCCCCGTTATCCATGAAAAGAAAAAGGCAGCCAGACGAACTGCTGCGACTGTAAATGGGCTTGAAAGTCGTTCACAACTTCAATAGTTTTGCGATCAGAGTTCCTTGATGCGCCATTGTTTGTTTATCTATAAGTTTGCCGAATTTGGTTCTTTTGCATAAGTCTTCGCCGGCACCTTATGACTTAAAATGCGGAAATACGAAGGTTTGGTCATAAAAATCAACATTACTTCGATGACGTCACATCAGTTTTGCCAAGTTCCAAACAACTGCGGTCTGAGAGGCGCCGTTTCCTCTTTCGCTTGTGCGGCGAAGTAAGACAATCTGGCAGTCATGTGCTGTGTTGACGAAAGCAGCTGACGTCGCGGGTTCAGTGTGTGATGCTTAACGTCGGTTGTCGTGTTGCAATGCCGGAAGCATGAACAGTTAGCGTAAAAGGCAACTACTTTATAAGTAGTTCCAATCTCTGATAATTGCAGACCAAATATATTTTCGTCTGCACAGCAGTCCGTAATCTTCGTTCGGGATCAGTGGTTGACGAATGGTAGAATATGTAACTGTAAGCAAAAATGCAACATGACAGGCGTTACTAACGCACAAGGGCTTAAAAGTTATAACGCAGCAGAAAATCTAGATTGCGTGTCTTAGGCTAGGACAGGGTGAACAACCTTTTCGCTATTGCCGGCTGCATTACGTTTGATTTTATGAATCACGTCTGCCAGGTAGTTCATGATATTTTTAGTTTTTTTTAAATTGCTTTTGTTCTGCTTTCACACACAGAGTCTAGCCTTCCTCCACGCATCTGTTTGGCAGTCTTTTCTACTAAGGATGCTCATACAGCAGACAAAGAGTTTTTATTAATGCAAGGCCGCCATAACTTATATTTTCAATTACATAAGCATGTGCACGGCCGCATGCATTTTTATCGAAGGCCGCAGTGTGGCCATACAGCTACAGCTTGTGCACCCCTTGGCTAGGGAAGAAATTGGAAACGTAAGCTGATCAACTAAATAACCTGCCAAATTATAAATTGTCATTGTGACTCTTCTTACGGCAAACAGTAGGACATGTAGGCAACTAAATAATCAAAACGCAATTGTTTTTCACAGGTTAGCTTAAAAACTCGCCGCGTACAATGTGGTCACCACTGGATATTTTAAGTGTGGAGAGCTGGGTTTTGTTGGCAACAGTATTGTTGTTGATCAGGTGAGGTACAAGTCTCGCAATTTAGGTTGATTGAAATTTCAAGTGTCGTTGTTTCATGCAGTGTGTTGAAGATAGATAAAATAAAATATTCGAAAGTTTCTTCACTTTCTCTACTCCATTGGCAAATTCGATGTGTTGGGCTGTAACGCTCAAGGTGAACGTACTACTTATAGATTGATTTTCAATGGCCGATTGTGATTTTTCAATCTATTATTCATTCAATCAACAATCTATTAAGGCTTAACTAATGGTGTCACAACGGAGATACGTGACCAGTCCCGTAACCAGCTTGGTACACCACGGGTGGAGAAGAGTTTTCTGAGAGGGCCCCAAATTTTTTCAACTATGTCCAATAGTTTTCAATTATGTCCAACACATTTTTCCAGGGGGGCGAACATTTTGCCTCCCCTGGTCACGGGCCTGTACGTGACCAAGCAAAGCGTTTGATGTTGAGCCAAAACGCCCTTCTCGGAGTGACAAAAAATGCTGAAATACACGAAATATCGAAACACCACATCACTTTAAAGTTGGAAATGCTGTTAACAGGCAAGAACGGCTGAAGTAAAGTTGATCAATGACAGCAATTTTGCCTATGATTATCCTTCAAACGACTGGCTCACGTTGGAATCTTTTCATGGCATTCAACAAAAACGTTAAAAATCTGGTTTCCAACCTTAAGTTTTCTTTCAACAGTGGTAAGCATCGTGCGATAGGTGCAATACTGTCCAGGGATTTTCTGCATTCTTGAAGCTTTAACCCGACCGTGTGCACGTGGCCATGTGTCCTTGCTGATGATAATGTTATGTGTACTTTTCGTTAAGCAAAGCTTCGTTAAGCAAAAAGCTAAAGCAAGAGCAGAGAAAGCAAACAAACTTAGACTAAAATGAAGCAACCCTACAATGAAGTAATGAAGTAGTAGTGTTAAGCTAAACAGATTTCCTATATAAAATATTTTTGGTCTTGCTACCGATGATGTTATGTGTAGCCTACTTTTCGAGCGTGGTGATTCAAGCTAAACGGATTCGCTTGCTTGATTTTCAGTGCATTTTCGTCATACTCGCTTTGTGCTGCTTGTGAAGTGTAATGACAAATCTGAAGCATCCATCTCTGCGTACTTGCGCCGTGGGTCACTCGGATACTTTCGTAGTGAATCAGTCCCGTGGCCACGGGAGGGCTTTGGTGGGCTTATCCCCCCCACCCTAAACGAAGCACCAAGCCTCCCAAAATTGAAATATGAAACCCTATAAATCATTGGACTTTAAAAAAATTTTTCAATGTCAAAACCCCTACGCAAAGGCAAATCCCCCTATTGAAGACTTTCTGGCAACAGTTCTGTAGTGAATGCTGCATTGGTGTCATGTCAATGGCATCGCTGTGCGTGAACCGTTCCCTTACACCACCCATTGGCGATGAGAACGAGGCTGGTTAGGCTGCAAATACCGCTTATCAAGTCTTCGGTTTTGCCCATCCGGAAATCGAACCCTAACCAGTCTCAATGGCGTCTGCTTAAAACCTTTTCCCACTTCATCGGTTTGCTTCAAACAATTTGTTTATTGTTCTTCCCCACTACTCTTCGGTCATGCACTGCATGTTGCGCTCAACACACAAGCAATACGCATGTAAAGTTCTTTACAAGATATAAACTACAAGGACATTCGCGGTTATCTAGACTGTGAATAAATTTTTGTTGCAAAGGTACTACATTCACCGAAGATGGCAAGTCCTGAAAGAACTGGGTGTACCGCATGATCCTCCCAGTATTTTAAACATAGGAAATCTGAGGTCAAACTTTACTTCTCCAGAGCAAGTAAGTGCAGCAAGATGTGTTCACGTACAAGCCAATCGCGATTTTTTTTCGTTTCGACTTCCTATTCTTTTCAATGTAATTCAGTACAGCGTCAAGTACAATTGCCGTTGTTGTGCTCGATTTTTTTTAGGGTTGAAACTGTGGCAAGCCTACAATGAACCTGTTTTTTGTTACATTAAAAACTTACACGTTTGAAAACTGTTTGGGTCAAAGAAGGCAAATCCAGGTTTTTATGAAGGAATAAAATCTCAAGCCATTAATCTCACAAATGTAAGGGTGGTTAGTTTAGACGTAAATAGCACAAATAACCTCAAAACAAGAGAAAGAATTAAAGAAGACGCGAAGTTCATTTCATTCTATTAAACAATGCTTTAATAAAAACAAACTGAAAAACTCCCACTGTTTTCTAGTTTTTCAAGGATGACTTGAAGAAGAAGAAGAAATTTGGCAAAGTGTATGGGTAAGTAATATTTTGATGTTCGTACTTGTAGATAATCTTTATTTGACTTTTTACCATTTTTTATCCTTACCACCGGAAATGGCCAAAGGAGCAGGTTACGACGCCTCAAGAAAGGCGTACCACAGGGATTTGTCCTGGCGCCCCTACTGTTCAACATCTACATCTCCGACCTGCCAACCACCATCTCCAGGAAGTATGCATATGCTGACGACCTAGCAATCATGCATGCTGATGGAGATTGGCAGGCGGTGGAAGGGGCGCTGAGCCAGGACATGGCAACGCTAGGTGAATACCTCCAGACTTGGAAGCTAAAGCTCAGCACCACGAAAACGGTGTCGGCGGTCTTCCATCTCAACAAGGAA
>Ga0210059_1004751_pt1 | contig 21892 bp, 12 predicted proteins | sample Ectturendosymbi2_FD_188042 | JGI IMG/M metagenome (GOLD analysis project Ga0210059, IMG submission 188042) | Ecteinascidia turbinata endosymbiont from Florida, USA - Sample 2 (SPAdes) (version 2) | ecosystem: Host-associated > Tunicates > Ascidians > Unclassified | place: Key West, Florida...
ACCCAGGTTTCGTGGTGAGTACAGTCAACTGTTTATCCACAAAATATGTGCTTTCCTGGCTATTCTAATCACAAGCAATTTTTCCTTTTCATAGCTTTTCCTTCCTTAATTTCAGCCCCCCCCTTAGAAAAATCCTGGCTGCGCCCCTGAAGAGAGACTGTGGTTCAGATCAATCTAAATGTCGCCTATGTGTGAAGCATACGTCGCTTCTTCCGAAAAGGGCGTGACATCAGTTGCTCTGCGAAAACGGATTCTCTTCGAAGTTGAGGCGTACGGGGACCTTTCAGGTGGGACGTTCACTGATGGGTGAATATGTGGCATAAGGCGGTCATTTCTACTTTGTGTGCGTTGTTGGTGACGTCACACTATGACATTTTATTCACATTTATAAACATGTAGAATAGCCTGCACGCACTATAGCCATTAGGTGGGGTACACTTTATACCCGTATGTCCAGTGGTGGGATTAAAATTTTTTAAGAACAGGTTCTCTATCACAATCTCAAGAGGCAAACCATGCTGATTGGCCCGACATAAGTGCAAAGGTTGATCTTTGTGTTGCCAACTGGTACAGTCTAGCAAAGAAAGTTATTGATTTTAGTTTCCCAAAATTTATTCTTGTTCTTCACATATTAAAGGTTAGTAACAGGTCTATGAGAGGTATGCCAAAATAAGTTATATGTAAAAGGTATTTGTTGGGGAAAATTGAGAACACCTTACATGAGCCAACAAACGGTTCTCGGGATTAGAGAAATTCCAAGAACAGGTTCTTGTGAACCGGTCGATTCCCATCACTGCGTATGTCATGTTTGCACATGCGCTGGCTGTTTATTTACCATGAGCAACCAGTATTCCACTTTAACATAGTCGTGGTAAAAACTCAACCATACGACAGCAGAGTAAAATACATTCAATGTGGCGACAAGAGAGCAAAACAGACGGGACGCTGCGGCAACGAAGTTTTCAAAAAGTAAAGTTCATCGCACCATGTTAAAGCAGATCAAGACACACGTTTTGGAGCTGGAGTCAGTCCCGTCGCCACGGAGGGCTTTTGGGAAATTAGCCTCCCCAAACAAAGCTCCAGGCCCCACAAATTGAAACATGAAACACTACTTTGTCAATTATTATCAGAGTGTCAAGCCCCCTATTGAAAACTTTCTGGCGACGGTTATGGCTGGAGTCACTTTTTTCGGAACAGGATCAGGAGTCAAAAGAGCGACTCCGATCACCTCTGAAACAAACATATCGTCAAGTGACATAAACCGTGACGAGAAACCATGACGACTAATAAGCAACCATCCAAAAGTAAACCATGTGGCTTTCAAGAGCGGCTGTTAAAGTGACTACAGCCATGTCCGTAGCTGGGGTAACTCCAAATTCAGTGAAGACTGTTCATATGAAGTAATGTCCACGATTTCCATGTAAATACTTGCTAACAAGCAGGGAAAAGTGCTAACATGTCACCACGCTGAAATCGTTGAGCCTGTAAGGCACCAGGGGCATGCCCGAGGGGGCACAATGCTCCGTACGCCGAAAAGTCCCAACAATGTTGCAAGTACTTTTTCCAATACAGTGCATTTGCTCCCGAAAGATCTATCTTAGGTTCGAACATGGGGACGTCAAACTTTTTTCTTTCCCCGGGAGCCATCTAACCTCGGTACGCCGCTGCTGTATGGTTGAAAAGTGATGTCGTGCACACCCCAGTAGTTTCTTTCCGCTTCCTGCACCGCGGCACAAGCTAGGGTGGAAGTGTTGTGTATGACTTCACAACATATTTTTAACTCTTGTAGCCTATATTGTCGCCCAACACATTCCCCGTAGCCATTTTGCACAAAGTCACCCCAATATCCGAATCATAGTTAACATTGGTGCATTCCGTACGGAAAATTTCAGGCTGCAATGAATTTACAAGTTCAGCTGCGGAAAAAGTGTGAAACTAACACGCGGTTACAAATGCCGCAATTTCAAAAATTCAGCTTGATCCGATCGAAACCCAAAAATATATATCAACATCCGATCCGAAACCAATCTGCAAATTCCTGATCCTAAATTAGTGTAGCGCGATTCGTGTGCACCTCTGGTGTATGCTACTTGTTCACACCTTTGCGTTTGAAGGAAGTATTTATGGTGCACAGTGCGGTGTTATAGCACTGTTGTGGCAGGAGCATTCGGTTATCGTTAACGACAGTATCACCATGTCAGCCGATCATACCCCTCCATCATTGCAACATGTGTAATGAAGTCTCCCAAAAACATCGTGGCTTCGTTAGTTATAACCCTTCTCGGGGGATCGCACATTTTTTTCACAAATTCTGGGTACAGTGCACTTCAGTTTAGCCCGGATAACTGTATCAAAAACAGAGAGTGGCCCAACTTCAACCTCAACATGCACACACTTCCTCTTAGGGGATCCATTGATAAACACAACTTGCCAGCTGAAGACTTGCAAGTATCTTCACTCCAGCCTGGGAAGACTTTGCTGGCTCAACACCGGTATATAAGAGTTTCCATCCATCGTCCAGCTCTACAGTATTAGAACCACACAGCTTAGTCGAAGAGATTCCAACAACATCCAGGGAATTTCGTTTGGCTTCCTCAAACAGTTCGTCTTCTTTTCCTGTGAATGAAGTGACATTCCAGTTACTAGCTCATGGCAAGATTGCCGTTTGAGCGTGGCTCTCAAGTCTCCCAAAGGAGAAGCACTCTGCGCTGTCTCCATTCGTTTACCAAGATTCCTGGCAGGCGCAATGTGAACCTTTCAGTAGTGGCAGGGATGTAGTTCTAACAAAAAAAGGTATAGGAACGCACCCAAAAATCAGCCATTTTAAAACAGCTTCAAACTCATTTTAAAGCAAAACTAGAAAAATGTGTGGGAACGCTGTTCCCACACGTTCCTGCTACACTAGTAGTTGATATTGGTTGATACCTGGTGGGGCTAACCAGGGGCGCAACCAGCTCTTCATCTCGGGGGGAGCAATTATCATGAAATTTTATTCGATGATGTCATCGTGCTTATTCAACCGTGGTACAACTTTTTCGCAAACGGTCACAGATAAATTTCTCTTCGCAACATTTTCGAAAATGAGAACTTTTCAGTTTTAATCAAGATGCAGACCGAACGATCAGGACAGAGTGAAAATTATTAGCCTAATACAATTAACACCTGCTTCCGTACTCAACTAGTGCAGTCACGGTTTTAGTGTGACAGATGTATAGGCTTCTATAAACCTGCCTAACTTTTCGTCTTGTTTTAGCAAAATTGTTCTAGCCCTATTCTTCTAGCACATGGGTTCCCAACCTTGGCTACATGTACCCCTAGGGGCAGTGGCGTAACTGACAGGGGCAAGGGGGCGATCCGCCCCCCTTGGCAAGCTAAATGTAAAAAGGGCCCCCTTTAGTTGACATTTTGATATTCAGTATACTTTCAGTTGTTGTATTTTTTGCGTTTATCGGGGTGATTTTGTTTTTTTTAGCTAGTATAGATCCACGACATGCAGAGATTCACTGTCATTTCTTAACTTTTTTTCTGAGTTTTGGCTAGTGAGCCCCCTTCAGCTAAGCTTTGCCCCCCTGGCTCAAACCTCTAGTTACGCCACTGCCTAGGGGTACATTTGCCTATCTGAAGTGATACATTTATTGCAAAGCTGACACAAACTAACTTTAAGTAATGAAAACGGAGTCTACCTTTATAGTTCTAAAAATCTAAAAGTTCGATAAAAAATTTAGTGGGTTTTTGTGATTTTACTCAGCCTTTTTGTCGTAAGAAAGTTTAGAGGTACATATCCATCTGTCGAAATGCTGAAGGAGTACATGGTCAGAAAAAGGTTGGGAACCCTTGTTCTGGCATATGTTTGAATTTCTATCATAAATGAAGATCCCAAACTTGAGAGATAGCCTATGTCAAGGGTGGGGGATCTTTGATTGTTACCATATCAGGCAAAACGAATCAGGTGTCTTGTGTCTTTGCGGCACAACGGATCAGGTGTGCTTGGGGCAAAACGGCATTTTCTGGCATCCACAAGTGGTGTGGAAGTTTTTAGAAGCAAGTTTAAGGCTATATGAGCTTTCAAGGCTTGCAATGGTTGCAAAAGTTAGGGTCTGGTAAAGCATCATTTGGAGCCCAAGTGGTGTAGTAGGTAGGTGCGATCAACACTTGACTAGCACTCATATGACACTTTACCAAACCCTTTTTCCCAAGCCGTGGTACTGGAACCAAAGTAGGAAGATACAAAACGTGAAGCAGTCCTCACGTTAAATTTAGTTAAAAACTATCAGGTTTCGAACCGAAAATGCAATTAAACAACGTTTTTTAAGAAATGTACAAAGTCAGGGTTGGGAAATAGCGGCCCACGCGCCACATGTGGCCGGCCACAGCGTTTACAGTGGCCCGCGGAAGCATTCAGGAAAATCTTCAAATCTGATATTTCCTCCAACCCATCACAGTAAACGTTCGTGTTGAGGCTAACTTGAAACGAGCCTTGCTTCAATTGCCATTGGAAGGTACGGCCCTCCGCTATACATGGCCTTTTCAAAGTGGCCGATGAGTCCAATAAATTGCCCATCCCTGTACTACGTTAATAATGGTGATCCGTTTTGCCCCTAACAAAAGCAATCAAAAGGCCGCAGAAAAACAAGCGGTTTGACGTGACCACAAACGTTTTTAATCACAACCAACATGTCAAGATTTCTCTTATCACTTTGAAAGTTTCAGCGGTTTACACGGTTCAACAGTACCCTAAAGTTATAAAGTTTCATGAGGCTAAATTGAAACCTGTCTCAGAAAGTAAGTGGTACACGAACAAAAGGATAAACATATGCCTTAGAAATATCAACATTATACACTATCACCTAAGTTTTGACAATTCCAACATATTTGTGGTTACATATCAATTTTTACGAAATTTTCGATCAGATGGCCCATCTTAAGAAAAATCACGTAAGAAGATATATTAACCAGTAGGACAAAGACAAATTCAAATAAGACTTTTCTAAAAATGATTAGCATATAAAATTACGTCTTTATTCTTTGAAAGTTTCTGCAAATGTCAAATTTTTTCTGCAAATTTTCGGGGGGGAAATGCCCCCCCTGGTTGCGCGCCTGGGGCTAACTGTCGCTGATTTTTCGAACGGGCCCCTTCTTTACTCCCTCTAATAATATTACAGGAGAAGACTGCAAGAACCTTTAATTTTAGCAACGCTAAAACGGTTATTCTCTATATGCAAAGCATAACATTTTGACGTATATCATGCGCCTTCGACTGAGCGCCGGCATACGCAATATTCCGTATCATGCATTCAGACGCGAATAACTTTTTCGTGCTTGTTTTTTTGCAACAAAAATTTATACGAATCCACATTTGTGGAAAGATTTGTTGATATTAACTGAAAGAACTGAGACAACCAAGGGAGAACTTACGAACTGAACTGTTCCTATGACAAAGCTGTGTTTGGCACAACGAAAAACTGAACACTTGTTTCATATTGTACGCCTCCAACCTGTTTTTTCCGTCTTACCAAGAGTCTAACAAAAAAATTTACCGAGCAAAATTGATTCATTTTGTCGAAATGCAGGGGAAGGTGGGGCACAGTTGGACAAGGGGCACAGTCGTTTTTTTGATTTGTTCAAAAAGTTGAAAACTTTGAACTTTAAAGTTTCCATGGTGATTTAGTCTCATACCTGCCGTAGTACTAAAGTGAAATTTTCGTTGATAGGCAGCCGTTGTTACGAATTACAGAGAAAGTTGTGTTTTTGCAACCCAAAAGTAATTTATAAAATCGCATTTAGATTTGAGTTTTGCGCACGTTAATCAGCATCTTCTGTTCTGAGTTTTTGTGACGTTGTAGTCAGGTGTTGAGTTCGCGTTGCACCCTCAACATGAAACGTTTTGTGACTCCGAAATACAAACAAAGAAAGACTTCAAAAGCAAGTTCAGAAAACGACCTAGAAGTGGGTCCATGATTTCATTAAATAGCAGCGATTGGGAAGAATACTGGAATACAAACATCATGACAGAAAACGGACTGAAGACCAAAAGGATAAAGCTAGAACGGAGTGAAACTAAAAACTTCCTGTTTGTTAAGACACTATAATATGTACTCATTAATTGTGTGTTTGCACTCTGTATGTATTAGCACGTTAATACTAGGAGAGAAAACCTGAATATTATCACCATTAATTATTAAAAGAATTTAGATAGCTATATTACAGATTCAAACGGATAGAAACCAAAACAAAAAATATTCCTGATCACTGCACACACAATCGGCGACTCCGGTATGACCGTCTCGAATGGAAAACGAGAGTGACGAGAAGAACAACCAACGAAAATCCGACAGCGAGATTGGCGTCATACGCCATACGTGCTAACCAACGAGACGCGTGGTTTCCGAGCATCGCGACTTGTGACGCCGTGGCACGTGATAAACCAGCCAATGAAAATACGCGAGAAAATTGCCATATACAGGTGTCTTTTCCAGGAGCAGTCAGTTGAGCAAGTGGGCATTCCAGCTCAACACCTAAACCAGTAGTGGGCATTCCAACTGGCTTAGGCAGAACATCCAGCAGTGGGCATACCAAGCTGGCTTAGTCCGAGTGGGCATACGAATGGACTACCTTATACAAAAGAGATTTTCGGTTTAGTGGCTATGATGCCTGATAATTTGGGCTTCTCTCTCCTCCATGAAAGAATAAACCTTGCGCTAGCCCCTGTTACTTGTAATAAATCTCTTTGTGTATATCAATACACCATGCTATAGTAAACTCTTGTTGTTTGTACTAAAAGATACAGGTCGCAGTGCTTTGAACGAAATCGGCGGGTCTAAGTTTCTTAATTGTTAACTTGGGCGTGCCTTGGGCACTCCGACCAAAATTTGCCAGTGCTCTAGCGGAGTTGTCCTAAACGTGTGCTGTTCTTCTTCTTTAGAAGGGAACTGCCACATAAAAATGGTGCCACCAATGAGGTAGTGCCTAAATAAAAAGGGTACTACCTCAGTTCGACTTCTTTTCTAAAAAAGAATTAAGCGGTTCTAATTAAATTTGACCAGTTTTAATATATCTACTTAACCAAATGGAGCCACTATGTTCGACTTTTTTTGATGGAGAGAGAGTGAAGCCAATCAAAACTTTTCGTGTCTTTACTTAATAACCTACCATACCCCGGGAGGTGTAAGTTAGCACAGAAGCTAGGAAATTTAGACAGAACAGGGTTCTGCATGCTGAAATTAGAGACAGTATAAGCGTGACTTACATTGGAGTATAAAGTCACTAGAATAGACATCTATTAGAAAGGTTTATAATAAATATGGAAAAAAGTGGTAAGTTTGTGAATTTCTGTTTTGCTTTTCAGATTGTCATAGGTATATGAGGTAGCGAATAAAATGTAAAAATGCACTATATAGATGCCGAACTAGGAGGTCATTGCATAAACTTGACGTGAAACTGCAGAGTTTGTGTGCGTGTGGTTTTTCTCTTTTTGCTGTGCGCATGCTTGCCACGCCTTAACACTTTGGAGTGAATTGACGAACAACACTTCGAAAACAAAGACGGGGTACATTTCTTTGCCTTCAGTTCTGAATGCCATAATAGGTATCACAAGTTAATATTGTGTAATTCTGAAATAGGTGATATTGCATGATGCAATGTAAACAATACAGAATGGGGCTTTTGTGCTTTTTTTAATAACAAAAACCTGTTTCTTTTCAAAAAACCCAAAAGAAGAATTAAAAAAACAAAAAACGCAGACGGGTTGGTTGTCTTTTTAAAAAAACTTTTTTTCTCAACCCTGGTATATTTCGGTCTTTTTATGATTTTCCTTTGATCGCACAATCTGGAACAAGTCACGTCACTATCAGTTTGATTGGGCTACAGTATAGGTCCCTGGTATTGAAGAATCTGAGAATTACTGGCACTTGAATACGTAAAAAACAGTGTTGGCAACAAAAGAAGTTTCGAAGAATCAAATCCATGCAGCATGTGTTTGTAGCTTTACAGGGGCATAACGAAGCGTGGGCAAGGGGGGAACAATTCCGGGGCGCCGAATCACTGCAGGGGGGGCGAGAAGTCCCAACAATGTCACAACTGAAGCGTGTGCAACCCGGTTGTGTTCGCACACCTTCAGTGTGGGATTGATCCTCGAACCTCGGGAAGGATGGATGTGAGGTTACATGTAGCGGTCGCGCTAGCGTAACTGCTACACAATCACTTTCTTCAGTACAGTTCATTTACTTCCAAAAGACCTCAGGCTCGAACATGGGGATGCCAAACTTGCTTCTTGCCCCAGGCGCCATCTAACCTCGTTACGTCCCTGTAGCCTTACAATAGGAAAAATCATCTAGTTGCAGCATTTAAGTTTTTGTAATTTCACTCTTTGGATTCCCGGATCCGCCACCCCCTCTCTGCACGGGACTGCAAGGCTTGCTTTTTCGTAAAAATATCATTTCCCCAGAATGAAAACATCTCTTGATCAGTATTTTGGTCAAAAATTTTATTTGAAGTCTTTCTTTTGAAAAATTTTGTCATTCTTCCTTCACATGCTTACTCCATAACTCTGTAATTTTGTATTTAGTGCCTCCTCTTTCTGTAGCACTCTTCCAAGTTCTCACCCCAGTGGCGTACGCAGAAAATTTTCATAGGGGGGATTCATTCAGTCGCATGTGGTAGTCATTTGTATTTGGTGTGCACTGTTCGCAACGTCATAATCATGTTTCCAAACCAACGTTTTGCGAAGTTTGTTGACATATATGTATATTCGTCTACACGCAGTTCCCTTAATTTACGTGTCTCAATAAATTTGTGTCATTGAACTGAATATAAACGATCAGCGCTCGCTCCAGGTTAGGATATCGGAAGAAAATAAACTCAAGTTACGACACGGCAGTTCATAACTGCAAAAATATAAGGCTGCACGTTAATACAGAGCAAAACACACTCATCACTGCGTCAGAGCAATTTACAACGGCACAATGAGGCTGCGCTGGTGTCTATTCGAATACGAGCAGTGGAGCACAGAAAGTGTGCGGTTGGACTGGCTGACGCACACCCCGGTTTGCAGGATCGAATCTTGCTAAACTACACAAGAATTTAGAATGCGCATAAAGCACGCAAGATAACTTCGAGTTTTTGTTATGTACAGAAGTCCAGCAAATTTTTAGTTTTCCTTTTTCCCTGCTGAGACATTGTGAAATGCCTGACTGCTTCTATGTTGACAACTTGTTTTTGAGCTCGTACAATTCTATCATGCTACAGAAATTGGTAATGCAGCCAATGTGTAGCGCATGCGCTGATCAGCCATAGCAGACAAAAAAAGACATTTATTTCGGATAAAGTGAACTATCGCGGAACACAATCTTAAACATGCGAAGTGCATGAGAGGTCTGCCAAAAGTGGTGAGATGGTTTCTGGATGCAGACGATAACCCAGATTCCCATCAAAATCTAGTTATTACTTTTAGGCCCATTTACAATGTTCCTTAAAATTTTCATGCAAATTCGTTCCGTGGCATCTCCAGTAAGTCGACAAATTAGCAATCAAAAAGTATGCGAAAACAATTAATCTCCTGCGCGCAGGTGATAAAGTTTTTGTAAAATATCACGCTCAAGGGTTTTTTAACCCCACCTACCCTTGCTCCACCCTCTTTGTAAGTCTACATAGGCATGCTTTTCAACATGTTTTTATTTCATGTTGTGCTTTGTTACTAACTTTGTTGTTGAAATTATTGCATTTCACCATTGTATTTCACCTAAGGCGAGACTGGCTGAGCATTTCAAGGTTTTTCGCCAAACCTTTTTGAAACAAGAATTTGCGGAATTCCTAAGTCATCGATTATTCCTCATTTCATGGAATTAATTTTTCTGCCCTTCGTTTGTTGCTTTTTATTGCTCTTTTCATTGCATTATGTCACTTCGTCGTTTTCATTCACAAAAATGCATGAATAAGCCTTAACTAGCAACGAAACAAGTGACGTTGAAACTTGACGAAGTGATAGGCCTACGGCCAAATTGACTCCTATTCGAAATGATTTCAGATGACGTTTACTCGACAAACGTGATTCGGCCATATCACCCCACACGACTGATGGGAGTGAAATGACTCACTTCTTACTTGTTGCATATATGAAGTGGAGGAACTTTTCTTTACTTCTATTTGCAGAAAACTTGGAGAAAATTCAACATTTTAGCTAAATTATTTTGCAAAAATCATTACATTCCCCTCATGGATATCTAGAGTTCTAGATACCCCTGATTTCTCTCAAGTTTTAGCCAAAAGCTTGTTTACTACCTTAAGCAGCGAAGTTGATTCTGCTCATGCAGAAGTGGCAGCAAACTGTTCGCATAAAATGCATTTATTTCAAGAAACGAACTGTTCACAAACTAATACCAAGTTTATTGCACTTCCACGAAACCGAGCTTGCACGAGCAGCGTGGCGTCATTTTTGGACAAATAAGGTGCGCACAATTGTCTGATTCTTGTGAAAACGTCACAAGCGTTTCGAAGCGTTTGGGGACGGGAAGATCGACAACCGATAGAAGTCTGACAGTGTAGTAAAATAAAAAGCTAACTAGACATTAGAAGTTGTTTTCAATCAGTGTCTGTCGCTACACACAGCATAATATTCAACTGCAAGGAAACTAATAACTACTAAAAAAGCAGGTTAATGGCAAAAGTTTGGTCAACGACCTTTAAAACTCTGATCGTTAAAACTTCGATGTCCGACAAGTGTTGTACGTTCGTGGCGGTTGAGCTCATTAAAACGTCGACCACTACACGAACGATAACCACAGCGAACAACAAATGTTTGTGGCTTCACGTTTTGCCAATCAGTGGCACTGGATGTATGCACAGAAACATAACATGCAACATGTTGCTGGAAAATGCGAAATGTTATCTTTTTTCGCTTCGTCCGAGCAAAGGGAGACTTGGCATTAATCCGGCTCTTTGATGCATTTTTCGACCATCGACCTAATCCCTGGGTTTTCCATCGCAGCGGCAGTTCTTTCTTTATCATTAATTTGCTTGTTTACTGAAAAAGATATGAGTGTGATTCATGATAGGTGCACGTTGTGTAAAAAACGAAGGATCGTATTTAGAGTCGCATTTAGAACACCCTGAGGCAGAACTGGTTTCGGTCATCCGGGCTTAGGCGTAATAACGCTTGATTTCGCTTACATTGAGGCAGATCCGTTTCCGTATAAACACTAAAGTTGTCTTGCAAGCCCAGCACAAAGTAGGTTACAAAACAAGATTACTTACCCTAAGCATTGACAACTGGGTAGCTTGTAGGCGCAACGCACTGTATCAAGAAAAAAATGGGATCTGAAATAGGTGCTGCAATGTGACGGCCATCCCACTTCAAAAATGACATCTCGGTAACACAACGGCCTTTCACTATCACCAGCATTGCCAGCTCTGTGCCTTGTTACAACGCAAGGCATATTTCGCATAGAAGGGGTTTTTAAACTTTTTGGTCAGCGGCCCACATGCGTATATAAAAAGGGTTTGTGGTTCACCGTGTGGTTATAAAGTTAAGACAAAATTTAATAACGATTGCATAGACACAAGCGATTATTTTTATGCATATTATTGGACTGTAGTGGTTCCGTAAAAAACACATATATGGAACATTCAAACATGGAAGGACAGATGGAAACAGTCTGCTCAAAATAGCTGTGGTCCATTCAAAATGTCTTCGTGGCCCTTGTGTCTGAGAGCATAAACTAGTATTTGTACAACATATGTTGTATTTATGTTCTAAGACAAATATATTTTGTTTGCTGAGTGATACTACTTGGCTGTAATGGTTTTCAGGTAACAACGTCTCACAAACCTAGTTTTTTGAGTTCAAATGTGCGTAGGCTTGGCTGTGTTTAAAATCACAATTGAACCTCGGTGTGAACGGGTATTAGCTGTTGCTACAGTATGCTACAAAGAATAAGGCAGTGAATTGATTTTTCCAGTCAATGTAAAATGCATTCTTTTATCTAATATCTAAAAGTGAATGAAAAATATGTGTTTTGCCTATGGTACGAAACAACGCTACAAAATATTTATCTTAGAGAGCCAGTAAGCAGTTTGTAATGCAAACGCTAGTCTATCTTCTGCTGATTCCAAATCCTGACATTAAGACTTCCATCCACGCTTGCATGGTTTTCGCGTCTAAGCTCTTCAGCGCACATCTTGAGAAAGTCTCAAAAAAATACTTGGACTTAACTAGTGCTTGTGTATATCGGTAAGCAACTATTGCAGCCAGACACAGCCTCTTGTGTTGACCATTATGAACCCAGCTTGAATCGAGAAGTTGCATATCTGCAGTGATATTTAGGTCAGTCTGCATTTAATCAGTAGTTGCTCTTAGAACGATTGTCTATGAAATGTGGGTACGATCTTGATACGTAAACCTTTTGTTTAACACACAAATACAGTGCATAAAAATCACTCAAAATTTAACTTACTGTCAAGTTCTGTGTTATGCATGCCTTCCTCAATCATGATGCATATTTTATTGGAAGCTGGAAGATTTCGTTCAAGTTTGACACGAAGACATAATCCAATCAATGTTGCAAGCGAACAATGCTTTATTGTTGGGCTGAACATCACATGTGGCAGCATTTCAAGCAAACTGATACTCAGTGACCACAGGACATTAGGAAAAAGTTTCTACACCGAAATTTTAGGTTTAGGAAGCTTAGATACAAATAGGCTTATGCAGGAAAGCCTTTTTACCGGAATCTTACTTCCACTTTGCATCCACCATCTTCAAGGTCTTTAATATCTACACCTTCTTCGAACACAACATCAAGATCTTCTAGTGTTCCAGGCTTCTCTGGATCTCGAATAGTTCTGATTATATCTGGATTTCAAACACAGGTGTACACAGTCAGTGCAGAATGGAACAGCTTATAAAACGTATACATGCTAAAAGTACACACACTGCTAGTATTCAAGTGGTCAGGTAAATTGTAGAGCACATGCCTTTCAAGTTGGTAGACTAGGTTTGAGCCCTAAGGCAACCAGAGACGGGTACCTGGAGACTAGGTTTGCATTGATTGACTGGCAAATATAATTAATTGGTAATCAGCCTTTGTCTATTTTGTTCGAAATATGTCAGTAGTATCAAACTGTATGTTGTAGGGTCCACATACTATTTCCCAAAAATATTCTTGACTCCATGGGTGTTTCTACTTTTTTTGCTCAGCTCAACCCCTTGTCCTCATCCTCGAAAGCTGGCTGTATGTTCTAGGGTCCACATATTATTTCCCAAAAATATTCTTGACTCCATGGGTGTTTGTATTTTTTGCTCAGCTCAACCCCTTGTCCTCATCCTCGAAAGCCGGCTGTATGTTCCAGGGTCGACATATTATTTTCCAAAAATATTCTTGACTCCATGGGTGTTGCTATTTTTTTGCTCAGCGCAACCCCTTGTCTTCATCATCGAAAGCCAACTGTAAGACAATTTTGTCAAAACAACTGCCCCAGCATCAGCCACATTGTTTCTGAAAATCGCGTCATTATCACCCTTCCTCACAAGAGTTAGGTGATGCTTGAAGCCGTAAACGACTTTCTCATAGTCATCACAGAACCCAAAGATGTGTTTCAGCGGGATTCTGAATGAAAATGTTCTGTTCAGGTCAGGCTTTTGAATAATATAACTTTGTCGGCTGCAAATCCGATGTTATTTTGAAGATGTGCTGTTGTGTCAGCGTCTTTCATCCACAATTGGTTGAGCCCTTTGGATTTTTGAAAATAATCAGGATATTTCAACAGCCCAAGCATCTTCGTTACTTGTCCTGGGTGGAAAACTGATTCAATTTCTTGCCCTGAAAGTTGATATTTTGATGCTGAAAAGATGCATCATTGCATTGTTTGTTAGCATGATTACGTCCGCATTAGCATATTCAGCATCATTAGCCACTTTTACCAACTTCCCGTCAAAAACAAGATACGACTCAGCTGGGTGTGTGAACAAGTCCTGCGTTTCAATATTTATTCTAATCTCACCAGGGTTGTTGAGATTAGTGCCAGCAATTGGCTCGTAACTGTGATATTCGTATTCTTCAATGATTTTGTCAATTTGTGGTTTTTCAGTAATGTTAAGAATATCCATTTATTATACGATAATTTTTTATTGTTTGTTCAATCGTCTTACAAGGTCTTGAATTTTTATTGCGTATAGAGGGCCCCTCGGTTGTCCCAAGCCAGCTATCAAATTGTTCAAATTTGTAGTCGCGGTGGGAACGGTTGTTGGAGCCTGCAACGTCCCTTGGGGTGCGACAAGTTTTGATAAAATTTGTTGCGATTTGGGAGTCAACTTTGAACTCACAAAATCAATAGCCTTGTGTCCAGTGCTTCACGCGATGTTCAAAGCTGTGTCAACGACTTGCTTTTTACTAACGCCATCGGGGAGCCCTCGGCTCAAAATTTTGATAAAAAGTCTTTGAGCTTTGAAAAAATTCCAGAGCCACCGACTTGATACTTTCTTTGATATCCATGTTTAATAATTAGCATCTTTATTTAATGTAAGCATTAAGTTTTCGTAAGCATCATGAGACAAAGTCTCAACAGTTTGTCACAAATGCTGACGATTTCGCTTCGAAGACCAGTGTTTCCTGCTTGTTTCGAAGCCATTAAAAGTTCCAACCATTCACACAAAGCCTTTCTTCCGCTCACGTTTCGCTTTTTCTTTTGGTTTGTTCTCATATTTATCCCACATTGGTCTTATGATATTTTGCCATTTATATCCTTTGTTTGCAGCTGGTTTTTGTGGATTTTTCCTGTTTCTCATTGCTTCAGAATTCAGCATTATTTCTTCATAATTTCTCATGTCTTCTTCTGTTGCTAAACCAAGCACTGGCTTTTTCATTGTTATCAAATCCCAAAGTCCTTTTGTTCCCTTGTATTTATTTCCATCAATTATTAAATCATCTCTATCAAAATCAACACAAGCATTCCCAAAAAAAATTCACTACTTCTGTTATTAAGTCCAAAGGTTTCATCACCTACCATTCCATATGAATCAGTCAAATATTTTCTTGCAATTTGCTCTATGGGTCATTCCATGTCAAATCACCAAAAGAAGACAATTCTAAACCCTACCCTTTCAGAATTCAATGAAATTTGGCATACATGTTGATTTTTGCACCCAAACCTCAAATCTAAATTTTTCATTGATTGGATGATCGGTTTCTGAGAAATGGGGCTTAATTTTTTGAAAATTTAGAGAAAATAAGGGGGGCGCCCCATTTCAAAACCCCATATCTTTTGAACTAGTGGTCCAATCTGGAAAAGTACTGCATCATTGAAAAGGGGAAGAAGTCAGGAATTCAAATCTGACATCATTTTTGTGATTTGGGTAAATTTTGGGGTGATGACCTTTTGACATATATTTTGCCCATGAAATTGACTCCGTGGATCAAATTAAAAAATACTGATGACCATCGGATATCACAGCCCTATTTGTTACCAACAATATATCAAAATATGGAATACATAAAATTTTTTGTTTTTGAGTAATAACAAATTGAAATTAGCATATGCAGACAATATTGGTTAAGTTCACGCAAATCAAATGCAGAGCAATTTTTGTGAATGCCATCATTTTACCATGCACAACTTCAATGCCAGGGTTAAGGTTACAGTTTGTTTTTAGGACGTTGCAGAAGGTCAAATTAACATGGCAAAAGTATATTTCCATGGTGAAATGATGACAATGTTAAAATGCTATGTACGGAACTGAATGTATGTTACCTACACTATATTTTGATGTGAAATGTGTTTTTTAAGGTACATAAGGTTGTTAACATGTCAGTATCAGTGAGTAAGTTAAGTTTTTACATTGATGTCAACCCGTGTAACTAGAAAAAAGCATACCACTAAGCAGAATATTTTCATTGTTAATGAGGTAAGACAGGAAGATATCAAAATGTTGGCATGCAAAGTACGACTGAGTACACCATATTAAAACAATTTGTTTCCTTCATGAACAAGAATTGCTTAAGTTTTCATTGCAGTGAAGAAATTGTTGTGATCCATTTAATATTCTTCCAAACAAGCAAAGGACAAAATGATTTCAGTCCCTTTGCAGCTATAAGAAACTGAAAAATCTACCTCCAAATGTAATTCCAAGTGAGAAACACTGCAGCACATGTGCAATTCGACTGAATAAAGAAATGAATAATATGCCAAGTGCTGCACAAACTGGAGGGTCTACTGAATTAAATGCTGGTGCACTAAAGCATGAAAAAGAAGAATTAATGGATGAAAAAGAATTAAAGAATTAATTAATGGTTCACCACAACAGGATATCAATGATGTTGATAGTGTCACTGTTGGTGTATATTTTTGGGAAATAATATGTGGACCCTAGAACATACAGTCGGCTTTCAAGGATGAGGACAAGGGGTTGAGCTGAGCAAAACAAATAGTGAGTCAAGAATATTTTTGGGAAATCATATGTGGACCCTAGAACATACAGTCGGCTTTCAAGGATGAGGGCAGGGGGTTGAGCTGAGCAAAAAACAGAAACACCCATGGAGTCAAGAATATTTTTTGGAAATAATATGTGAACCCTAGAACATACAGTTTCATACTACTTATGTCAGAGCTTGTTTGAAGGGAAAACATTATTGACCACATGATTTTGCCTTTCAGCAATATTAACAATTATTAATTAACCTATCTAACATGTTTAACGATGTTTAAAGCTTTGTCCTTTGTTCTATATAGCTAATCTCCTTTGCTATTGATACAGCATGTCATGTTTCTTCCAGACCTGAGACCACAATGATCATAACTGATCAGTTGTCACATTACAATTTCTGTCAAGCAATCGTGCTACTTGTCAGGGAAACTGTCATCTGACACACATATATAATTGACAATATATTGCCAGCGTTCCCACACATTTTCAAAAATCATATTCCATACTAAATGAAAAAACTTTAATACCACTCACTTATCTTCATTTTTCCAAAATTTAATTCTTGAAACACAATGCAAAAAAATCAGCAGAGCTGTGGTAAAGCAGTAAAGAAAAAATTTGAATAAAGAAATGGCTGAATTTGGAATTTCCATATTTTTCAATACTTTATGCACATTTTGGCCAAATTCAAAGTTTTTTCAAGGTCTTGACTACGAATTTTACAATTCAATACTTCATCAATACTTTCAATACCACATGCAAACCCTGCATTGCATTAACAATGTGCATTACCAAATCAGTATGTCACTGTGCATGAATACATTGCAAATAATCAGTTGATTAATCAGACAATTATTTTGGGTTTGTTACTAAAGACTTGGTAAAGCCCACAGCAAAGGGAAAGCAGTTTACAGGAAATCACACCACCCAAAGATAACGTTCAAGTCAATCTTATTCAGAAAAGCAATAAGATTGAGGCATCCAAACCAAAGGAAAGAAGATTACCTCAGAAGCTTGAACAACTCATTAATCCCCTATTTAATTAATTTATTGTTTTTAGGCCTTAAACTTTTGAACCACAAATGCTAGTAAGCCAATTGAAAGCTCAAAAGACTTGGATTGTAGCTTTTTTCCAATAAAAACTTTAGTCAAAAAATTCCTTCTGACAGTTGCTACCCAGGGCCAGGTAACCTTGGTCAAAATGGCTTAAAACCTACCTCACTGATGACATCAACCACAAAAATCCTAAAATCCAAAACTTCACAATTAAAAAAAATGTGAACTAGAAGACCTGCCACATCTTTTGAGGATTTGAACAACTCTCCAGCTCAATCGCCAGGCGAGTTATGGAGTTGCAAAGTGGCGTGAAAATAATGGCTAATGCAAGATTTCAAAGTACAAATATATCATACACTGGTGGGAACATGTTAAATGGGTCTGTTGCCTTGCTCAATGATAATTGGCGTCATTTAGATTTGAAGTTCCAGTGAACGCAAGTATTTGAGTAAGACATATTTTCCATGTTTAATTGTCGCAGCTTGTGTTGTGATTCACTTCATTCTTGAGTTTGTTTGCTTTCTCTACTCTTGTTTCAGCCTTTCAACGTTTCACCTGAAAGCACTGTTTGCAGCTTTCAGTACTGACAGTGCGTAGTGTTACATGAAATAGATTTCCTATTACAATGTGCCAATAGATTCCCTGCTTATCTTACATCAGTGTGGTTCAACTACGGGCTATTTGGCCCGGCACAGCGTTTTCAGTGGCCCGCGGATGCATTCAGGAAAAATCTTCAAATCTGAAATTCGTTGAAAAGCGTGTGATATTACATTTGTCTCAATGAATTTCTTGTGCAGGATAAAGTGCATTTGCACAAGCACAATTTTTGGTATACCATTTTGTTTGATTTATTAATTTTACGATCAAATTAGAAGGTACGCCCTGCTACTAACCCTCCGCTAGGGTACCTGCCTGGATAACTAGTGTGTTTTTTTGGTGCCCCGGAGTTAGTTTTGTTAAAGAATACATCTGACATAATGAAGTCAGCACCACCAAATAAATCTGTTGATCTATCTCCTGAATGCATCTACTGAAAGTGGCACTCAAGCCAAAATTAATTGCCCATCCCTGCAATAGGTAATGTTAGTCAAAACAAGCATAACATCTTTTTAAAAATGTACAATACTGATGGTGCTAGAGACTGCAGAGAGCTTCTGGAAATTGGTCAGCAAAGATAGAATTCCCAAACTGAAAGATTTCACACTAAATATGCACTCGATGGAAATAAATACGTGTGTGAGAGTGTATTTTGCACAATGAAGCAAGTTAAATCTGAAAACAGAAATCGAATAGCAGATGAAACACTGGTTGATAGTTTCAGACTTGCACCACTAACACTGGTATTGACTAAGGTATAACAGTGTCAGAGAAGACTTGACCATAGGCATCCCACTGATAGACATTTGTAATCAACTGCTATTTCCTATTGTGTAATAATTTCAATGACGCTCTCACTTATCTTCCCTCTTTTAGTTTAAATCTTGCAAATCTGATGTGTTATACATCATTTTATTAGAAGTGGCCAGCAAATTGTCACGTTTTTGTAAAATGGCCCGTAGGTTAAAAGTAGTTGGACCACACTGTCTTACATGTAGGGAGTATTTACACAGATATGTGCAAGTTTGAATCATCGCGAAAAGATAAAAGCGGCGTGAGCCAAGTTGGCTGATTCCTCATCAAAAGCTTATGGCAAGCCAAGAGCTTTTGATTGTCATTAAATTTTCAGAAGAAGCTTAACAGCAGGTGCAGCAAAAGTACTAGGTGCAGAAAGACAGTGGCAAAAGCTTTGCTGACAGCGGCAAAAGCTTTGCTGGCATTTATTTATTTGTGTTTGGATTAGCACGTAATCATTGATTGCAGAGGCAGTAAAAAAACACAAGGATAAGAAAATACTTAGGCACAACCAATTATAGGGTAGGTGTTGGTTGGTACACATAATTAATGCTGAAGAGGAATGAACACTAAAGCAAACTAACAACAGTATCTATTAAATTTGGACATAATTACACAGAAACATCATATAGTTAGAGAAAAGGCAGACTTGCAAAAAATATTGAAGACGTTCACCATTAAACATTCGCATACAGGTTGTCTCTAATCAGAACATCAAATATTCTGACAAAATGGGTAACTTGATGTGAGAGACCACTGACCACTTATATTCATGGGGATATAATGCAAAATTTGAAAGGCATTATTGCTTTAATACTAGTATGTGTGTACCTCACTACAACTGACAGACTCGCGATTTTTGGCGACTTGAGAAAAATGGTGACTCGACATGTTTTTCACAGAACGGCTCGACTCACAATCAATTACTTGAGACGCGAGTCAGAGTCATTTTTAAAAAATATCTGAGCCTCTGATAGACAAACCTAGTTCGTTTTCACACAAAGAAATGAGCATTTTTTGCTTCAATCTGGATGATCAAGATTGGCACAAATTTTCTGTTTTGACTGTCTAGTCATGCTATGCTACATTTTAAGGATCAAGTGTCACTAACTTTCACAAAGGTAGACCTGAGACTTTGCTTTTACTGAGGGGGACAATCTTATCAACACAGTCCCTGCAGTGCAAAAACTGAACAGAAAGTTGCAAAGAAGTTCAAAAGAATATCATCAATTCCAATCCAAATCTGGTTAACACCTTGGAGACAGTCTACGAATATATCGTACCTAGATTTTGGGAGTTTTTGGTTGCCTTATCAACGCCCGAGCTCCTCCGTCGGTTGCGCTAGAGAGCTGTTCAAAGGCTCAAAAGACTTGGCAAGTCTTCTAGTCTGCACTTAAAAAAAAATTTTAGGTTGGGGGTTGCGGATTTTTTGTGAGTGATGTCATAAGTGACGTACTTTATGGACCACTTTGGCTCGTGTTACCTGGCCTAGGGCCCAACCGCTAGGCCAAAGTATTTCGCTGAAGTTTTCATTGGAAACTAGGCTCGAGTCTGAGTTTTTTGAGCCTTTGATCGACTTTCTAGCATGTCTGGTTCAAAAGTTATGATCTAAAATAAACAAATTAATTAATCATCTAACTAACTAATTAGTCAAATATTTTTATTACTTTAGATCATAACTTTTGAACCCGAAACCCCAGCAGGTTATATAAAGTATCAAACGACTTGGATTCTAGCCTAGTTTCCAATAAAAACTTGAGTGAAACAACACCATCTAACGGTTTGGGCCCAGGAACAGGTGAAGTGGGCCAAAGTGGCTTAAAAGTCTTCCACTTATGACATCACTCACAAAAAATCTGCACCTCCCAACCAAAAACTTTTTTTTCAAGTACAAGAAGACTTGCCGCATCTCTTGAACCTTTGAACACTCTTCTCATTGATAGTGTCTCAAATTTCAATGAAAAGTTTACCATTTTCCTTTTGTGCTTGCCTTAATAATAATATCTTGCTCATTGCCTTTATGTTACAGTCAGATGGATTTAATATCAGTAGTTGGTGTTAATGCAAATGCTCCCGTATTCGTGAGGTATTGGGATGTAAAAAGTTCAACTCATTCGGGGTTCAGTAAGATCTCTGGGATTTTGCTAAGGGGTCGACAGCCAAAAGAATTTGCAGACCCAGTGGAGACAGTGTGTGCTTGTGCTCTATGGGCTTCATGTCTGGTTCAAACATTGAAATAAAAAAATGCAGTGCACAGCACAAACAGGTTCACTGAGCACTGCATGGGACAAGATGTACGCTCCACTTGCTCATCTTCTCTATCCCTTTATAGTTATATCTGGGTGCTTATTAGCACTTTGCACAACTGCGTGGTGGCCGCTTCTCGTTTTATGGTGGCAAGGACAAGCTGCACATGCCACTTGCAACTCTTCAAGAAAAATTTGTGCAACAAAGAAGTTGCAAAAGAGCCAAAAAGCCAAATAAAAATTTTGGAGCCAAGTGCTTCTCAAAAGAGCCAAATTTCTGGTTTTTGGCTCCAAACGGGCCAATCTGGAACCCTGGGCTTTATATATTGCATGGCTGCCACAACATATGTTAAAATGCATGTGCATGACTAGATAAATTTTTATTGAAGCCCGCATGTTGCCGTATGGCCACAAGGTACTGCTCCCTGCTCTAGATCAGTGCTCTTCAACCTTTTTGTCAACGCGGAACCCCTCATGTACTTTTGCGTTTGTCATGGAACCCCACTAAAAAAATTTAGAAATTATGAATTGCTTGGTCAGAAAATTAAATATTTCGTTATCACACTGTTACACTTCAAAAAATAATTAGACACTTCAAAGCATAAATAATTATTACAAAAGTTATAAAGTCAGACATTTAATGACTCTGTTGTTGTTGCGTTTCTTGTACAATCTTCTTAAATCGAGGCTCAACGTTGCTTAATGCAGTTCTCATACACATATCGACCTCCTTCAAGCAACTTCTGTTTTTGTTCTTAATAGTTGTTAAAGCAGAAAATGCTGTTTC
>Ga0210059_1004752_pt1 | contig 21882 bp, 14 predicted proteins | sample Ectturendosymbi2_FD_188042 | JGI IMG/M metagenome (GOLD analysis project Ga0210059, IMG submission 188042) | Ecteinascidia turbinata endosymbiont from Florida, USA - Sample 2 (SPAdes) (version 2) | ecosystem: Host-associated > Tunicates > Ascidians > Unclassified | place: Key West, Florida...
TTGAAAACCACTGTTCTAAACGCTGCCAACATTTTCAATGTCCATGCATTTCTTCATGGAATTTGTAAATAAGGCCACAGGTTTGAGGTTGTAAATTCCTAAGAGGAAAGTGAAAATGAACGTTTGCAGTATTTGGCCGTTTTAACAAATTTGCGATGATTTTTATTGTCTTGCTATTTGGCAATGTGTCAGATATTTTGTTGATGCATTATTCAAAGAGTTAGCTTTAATTACCATCAGAGAAATGTGAAATCTCGAGTCTCGGTCTCGGCTTTTATTACGAAGTCTCGGTCTCGTCTCGGAATTTGATTCAGGTCTCGATCTCGGAGGTTACGGTCTCGACTACATCACTGCTCGTAACATTTATGGCACAATACTACATCCAGCGTAGGACATGAAAATCACATGTTACGGAAAAGAGTCCAACCCTGGCTAAGGCCTGGTGACGTACGAATGTTTTGTGGCCTGTACACGTCCTCAAATTAACACTGTAACCTCCGGGTACTCAGTCACAAAGTAAAATGCGGTTGAATTGTTCAAAGAATAAGGACGAATATCGGTATAATAAACAATCTGACCTCATCAAAACGCGCAACCATACATTGTTGGACTTTTTTCAAGAAACAGGTATAGGCCTACATTTTTTTCTCAATAAGACCTCAAAGGTAGGAATGTTACATTGAACCTGATGACTACTAACACTTGCTCGCCACGGCAGGTTGTGCAGAGCTCTGCAAACAAAGTTATAGGTCACACGCAATCACTGCATGCATGACCTCCTGAAATCACACCATAATTTTGACCAAGGGCGTAGGCAAGGGCGAGCGGGGTTATTACCTGCGCAAAGGAAATTAATTGTTTTCGCATTCTTCTTGCTTGTTAATTTGTCGACTTAATGCAAATACCACGGCATGAATTTGCATGCAAATTTCAAGGTACAATGTAAATGGGACAAAAAGTAATAATTAGGTTTTGGTGGGAATCAGGGTTATCGTCTGCATTCAGAAACTATCTCACCACTTTTTGCAGACGTTTCGTCCACTACGCATGTTTAAGATTGTGTTCCGCGATAGTTCGCTTTATCGGAAACAATTGTCTTTGTTTTGTCTGCTATGGCTAAGCAGCGCATGCGCTGACCGCAGTTGCTACATTACCAATTTCTGTAGCATGATAAAACTGTTGCACAAGCTCAAAAACAGCAGTTGTTAAAATAGAAGCATTCAGGCATTTGATTATGTCTCAGCAGGGAAAAAGGAAAATTAAAAATTTGCTGGACTTCTATACATAACAAAAATCGAAAGTTTGCTTGTGTACTTTATGCGCATTCTCAATTCTTGTGTAGTTTAGCAAGATACGATCTTGCAAACCGGGATGTGCGTCAGCAAGTCCAGCCGCACACCTCTACTCCACTGCTCGTATTCGACAAGACATCAGTGCAGCCTCATTTTGCAGTTGTAATTTTCTCTGACGCAGTGATGAACGTGTTTTACTCCCTTGTTTTAACAAGCAGCCTAATATTTTTGCAGTTATGAACTGCTGTGTCGTAGCGTTGAGTGTGTTTTCCTCCGATATCCTAACCTGGAGCGCTGATAGTTTATATTCTGTTCAACGGCACATAAATTAAGGGGCGTGCATATAGACGAAGATGCATATTATGTCAACAAACGTCGCCAAAACGTTGGTTTATAAACATGAATATGACGTCATATTGTGACGTCACAAACAACGCACACCAAATGCAAATGACCACCATATGCCACTGAATGAAACCCCCCATGAAAATTTTCTGCGTACGCCACTGATTGTGACGCATACATGGACGTAGAGAAGAAACGAACAAGTACATTTTTTCACTGCGTTCGAACATCGGGAAAAAGAAGCTCGCAGCTTGTTTATTGCATAATATAGATAAAATGGTTGTCTCTGAATGTCTCTGTTTTGTCCTCTGAATCCCCAAATATTTGCAGTGGGAAACATATTTTACTCCTTGTACACCCAGTGTCAGCAACGGGATGATCGTGCTTTCTGTGGTCTTAGCCTTGTGGAACGCAATGTTCCAGGAGAGGTTGTCCACACTAAGCATTCGGTACATTAAAAGTGACAAACTTAGGCAAACAAATTGTAATGAATTCTTAGATACTTTTGTTATGAAGAAGGCAGGACAAAACCTTTTTCACTTTTTACTGTGGTATGTTCAGTCTTACTTGATTCGATGATTGTAGCTTTTTATTTCTTTATTCGTTTTTCAATCATGACAGCATAAGCGAAATTTAAACCAGTCCAGTCGCAACGGTGGGCATTGGGGCGCTCAGCGCTTCCAAATTTAAATATGAAACACTATAAATCAGTAAAGACTTTATCAAATTTTCAGAAAGTCAAGTCCCCTTGCGTAAATTTAAATCCCTTATTCAAGAATTTCTGGCGACGGTACAGGTTTTTAAACCTCACACATCCTTTCACGCGACAGTTTGGTTGCGTTCGATTCTTAGCAGTCTGAAAAAGTAAGAAACACGCGAATCGTGAACGTAACAGTTACAAATGTTTGGGTGCGTTTTACGTGACGTGTTTTGCTCGTGTGTGTGAGATTTTTTACATCCGTGGTAAGCGAGTCGCAACGTGGCCCACACGTTGTGCTTTAAAGTGTTTATGCCGCCACAATGGGCGTCAGAAGGGGTGGCAGGAGGGGGCCTTTGTTCCTCCCTGGATTTTGAAAATTGCAGCAAAAAAGGTTGTTTTTTGCAATTTCGAAGAGTAAAAATAATGTTTTGTCACTTTTGTCCCCCCCCTGGAAAAATTTTGGAAAATCCCCTAGTGGCTCCCCCTGGAAAAAATCCTTCCGACGCCCATGGCCGCCACACATACTGTGTAGATGCAGTGTGTTTGTTTTTTTTAACACAGATAAGAAAAAACAGATGTGATTCTTATAAAAAAACGTAGGCCATGTGTTTTGTCAAATATTTCAATTGTGGTCATTTCGGTTGGTTTGCTTGTGGCAGTTAATAATCCTGTTCCCGCCAGCCAAGTAGGATTTCAACAATTCCGTGCAATGAACGCTTTTGCGTCGAAGGCAGCAATAAACGCAGTGATCGTGGGCACCCCAGTTATGATTTAGAATTTTCGATTGACCGCACTTTCAGAGCGCCATTTTCGAATTTTCGCAAATTGATTAACGCTTTCCATTTTTTCGTCGCAACAACGGGAGAGGGGGCCTCACAAGTGGATTAGCCTAGGGCCTCGCATCAGTTAAATCCGGCCCTGTCTAGGGGCTAAGCTAACTGCTTTGAGAGCACACCGAGTAGTTTCAAACTAAAGTTGAAAGCTTCATACACAGTGTCAGAAGCATTTTTGATTTTGATTAAGGAGAAGTTGGATCCACAAACCATACACAATTGAAACTTTAGGAGGGCACACACCTGCCATGCCCAGGATGAGTTTGCGGAGTTATTAAACGATAAACGTTTGCAATTGGAATTTTCAAAACAGAGTTTAGCCTGTCATTTTTGGATAAGAACAAAAAATGAATGCTCAGTAATTTCTGATCTATCCATTCATAAACTTTTGCACAAGACATTTGTGTGAAGCGGTATTCTCAAAATTGATAATCATCAAGTCCAAAAACCGATCCTTTATGAAAAATGTTAAGAATGTCCTTCGTCCTGTGTTGTCTTGTGTCAATCTACGAATGATTGATCTGTGTAAAAATTATTAAGTGCATCCATCCCATTAGTATTGCTTGATAACTTCTATAAACTGAATTGTTTTTTGTTAATTATTTTTCGCCTTACTGTTTCCACAATACGTGGTAGTTTTATTACTGTGTAGTTACTTTGGTGGGTTTTGTTCATTTGTAGGATTTCGCCATTGACAAAACTGCATCTTGAGTTTTGTAATCAGAGGTTCAAACGTTTCATTAACATCAAGGCTATCCATCAAGGGTCGCATAGAAAAAACTTTTTTCAAAATGGGGCCGCAGAACAAAAACGTTTGAGAAGCCCTGGCATAGAGGTTAAAACAATATATTTTTTATTGCTTGGAAAATGACAATTTCAACACGGCATAAATAAGACCTGTGTCCACTGAATGTATTGCGTTTGTTTGGTACATAAAATTTGTGGTTATACCAGATTTTTTTAAGGAAAATGTTAGGTACTCGGCATAGGTGGCGGAACCGGGGGGGCCGCATGGGCCTTGGTCCCCCACTTTCATTTCTGGGGGGCCTGCCCCCCCACTTTTATATTTCGAATTTTGCCTAAATAAGTACAAACCCAATTAGTATTCGGTCTGTTGTTAAAGTAATCGTTTAATGAAAAAAATGTTGCAGAATTTTGGCAGTATTTTGTCAATATTATTTGTAAAATATTGTTTGTAATTTGGCAGGATTGCGTAACTGTTTGGCAGAATACGTCGTGCACAGTCTGTCACCCTGCTGTGGCTTCCTTACCGCATTGGTGTTGTTGAACAGTGTTTCCATATGGTGTAATACAACACAATTTTTTACAAAAATGGTGTAATTCTACATGCTTGTGTGCATGGGCGTCGGAAGGTTTTATCCAGGGGGGAACTAGTGGATTTTTCTAAAAGCTTTTGCAAGGGGTTAGAAGTGGTGAAATTTGTTTTTTGTCACTCAGAACTAAGAAAACGGCTTTTTTGCTAAATTTTGAAATTCCTGCCCCCTCCTCCGGCGCCCATGCTTGTGTGTAGGAAAACGTTCTTGCCACACCATTAAAAAGTTGGTGTTGTTTCAAGCGTATTAATATCATTCTAAATAGTGAAATTTTGCTGAATCTTTTATGCAAAATGAAATGTTTAACAGGTCAATTTTAATTGTTTGATCAATTTCATGATCAATTACAATCGCGGAGAACGCAAGCTTGCTTGCTTTGTATAGGATATTTATGTCACCACCCCCGGTCCACACTTCACTAAGTTGTTAACTCGGGCTCTTTCCTTTGGACCTTGTCAGTGTTCATACAATTTCATTCCATGTCTGGCCTTTCGCGCTCATGTTGCGGGTAACCTGAATAAAGCAATAAAACAATATCATTCGTAGTAGGCGTTCTCTCGATTTCGTTCGCTCGCGCTTAACTCGGCCCAATGCAGCTGCATCGGTTGCATTGGCTTTAGGCCGGTCTTGATTGAGAGGAGCAAAACACTTTCAACAACGCCCCAACTACAATGCCCTTTACTCATTATCATATAGGGATTCGGCAGTGGGAGAGAAATGAAAGCATTCAACATCAAATTTTGGAGTAAACAGCTAAGAGAAAAAAATAAAGAACAAAATGAATCGGATGGGGGTGCACATTGGCGCACAGAAGCATGCAAATTGTTTCGATCCAGTTTTCTTAGGTTCAAGTTTTCTTCCACAATCACCTGCGTTAACGCGTAACTAGCATGTCTGTGACGTAATAATTGTTATGTTGCAGTGAAAGGAGCCTGTAAACTGAATAACGAAGAACGAGAGACGTTAGGTCACCAAGTTGACTAAAATAGCAAAGATATAACATGGTAAAGACCATCATTCTCCTTTATAAACAGGTATAAACCACTACTGTTCCCAAAAAGCTAAGTAGGCTGACGCTTAAAATTTAAGCTTCGCGGGCCACATTTGGCCCGCTGCCCACCAGTTCGACACGTGTGTTACAGCATGCCGCAGCCCAACAATGCCTGTCGAAAGCAAGTCCTGATACTTTTTCTCTGTCAGAGAAAGAAAAAATCTTCAGGAAATGGTTGCCTGCAGAAGATCTGCCGCAGTTGCAATAAAACCAACAAGCAAGACAAAAAAGCAAACCCAAGTTGCTTCAAGGCTTTATTAGCCTTTGTGGTTGCCATGGAAAACACATCCAATCCACGGTCCCAACTGTTTCACAAGTAATGACAAAAAATAAAACTTTCCCGCTGAACCATAGCCTAGCATGTGGCAACTATGCCATTTATGTAGCCATACATGCATGCATAGGCTTTGCAAAGAAGGCAGAAAAATAGGAAAAGTAATGATGAGAAGGGTGGCGAATAAACATAGAAAGCAAGACCCATAATCGAGAATTAAAAACAAGACCCTTATCAATTTGTGAGTATTTGATTGTGATGTTCAATATACTTTATTATTCCTTATAGTTATAATAAGCATGATACATGATTTTCTTTCATTTTATATTGTTGTAAGCAATGTGAGGAGTGGAAAGACGAAGCATTTTTATGGTCGGTCCCGGGCGACAGTTAGCACCGCTACGCCACAGCAGTGGAGCATGCAATGGGATATTATCTCGCTGGTTCAAGGTGTAAACCTAATTCGTGCCAAAAGTTTATTTCTCTAATAGGCTTATATATTTTTTCTTTGCGTCAACAGGGGAACCACGGGCAAAATTTTTAAAATTTGTTTTGGACAGAGCGAACAAGTTTGGAAGGATGAAACAAGTTACAATTTTGCTTTTCAAATTTCAAAGTACTGCTTTCGTTTTTCAAATCTCTAAATTTACCACCTCTTAATTCTAAATATTTGGATAATTCTAAATCAATTTCTTGCAGTGGCGGATCCAGACCAGGCGTTTGGGGGGGCAGTCAAATTGGGGTGCGCCAAAAATGTCTTCACTTGCTTAAATACCAAAGTTTGTCTGCGACAATCGTTGGGTGTCACACAAAAGTGGTTATCTTTTATCGGCTAAAAAGTGGCTATTTTTGTTGGTCGAACTATGCGATTTTTCAGGGAAAAACCAGAGCTTGAAAGCGCTTTATATCATTAATTCAGAAAAGGTTTGAAACGGGTCCCAAGCAGTGGGCCTCGTTTTTCACAAGCTACAGAGATCTCGTATATCTACGAAATGTATTTAAAAAGTATAAAAGCATGCTGCGCGCTAGCGTTTGTCACTATTTTGGCTATCCATAGCGAAATCAGTGAAGAACAGTGTCTGAATCGCATTCCGACCTGGTTAGAAGTAGAATATTTCTCCTCAGACATGGAAGTGACAACCCAAGTCCCACGATAGGACTCAAATATAAGATAAATGACGATCACGTTTCCGAGCGAAGCTTGTGCATTTACGTGTACACGAAAGACTTATTTATTGCTGAAGCGACAATTCAAAAACAACACGTGAATGAAAGGCTTTTTTTAAGACACTTCTCCCATTTGAGGTAGTTCTGCTGCCTATCGTGAAAAACGATCTCATAATCGCATGGTAGATTCATACTGGGCCTTAAAGCATATTGCCCTAAAATACATTCAACGCCACTTGTAGAGGTAGATTTTCAATCAAGTCTTAAATTCCGTTTCACATTTTTTGACATTGGATTGCTGATGTGAAGAAAAAAACATCAATTCCACTAGACCAGGTTATTAAAAAAGTTTTGACACAGTTCAGCAGAAGTGAAAGCAAGCGGGTTGAGACCCCAAATTCGCAATCAATACCTCCAACGTCAAGCTCTAGTCTCCCCTTGAGGTCATGTTTTGTTTCAATTCATTGTGTACTATTACGAAGCCCACGAACAAGCTCAAAGGCAACCCCAATGTGTTGATCTGGTCGTGGATCTGCTTCTATCCACCCAGGCCATAAAACACGGAGGATAATCAACCTATCACCAATTTAAAACCACGAACCTTCGTCAACACCACGGTCGCCAGTAAAAAAGTTAAAGATTTCACCATAAGATTGCCTTTTTGCTCAAATTCATATGATGTACGCGGAATGATCTAATAACCGATAAACTAAGCATTTTTCTGTCGGTTGCAGATTTCACTAACAAAACCATTCCGAATTTGTCTTCGTGGCCAGCGTGAGTTGTCTACGGGTTTGCAATTGCAACAAAAGGAACAAAACCACACAGCTATCAGTAAGTGTTGCCTGACGTGTAGCCAAGTGAGGGCAAAAGGCACCGTCATTCCCTGAATTTTCGACTGCAAATATTCAAGTGTTGAGCACAAATTGTTATGACCATGTAAAACCAATTAATCAATCCACCAAGCTGAAGATAGCTGGTATGTTGCCAAAGTTTCCTATTCGTTTTCCTCAAAGTGGCGTAAAAATTCGGGTGAATTGAGAATTCCCCCTCAAGCCCAAGGTTCCCGTATGCCTCTGGTTAGAACTGTGTACCATGGTTTTGTTGAGGCGCGTCGCTGCGCGCTGTAATCAGAGTTCGCTTCCGAAAGACTTCAGGTTCGAACATGGGGGCGCCAAACTCACTTCTTGCCAGGGCGTCATCTAACCTCGTTACGTCCCTAGCAGTAATTCAATACTCCTCTGCGTTGTCCATGTATATGAAGTGAGGAGTTGCACAATTACAGTACATAGTTACAGCAGGTCATAATTATTTGAGCTAATCGAGCATGTTCAATGCATTTTTGTCACATAGCCACAAGTTGTTTGCTATCGTAATCATCTGTAGCTTTTTACACGCTGCATCTGTAGCCTTTAATGCAGCCTGCATTATGGTTCAATCAGCTGGGGCGTAACGGGGAAGCAGGGGAGCGCAATTCCACGGGCGCCGAGTCACTCTGGGGGGGCTGAAATACTGCGGGGGGCGCAGAATGACTGTGGGGGCGCCAAAACGTCCCAGCAATGTCACAGGCACTTTCTTCAAAACGTTTTCTTTTGCTTCCGAAAGACCTCAGGTTCTAACATGGGTGCGCCAAACTTGCTTCTTGCCCCGGGCGCCATCTATCCTCGTTACGCCCCTTTCAATCAGGAGATTAGTTCCGTCAAGAAGCTCAACCATTCAGTTTTATGTTGCAAAACTACGATGGAGACAAACTGAGGACAAACGAACTGCACTGGCAACAGCCCTGAAACTGGTTTCTCGTTTTCATTTAGGAGGCTTGTAAAATCTTGCGTCAGTTACAAGTTTTCCATACTACATTCCTATTTTTACTGCTGCATTTCCTTTTCCTTTCAAGGCGGTCATCAGGCATTAAAGAAATAAACTTGTAAAAAACAGACCATTTTCATGCAGCACAGCAGTAAAGAGAGAACTGTGTTAAGCGAAAGCGACTACGTTTCAGGGTTGCCAGGTAGTCATCAGCAAAAAAAGGCCAGATCAACCCTTAAAAAAGCCAAATAGCACTGAAAAAGCCAAATACACGATAAATACACAACGACACCTTTCAAACACCCAAGTCCTGTTTTGAAATGCAATATGTACATATTTTGTACATAAAAATTTTAAAGCTCACTCCATTAATGAACTTCTCGAAACGTTTCGTTTTGCTGAAGAGTAACTTGAAACTGCAAATTTATAAGCATGTAATAGCAAAACAAAAATTTATAAATTCTCGTGCAGAGTTTATAGTGAAAATTTATCATTCTGTGTCCAGAAACAGTGTCTAGAAATCTGCCAGTGCCCAGAAACCTGCCAAAATCATCTTTAAATCGCCAAATCGACATAAAAAATCTATGTGGCCAAAAAAGGCCAAAAAAGCCAAAGGAGTTGAAAAAAGGCCAACATTAACAAATTTGGCCTCAAAAAAGCCAAACTGGCAACCTTGCTGCGTTTGTGAAGGCTGGGCAGTTCTCACGCGGCTAAGAAATAACGAAACAGTGGTACTATTACGAAACAATAGGATAGTTCACGCTATTCGATAAGAGGTTGGGTAAAGTCCGGCACGTAGATCCTGACATTTAATTAAGTGAAAAAAATGTTTATTTTAGAGTATTTTTTTATCTCTGTTTCTACTTCCATGGGCACCAAAAAGGGGCGCATTTATGGCAAAGGGGCGCCATTCAAAGGGGTGCCACAGACGTTTGAGGGGGAAGTTGCCCCAAACTGCCCCCCTGGATCCGCCACTGATTTCTTGTCGTGTAAGGAGAAATGAACTAGGAAAGATGCAGGTAATGTTACAAAAATAGCAAATCTTTGTTCGTCAAAGTACGTGAAATATGAGGCGAAGAAATTCAAGTGTCAGTGCAGAATATTAGCTTTTTGTCTAGCGTTAGAATAAAAAGAATGCAGTGAAGCAGGTGAGTGGCAGATAGAAAAATATTTTAGAAGATTGTTACTTCAATAGCAAGTGCTTAAGCGACGAAACACCTGGGAAAAATTGAAGGATTGGAAGCAACCTTTCCTGAGGTGTTACCACTTTGCTGTGCTGTTTTGATTAGTGCTGCTATGTACACTCGTCTACATCGAGTGTCTTGTTCAAAATAAAAAGAAATGATTCGCATCTTTTCCACGTTCTCAAATAACATACTTCAACACTGAGTAGCAGGCCAGAACATGGGAGCTTCGTCAGGGCATCACGTCTTGTCCTTACACAGAATGGTTATTAGTGTTTTTTAACGAACAAGACAATTCACAAATGTTTCTGAGTCGAAACAAGTTTATTGAAACACAGCAACGGCAAACACCTTTATCTTGGTATTTGGCAACATTCCAAATATTTTTTGCAGCATTTTTCAAAGAGTTAGCTTCAATTACCATCAGATAAATGTGAGGTTTCGAGTCGCGGTCTCGAACTTCCAGGTCTCGGTCTCGGCTTTTATGGCATAGTTTCGGTCTCGGTCTCGAAGTTTGAGCCAGGTCTTGGCCTTGGAGGTTACGGTCTTGACTACATCACTGGCTTTCACAATTATCGTTACATAAGAGTGGTAAATATTTTTTCAGTATCTCATTGATTTTGGCATTAGAATGCGGACTGCTGACTCCATCATACTGTACTAGCTTTACTGATGAACCGGGATACGGTGATCAGTGTTTTGTAGTCTACATAGCTTATTGTAGTACTTTCTGGTAATTATAGCTAATCAGTAATGCTAAAACATGACGAAATACGTCAGTAGTATTCCTTTTTCAGAAAAGGACTAAATGATTGTGAAGCTGAGTAAATTACGTGTGGTTGCATTTCCACAGTTTGCAATGAAGAGTACAAAGACTATGGTGACTTCGTGGATATTGAGCACTAAAATCTTGTTTCTCACAGCGTAACCAGGCGGCTATCACTTTATCCTAGTTTGCCAAGGATGCTTCAAATGTACCCTGCTGCACATTCATGCTTCATGTCCATTGACAAGCTAACTCTTATTCTAAAACGTTTTTTGGAAATTCACTGAGCAAACTCTGTTTAATACATCAAGATTTTTACTTGCAATCGTTCGTGGTTGCTTTTAATGCGCAAGTTCATAACATTGAGATGTCAAAAGCATCAATTGTTGAGGTTGTATCGTGTTTCTCCTCTGTGAAGGCAAGGATTCAAGAGAGACTATCAGATGTAGGCCTACATATCAAGCCAACTTGAATCAGCATTAAGAAAACTCAGGGACTGAGAGAAGGCAAGGATCATGACGGTGATTTATTCATGTTAGATGTATCTGTATTGTACAAGTCTTGTGTTTCACATCTGGCTAAATGGATCACTTTATTTGCTGAATTTAAATGCTTTGATTAGATTCCCCCGTTTGCAAGCAACTGAATAAGAAAATGATGAACCATGTGACTATGAGTATTTTTTAAAATAATAATAATTATTTTTTTTATTTATTTCACTCTTGTGGTCCATATCACAGGCGCAGTCGAAAACACAAGAGCACAAAAATGGTTAGCCATAGCGCATTACAGAATAGGTGCCAGCACACAATCAACACTGACATGAGTCTGACTCCCGTCTCCAATCGGGCGTTGATAGTAAGCCTTGTAAGTCAAAAATAACATTTTGTATATTTCACGTAAAACTTGTCATAAAATGCCTATTCCCCTTTCTACTCACATGAAAACCACGGTTTGTTAAGAATATTGGATGCGAATATGACCAGACGGCTAGAATTAAGCATTTTTGCGTTTTCGCAAAAACACACTGTTGAACACCAAACAAGCGGGTGTTTTCTATTAATAGTCGCAAATGGCTCTCCATACAGTACCGGGTGTCTTCAAACTTCTACAAAGCACACAGCCGTTTTTTGAAGGATTATATTTGTTTATGCAGTATTCTATCTACGCGAATAAATGTTAATAAAATATTTGCAACAGAACCGATTTAACAAAACTTCAAATCAAACGCGTAGCGTGTCTTGATCCAATATGCTTACTACGATTTGTAAATAGCATGTTCGAACGATAATTAGCACCGTATCTATAACAGCAACTAAAGCTAAAAACTGCTTGCTACTATCAAAAGTGCATATTTCTCTAAAAAATCAAAAGTGCACATTTCTCTAAAAATAATTTGAGGATTATTGTGTAATGGGCATGGACATAATATGAAGTATGGGTGTTATAGATTAGAACAACGTGATTGAATTCATATTTTCAACAACTATTGTTGCTGCTCATGTGTTGAAAAAGGTGAGTTGAAAATACTTTAGGCAACAACTATACGCTAACTTACATCAACAAAATAAAAATGATAGTGCAGTTTTGCTAGGTTATATGGAAAACGCTAATCTTCTTGACTGTTTGAAGAACAGTCGCCATAATTTCTAGATACAATGTTGATTCAATCTAAGTTCAAGGTCAAAACGTCATTGCCACCGTTGCCAGAAGTACAAGCGTGGCGACACTCAAGGGCTTAAAACTGCAAACTGCTCCATCACTAGTAGTTGTTACTTCTGCCGATGTAGCTGAAACTTGTTTTCCGCTTGTTTGGAACTGGCTTGAATCAGCTGAAGTTTCTGTTACTGTACTAGTTGCAATGGAAGACACATTCGCAGGAGTGACAGTATTATTCGCTGTTCCCAATCCTCCATCAGAAGAATTTGTTCCTATCGTGCTTGCGTCAATCGTCGTCAGTACTGTTGTTGAAAATACAGTGCCACCACCGTTCGTGACTGTTGCAACAGAAATAGTACTTGCCTCAGATTGCGACGTGGCTTGAGATACTGCTACCGAATTTGTTCCTCCCTGTGAAGAACTTGTCGCAATCGTGCTTTTAGAACTTGACATACTTGTTTTAAAGTCGGATGTTGTAGAGGTACTGCTGCTACTGTGCATACCTGTTGTTTCTGCAAGAAGTGTACTTGTCTCTGGTTGCGATGTTGATGGAGGGCTGGATGTTGCTTCTTGTGTAGCTGGTGTTGTTGAAGCTGTAGATGCGGGTGCGCTTGTTTCACTTTGCACAGTGCTTGTGGGGGAAGACTGAGTAGCGCTAACTGCTGAACCCGGAAGAGAAGTGTGTTGGGTAGATTCAGGTATCGCTGAACTGCTTTGCGCAGTAACTTCAAGATCTGTATCTGCATTGGAAGAGGTGGTTTCAACTACTTCCGTACTTGCAATGGTTGTGATCGTTGTGTTCGCGTCGCTTACGTCATCGACCGATTCGGTGCTTGTGAAATTTGCTTATCATAAAACAGACTAAATTGACTGATGTGTTCTTGAACTTTTATAGCAAATTGCAAATTTACGGGATGATACTAAGAAGTAATAAAACAGATTATCAGTTCTCCACACTTTCCTACAACTATTTGTTCGTTATTCTTTCCATACATTTTATGCTCATTGCGTGTTAGCGAACATTTTGCAGAATAATAAAAAACATCATTTCAATTCGTACCTGACATGTCTGAATCGGTGTTCACAAAGTCCGTCGTGGTTAGAACGCCAGTGGTAGCATTAGTGCTTGCATTTGCAATGGTCAAAATCGCCCAACCTCAAAATAGAGAAAAAGGTTAACCTTGATTGTAACAATTTATCTGCAGCTTCAACGACAACACTCTCATACTTTCCTCGATAAAAATAGTAAGCACACATTTACGTCATAAACAGTTTGTAGTTCATATTTTCTTTGAGACAAATTTAATAGTTTTTCTTTTAACATAACTTTCAATTCTGTCAGCCAGTCGGTGGCTATGGTTTAGTTGCCAACAAAAGCGATATTAGTAATTTTTTGTTGTGGTCCAGAGTTTTTTTAAACTTATACTGCAGTAGACCAAACGTCAAGTATGATGAACATAATGCGTTTTCAGTCAACGTCTTACTAGGGCAAGCATATATCGTATGAAATCAAGTTAACAACTCAGAAATGTAATTTGCTTGCAGAGTATCTTCTAAAACAAATAATTGCTTTTTGCGCGTGTTAGTTTCTTCATCACACGAGGAGTTGCATAACTATCTCCTTTGCTCATTAAGCGTAGGCTATAACAATATTGACAGTTTCAAAGGTAGAATATCTTGGATGCTAATGAAAGTCAAGAATGCTTGAATTTTTAAAAGTTGCGGAAAATTGAGTTGGTAGAGCCCTAATCACAAGTATGCCTTCGTGTCAGACTGAATGCAATAAGGTTAATATTGGTCAGTACTCAGCCCGGATTCACCATTGGGCAAACCGGTCAAATGCCCGGGGCCTCGCACTTGAATATCAAAACACTCCTTTACTGGTTTTTCATGTTTTTAGGCTGTTCACCACGCGTCAAACTTGATGAGCTTTTTGATTACTGCGTGTAGTATATAGGTTAAGGAAACTGACAACTTGGCCAATTTTCGTTTTTGAGTGACTTAAAAGAATTGAACCAAAAGCATCATGCTTTGCGACCCAAGAATTAGATCGAAATCAGTGCATCCATGGGGCCCCGCCGAAATTTTGCCAGGGGGGAGGCAACGTCGAAATTTTGCTATCCTTTTCAGGTTGCTGACGATGCAATGCAAATGGGCGTTCACAAATCGCTTTACACTTTCCACCACATTTGTCTGTGCTGGTTGAACCTCAATTCTCAATCTTTTGTCTGAAATGTTTTCTGCACTTCTGCTATCAAAAATACTTTTTCTTTTCATAAACTGCCTAATATCCATATTTTCGATCGCTTTCCAGTTTTTAACAATAAGTCATAATTTGAGAATAATAATCAACGGCGAGAGCAACATGAGCGGTGAAAAAACAAGGACGTTATAAATACTCTCGCAAAACTGCTTCAAGCAATGAGAAGTAAAAATATATCTTGACGAGACTATTGGGCAACTTACCAAAGTTAGAACACCACGCAGGCAGGGGCGTAACGAGGTTAAATGGCGCCCGGGGCAAGAAGCAGGTTTGGCGCCTGCGGCCACCATGTTCGAACCTGAGCTCTTTCGGAAGCAAATGTACTGTATTGAAGAAAGCACTTGTGACATTGTTGGGACTTTTCGGTGCCCTCCGCAGTGATTCAGCCCCCCAATAATGATTCGGCGCCCGAGGAATTGCGCCCCCCATTGCCCCCCTCGTTACGCCCCTGCACGCAGGCTTAAAAAACTGAGCAGATGAATTACGAAAACTCGACACAGCAAATATAGCTTTGAACGTAGTGCTCACTAAGAAGTCAAAACTAAACCTTAATGATAAAGACATAGCATAGAGCTTGGAATTCTTGGACATACGGACCTGAAGACAATCATCAACGATTTCTCAAAAAGCACACATTAACAGAGTGACAGAAACCAGGGTCATTCAATAAGTTCGTTACTAAGTATTCTTCGCAATCTAACGCCTTTGCAACTATCGTAGGATGCGCTGAAGTAACAATTATTTTCGAAGTACTTGTCGTGATCGCGAGGGTATCAGTCTTAGATCAAACAAAGCGCTGCTGTCTACTAAGTGTAGCTATTGTAAAGCTCCCATCGCAAAACACCACTCAAGTAGTACGGTTCAAGTTGTTTCACGTGACATTTCGTTGAGAATATTTTTTTCTAAACGGTGTACGTTTTGATCTGCGAGAGAGTATAGACATAGCTTTCCTTAATACATATGTGAGTGGACGATTTGTTCAGTGAAGCTGGTCAGATTGTGTCTATGACAAAAAAGGTTGTTGTGTAGTGACAGTGTCGCGGTAGAAAAAGATCGCTTTTGGGATAAGATTTTCTGTTTGAATAAATTAACCACATACAAACCGCCTCCCAATTGTCTCTGAAGTGTAGGCTGCCCAATCGTAGGCCTATCAGTTTTGACGTTTTTGACCGGTTCTTCGGCAAAGTTGAAACGAGGGCACGTGAAACGATACGCAGTTGCGCTAAGCGCTTAGGCGGCCTCGCGATCACGACTTTGCCGGGGACCTCGTGTCCACTTAATCCGGTACTATCATTACTTAAAATAATCATCACATAACAACGCATAACATGTGCTTGGTTGATTATTATCATTTGATAGCTCAGGCAGACACCCTAGTAAACAACTGATAGCATGAAGCACGGTATTGCCTCTAAAAGTGCAGTAGAAATAGATTCACTGCCAGCTTACTTTTAATTTTCTTGTAAAGTTTACAAAAACTTTTATATCTGATTTGTTAAAACAATTTATTTGGCGACTCCAAAATTATATTTCGCGACCCCAAATGGATTCGCGACCCATAGTTTGAGAAGCCCTGCTCTAAACAATCAAGATCAAGATGACCCGAAAAGTGCTTAATGTCGCCCTCAAATGAACCAATAAACCTTTTTGCTCTTCACCTTGTTTTCACTCTATGTTTGGACCTCTTCCAATTTCCATTCACCAACAAACGGTAGATGCGTTTTACTGAGTGCAAGTGTTGAGATGCTTTAATTCAAAACCATGCTAAGATGTTGTATTTATATAGTAAGAGAATGATGGTAATTTAAAGATTAAAAAAACAAGATTACCCTACCATAATCATATTGGCTTATCAAGGTGAAATTCCGATTATTATTTAAATCTCACAAACCGGAACTATACGCTCGAAAGAGAAACCACACATGTTTGGTCGTTTTGGGGTTTTGAAGCTATTAATAACCGTTTGGTGAAGAAGAAGAAGTTAATTAGAAGAAGAAGAAAAAGTTAATTATAAATGTGGTCAGTGTTCACTCCAAGAAAATTTTACACTGAGCTAATGTTTGTTTAAGTGCGCTTGCATTGCGCAATCATGTAGACACACAACCAGGGAAGTGTTTCAAGCATTGAAAGGGTTATGCGATATATATATACAATATTAAATATAGAATGTTGCAAGTGCATGAAAATGAGATTTAACTGTGCAAATCGTCTGGTGCTACTGCGCGTTTGCGCACCTTGGGGGGAACCTTGAATGTGATGAAAATTTACCTGGCCTTCAGCGGTACTTTGCTATATACTGATCCACCTCCACCGAAGTCGATTTCGCTGCCGTTCAAATACCAATTTTAGTAAGGTTTAACGTCTGATGATTAGCACATTACGTCCAATCTGATGCCTATTAAACAGTTTGTTGATTTATTCGACTGCGTCAACATTGCAGACGCTAGTTACTTGAATATGAATTTTCTTTTATATTAGGCACAAATGATAAAAATGACGACCAACGCAAATAACATGAATGTCCTGATGTAGTCAATTCAGTAATCGCTGTTACCATCACCACTACGCCATCGCAGTCATAGTTTTAGCATTTTCTAACAACAATCTCCTTTGCTGTTCTCGATCATTTCTCACCATACCGATGCCTATGGCAATCGTTTCCAAAAAGCCTACATCATGGTTTTTGCTTCGTTTGCTTTAGCCGTTATTCGTGTGACTGACCTCAAACATACAAGTTGACACCATGCTTCTTCTTCATGCACTAATGCACCTAAATTCAAATGATTGGTTGGTGACACGAACAACTTTTCCCTCTGACTACACTTGAAAATACAAAAAATATTGTTACTCACATGGAGTGGAATGAGCGTCTTATGCAAATCAGACGCAAACCTTTGTGGTACTTTTATTGCGAACGTTGCATTAACCAAAAATTTCACATAGTGGCCCAAACACAGCTTGCCATGAAAGTTTCATATCAAAAACAACTTTTGATTTCTACATGTCTAGTGAAATACTCCAAATAACTAAACGTAAAACTTATGTTTTCCAGAATGTTAACTAAATTTTGATTAGCTTTCTTGAAACATCCAACAAACCAGGGTCTTGTACTGTTCATTACCAGATCACGTAACTGTTTGTCTCTGAATGAACTGAGACAAAGGTGAAAATTTCTTTTTATTCGCGCTTCCCAACGCTTCCGAAAGCTGCGCCGATATGGAATTCACCTGCGACGAAAGTCTAACAATACTTTCTTCAGCCAATGCTTGTTTTGCCGATTTCGTTGTTTCCATAGCAACGCGAGATGATTGGATTATTTGTTTTACGACAAGACTCCTTTCACGTTTTAGGTGGATTCTATAACAGCGAAGCTTTCCTACGCGTTATAGAAGCACACAAAGTCTCGACCGTTAGGTAAAGAGTGGAGTCGAAATGGATAACAATAGAATGAAAGAATTTTTAAACGATCCTTTACAAACGTACATTTTGTACGGCAGTTTTCAATGAATGTACATTTTGTGGATGACTGAACACTTTCAGTGGCACTGAAGCATGTACGTCTCCATGACATCCTCATTTGCTATTGCGTATCGACTATCAAAGTTGAAAATCGAGGTGCCTGGTGACAATGTTTATTCGCATTGAGATATTATATTTGTTTTTTAACGGGTGACAATTTTTGTTTGTATTGAGATATTTATTTGTTTTTAACAAGGTTAATGGCAATAAACGACACTTTTAGTTTTGTGCAACATTGTGCTATTACGGCAATAGGTTCTGAATGGAAAAGCACGGCGTGTACTTCAAGGGGACCCGACGGTTTACAGTAAATGCCATCTCTAACGGATCCGCTACATGATTGCGAAAAGGTGCAATAACAAGCACCCTTCATATTAACTTACCAAACACGAAAAGACTGATCTTGTAGCTTCGTTTCTTCATCCTAAAGTTTCTTCTTGAAATTTGAGAATTACTGTACGATTGCAACTACAGTCACACTGACTCTTCGCGCCAAAGTAAAAAGAAAATGTTGACATTCAGAGCAAAAAAACTGAAAAAGATGCAAACAACGTTTTTCCAAAAAACGTCTATTACATATTTTCAAACAAACAACGCGCCAGCACCACGTCTTGGCTATGTTCAAACGTGGCCAATAAAGTGCTGTGATAATAAAGCTTTCCTCTATTTTGACAAAGATAAACAGGTTTGGTTAGAGACGAGTCAGTCAAGCTAACGTGTTCCTGACCACTTCCCTAGTAACTTAAATTGCTATTCTAGAACGTAGGTATTATTAAACAACTCTTTACAAAGTTCAGCTTGGAACAACCATATCTTTTATGGTACTTAATTTAAACAAGAATATTTAATCAAAAACTGAAATCCGGATTTTTCTAGCATCGATTTCGATGAACATTCGTTCAAGTGTATACAGATCAAGCACACCTACATGGTTCATTATTGTGTAGCTGACTTGGTTGCAGGTGTAACTGAAGTTTGCTCAAACCTGTAACTTTTGCAGATAAAATCTGTAAATAAAAACGTGTGAATCAAAAAATTCAAGAGACCTAATTGGTATTTTTTTGAGTCAGGAAACATACCTAAGCCATAAAGAGGACATTTTTCAATTTTGTTATGAGGGCAAACTAGGGCAAAAGTTGAACATGCATCCGGGAAATCGTAACACAGTCAAACAGATTTCAGCAGATGCACGATCACTGTTGAGAAAAATCCGGTCACGATTGTGCTTTCAGCACTATTGTTCGTGCTGGTACTTTGTGTTGGTTGTATTTTCGGTACTTGTCCTCGCTTAGTTCAACTAAAATCTCCATATCCGTGTGATCATTGGGCAGACTCGCAAGGCATGCAGCCTAACTTACGTGACGATCGCTTCAATGCAGCGCAAGGTAGCATACCGAAATTGAACCGCAGGGCGGACGTGGTTTAACTATCAACGATTCATCTAACAAATGGAAAAGCTGATAACATTTGCCGTCACTTTTCCAAAACTTGATATTTTCTGCTCATAATTTCGATACGTTCAGGATAAGCTCAATGTGAAAATAACAGAAGATGGACTCATCAAAGTTAAAACTTGCACATTACAAAAGCATGCCTCAATTGTTCAAGCCAAATATCTTGCTTGCAGTTTTACGGCTCTGCTGCCACAAAACCTCACTGAGAGGCAGGACGTCATGTCTTCGTAGTTTTTGCTGTGAGGCAGGGGCGTAGCAAGGAGGTGGGGGGGGGGCTGAGTGCCGCTGGTCCTGGGCGGCACTTTTAGGGAGGCGGCACTTTGCTGATCAAAAACAAATTTTAAAAGTTTTAGCGTTTTGTTGTTATTTTTTAACAAATTTTAAAAAGATTTCAACTCTTTTCAATTTGCGTGTTTAGAAAGCCCTAGACTGATAGGTTGGTCTATTAAAACACGACATGTGGCTGTGGAGTGAGCAAATTGATGACACGTTCATTCAAAAGACTGGGTCAAAAATCCAATGTGCTAAAGTTCCCCAGTGTTTGTCTTGAAATTAGGGTTTTTTCAACACACTACTTGTGTGGCAATTTTTGCATGAAATCACGGTAAATAGTCAAGACCAGCTTAATCCTTTTTCTCGTATCGTTGGTTCCTCAGTAACGCCCCAACGACGCATCATAACATCACTTAACACCTACACACTGGCGAGGAAGATTTCGCTCCGGCAGCGATAGCTTAGTGATAGAGTGTCCGCCTCACAATTGGAAGGATATGTGTCCAATTCACCGACGCTGAGTGAAACGTCGTAGCGCACCTTGGCAAGATCGTTCACCTCAACTGTCCCGGTAAGGAGCAATTTCAGGCATTGGCATGCCGCTAATTGCCGTCGCCAAAATAAAAAAACATTTCTGGATACATCTGATGCTATTTTTTGTTGTTCAGTGGGATATTTTCAATAAGTGTCATCAGCTGTAACCTAGTCATGAGGAGGGCGTATCAACATTAAATTTTGGCGCTTGAAGTAAAGAACTCCGCATAGATAACTTTGCTCAGTTTCAATACAACGTCTATTATTCTGCATGACGTAATGGTGTCGGATAATGACGTTCGTGAAGCGTGATGGTGCATTTGATGTGTTTTTGCCGGTAAGTTTGAGCTCAAATTGTCGGTTTTAACTGCAATAGAGTGAATCAGAGCCAGCCGATAGGTAACGTGAGTTTCGTAAAAGTCTCCTTTGTTCAATCGTTTACTTCAATTTGAAGCCATAGAAATATTCATTTCAACAAGAAAAGCTCAGAAAAGGTGTTGCTCTTATTTTGATGAATTTGAGGCAAGAACCTTAGTCTAAAAACCTAACGCAATGGTAAACGATATGTTTAGATATGATTGTGGTGAAGGATTTTATTAAAAGGGGGCTTAATCGAAACATTTGTGCAACTTGGCAATGCCTGTACTGAATAAAGTTGTTCAACTCACTTACCGTCGAACGTAAGAAGTTGTAATCAACGCTGAGCATGAAAAGGCCTTATGTCCCACCTGGCATGGTTTGGTAATACAGTTTTCGAAATAGACGTCTGTTGCTAACCAGTCCTGTCGCCACGGGGGCTTAGTCCCCAGGCAAACCTCCGATTCTTGAAATGTGAAGCACTATAAATCAGAGATATGGAGCACTATAAATCAGTGGATTCTTTGTCAAATTTTAGTATGTCAATCCCCCCCGACACAAACGTAAAAGTCCCCCAATTGAAGACCTATTGGCAATGGTTCTGTTGGTAACGAACAAAGGCAAGGAATAACGCTATACACGTGTAATTGGAAGAGGTCTAACACAACAGCTAGACCAATTCCGCAGGTCACGATGAAGACTGCAAGCCAGGGCTTCTCAACCATAGTTTTTAACCGGTTAAGATATTTTTCAAAATGGGTTCCCGCACCGACGGATCCACGCAAGTGCCGACAGAGTTAACGTTTGAAGCCTTTTATGCATACTGAGAGGATTAAACCATTACTAAAACGTGAAATGAACAAGGAAACGTGTTTTGCATCACTGAGATCATATTATCATATTGGACTACTACTACCAAAAAAGCAAAAACTTACTTGATCTACTAGAGGACTACTACCATAAAAGCAAAAACCTACTTGATCAACTGCAAGTGCCCACAGAGGTTAGGCACTGCCAAAACTTTAATTGTACAGATGAGAAACATCTGGAAGAAATAGAAAATTTTTATGC
>Ga0210059_1004753_pt1 | contig 21881 bp, 10 predicted proteins | sample Ectturendosymbi2_FD_188042 | JGI IMG/M metagenome (GOLD analysis project Ga0210059, IMG submission 188042) | Ecteinascidia turbinata endosymbiont from Florida, USA - Sample 2 (SPAdes) (version 2) | ecosystem: Host-associated > Tunicates > Ascidians > Unclassified | place: Key West, Florida...
AACCAGTTTGGGACACCAGGAGGGGCGAAGAGTTTTGTGAGCGGGGCCCAAATTTTTTGAACTACGTCCAATAGTTTCAAAATATATCCAACAAATTTTTCAAGGGGGGACGAAAAATTTTCTGGGCGGGAGCTTCGCCCCCTCTGCGGCCCCTGGTTACGGGCCTGGTTCGAAACCTTTTTACTTCAAATATTTGAAGACACGCCCACGTCGTTCCGAAAAAATTCGAGGCCAGCTCATGTAGCTTCTATCGTCATAAATGTTGCACGTGTTGCCTCAAGGCAATATCACAGTCACTGCTTTTGCTGATGCTGTCTGTATTTATCAAATGCGAACTCCCAGGCTACTCCAATGAGACCTTTACTTGCATCTTCATCAAAATTTTCACTTTGTGCAATGCTGTAGACCAGGGGTGGGGAAACTATTTACTACCACGGGCCGCATGACATGTGGATTATCGCTGGCGGTCCGCAAAATATATTGTTTTATCTTAAAATTCTACCTTTATCTAACTCTGAGGAAGAGTGACTTCTCTTGACTTACTATCTATGTACCTGCTAATCATGGAGCTTCGTTTTAACACGATGTTCTATTCTAACCTGGGTAACGAAAATTATGTTGCGGACCATCAAATTTTCACGCGGGCCGCAGGTTCCCCACACCTGCTGTAGACAATCGAACATTGTGTAAAAATTCTTTTTGAAGCGCCCAGTGTAAAATCCCACCTCTGCAACGTTACACCAAACCCAAAATTTGGTTGAGACGCTGTTCCTAAGTTTACATAGGCTCTTGCACAACCTGACGAAGGCTTCATGTAAGATTTGTGTATTGTATTAAGTGGTATATAGGTAGTCTGAAGACTTGTAGGATTGCTTTCTCATCCGTAAATTTTTACATTTGTTGCAGATCAGTGTGTCCATCGTTCGGAGGGACTGATGGCGAAACGAACGCCAAGATCGTGTATCATGATCCAGAACATGACACTCACGTGACCGAACCACCGTCACTTTCGACCAGAGAAACTGCGTCCACTGGTGATTCCGGAAGAGAGAGCTACACAAGCACACTCCCTTATTACGGCAGCACGATCCAAGGAGACAGTGTCACTTATGATGATGAACCGTTGCTTGACAACTGTAGGGAAGAAGGTGCGTTTGGTAAACAACCCGAAACTTCTAGAAAGGCGATAGATCTGACAGTTGACACAGGCTGCGTTTTTTCGTAACTAATGGCGATATCTACCTCTAACGGGATGTATTTAAATATGTACGAAAGACGAAGGCTGCAGTGTAATTTTGGACACTGACATAGGCGCAAATCGATAATTTTAATTCAAATTCAGCGTCAGTTTGTACACATTCCAGGCCGCAAAGAGTAATAAATCGCGCAATTTTATTTGGGGCTGTAGTGTTGACACACTTGGAGCCCTGAGAGATTGCTTATCGCTTAAAATTGCAGTGAAAATTAGCACCGATTCTCAGCATTACCAGCATCAAACCTGCATGGCATCTTGATTGCGTAAATCAGGGTCTTTTTTTGTCAGAGGGCAACATAAATTATTACACAACAGTTCCGGGATAGGACTTCTTAAGTAATGTGATTGTTTCTGGATATGTTACATTCCACCAAATTAATAACAAATTTTCCGTAGGCCTATATATCTCATTTTTTCAACGTTACAGTGAATTTTGGTGCATCCGTTGAGAATTTGAAGCAAAGTGTGGAACTAAGACCCAGATACATATGCATGTTGGTGAACTTGCATCGGATCTTGCTTAAAAAACTCTTGCACTTTGACTGTTGATTTGCGGTTCCAGCTGGTTAGACGACAAAATTCCGCTCTCGTATCCACAGTTAAATGTAATGTTTTTTCCATGAACTTCTACCATATTGGTTTTTGCTCAATGGGAAAAATATCTGGGATGGATTGAAAACAAGCATGTATTCGGTGTCTAGCCCAAATCTTGTTTTCCACTTTTTTGTACCTGCCGATAGGTATCAGAGAGTTTCATGTGGGATCAACAAGAAAGCATATTTGCGCGTTGAAACCTCATGAACACTTAAAAGAGTGAAGGCAGTGTAACAATACAGAAAAAAGGCATAAAAAACTGATTTAGCTCTTAGCGGCAGCTTCAAAACAAGTTCAAAAATGTTTTGATGACACTTTTAGGTTAATGCATTACATTATATTCTTGCCTCGGCTTAACACATTTATGCATTAACGAAAAAGCCTATTTATTAAAGCAATGGCTTTAATTCTTACGACTATCCGTTTGTAGGTTCCCTTTCCTTATTCTCTTCAAGGAGGTATTTAACACAGTTCTGAATCACAAACAACACCTTAGTGTACAACGAGATGTTGGTATAATTCAGTGAAATTAATACACATACTTTTTATTGGGCTCATGATAACCAACGTTCAAATATTCACAACGCAACTTACAGTTACTCTCAGTACAAGATTTCATCTCCTCCTGATTTTCGATTCACTGCTGCTGTAAACGCAATTACAAAATGGCTAGCCGTAATTTCTGCATTCCTTTTTGTAAGCATTGCGACTTTCTTGAGAGTATCGCCTGCTTGTATACTGGAATGACTTTTTCTAGTGCTATCTTCTTTTTTGTAGCACTCTCGCTCAATTCATTTCCAAATTGCGAGCCATCGGAAATCAATTAGTCACCAATTGCTTGGCATGTTGCGATTTTGATTGTGAACCAGTGTATCCCTCTTGACACTGGCTGCCGGAGCATTCCCTATCGCACACCACTGCTTTCCGCTCCGCTGTGGGCCTGATGGTCCCAGATTTTGTCTGCTGGGCGTGCCATCACTAGTAATGACCAGTGTACGTCCAACCAAGCACTCCCCTATCACGAGATCAAGGGGCATCCCTCGGTACAACATGTACCTGGCCCGCAGGCCGTCTGAAATCTTGTCGCTGATTGCACGCAATATATAGGCATCGAAGAATAATTTTACAACATCACAAAACATCCACGCCAGTTATAATTATAATTTTTGAACATTGTTTTTATTTCAGCTACCTTTTATTTGACACACAACATTTGGTTTATTTTGCAAACTTCACATATAATTTTGATATATTATAGGCGATATATTTAGAGTTATTTCTTTCAATTTCTCTTATATTTTTAAAATCTGTTCCAGCAATTCGCGGTTGTTCAAATTCGGTTTCTGAGTGATTCGTGTATACTTTAACTGTTTGCCAATGTTTAAATTTTGGGCTGATTTCGTTTTAATAAATTTAATAACACATTTATTTTCTTAATTTATTTCTAACTCGGCCTTGAATATTTCGGCGCGGTCATGTTCGTTTCCTTTTTCGCCACGTACTTTTGATTTTGATCTTCCAGTATATTGTTTTTATTTTTCATGCGACGCAGTAAAAACTCTTTGCGTTTGCTTAAATTCTCCAGTGTTTTTTGCACGTTCTATTATTAATCGTTCTTCTGGTTTCACTTGAATGGTGACGTAATCTCGTGTCTGTCTGCCCGATTCTGCGCAGACTTGTATGAATGGCTTTATTCAGCTGTACACGATTTCTCTTGCGTAGCTGCGTAAGAGTTCTTCTAGGTTAGGTTCTCTTCTTGTAAGAACTCCAATATTTCATTCACGCAAGCTTTGTTGTCATTCACTTGAGATGCTTCTGGGTCATTCATTTCTGGCAACCATTGTTCAACTAATTTGTCAGGTGCAAATGCTTCTTCTGTTTGTTTTGCAATTGCTAGATTATTAATCTCCCCTGCACGTCTTATACTGTTTCTTATCTCTTCAATCGTTAAATTTAGAAATGAAGTGTATGGTCTCCATAAATGCGTTAGTTGTTGTGGGTTAGAAGGTAGGTCATGTACATATCGTACGTAGACGTGTTTAGCGTGGGCTTGAAATCCCACGTAGTGCATTATATTTTGACTATCATTATGTATTCGTAGTTGCACTGTTTTCACTTTTCCCGAATGTGTGGCAAGCCATTTGCAGACCATGCGTAAAACCTCTTCGTTTTCTACTTCTTCAAAGGGATTGTCCCAGTTTCTTGAATCTTTCACCTGGATTGCATCGAACACCTTGTAAATATTTGCACCTGTGTCAGCATAATCTTGTAACATTAATATACTGGCCATCTGTATCATATAAACATGCGATTGAATGCTTGCATTCTTTTTGCATGGTTCACGCGTGAATTTTCACTTGCTTAAATACAACTTTTGTCTTTTTGTTTTATCAACTCCTTGAACCTTTTGGCCTTCATAGCAAATAAATATTTCGCTCTTTAACTCTGGTTCGTATTCATTTATCTGGATTAATTCTTTTAACCAATGTACTATTTTTTGTAACGTGTTCGATGTTTGCTCTGGCGTTACATAGTTTTCTATTGCTTGGAACAGATTATAATGCCCTAAAAACGTATACATAATTTATGCAAATACATACACACAAATATGAATTTCACTCGTTCATTTTTGGACAACACCACAATCGCTTTACATTAATATTTTCACCAATCGTACTCGACGCTTGCATCGTTCTTTGCTTACAAATATATGTACGCACGGTTGTAACAATTTCTCTCGCTTGGTCACTGCGCTTCACTCCAAGTCAGAGAGCGTATCGTTCATTGTTTTAACTGCCAACTTGTCATGGAACTTGTTCACTTTTCTACAATCTCTAATACTGCACTTTTGTCCTTATCGGTGTTGGGGGACGCAGTGCCTCCAACAACACTCAGTCATCTGATACGCGTGTAACATGGAATTGCAAGTCTACACGCACGGGACTTAACATTTTTTACTAAGCTAGATTTAAAGCTCACTGCGCAGTTTAAGCTCGATGCTTCATTTGCAGCAAAACTTCATTAGAGATATTGCGAAAGAAGGCCTCTACGGAATTAAACTCATTGGGAATTGAGCGGAAAAAATTCTCGGCTATATTGCGTCTGGCTGTAATCGTTTTTCCAGCCTTACTGCCTTTACTTTACGCGTCATTAGCCCCTACAAATATAGCCGACTTGTTCATCCAACTTTCCAATATTGCGTGTTACTTTGCATCCCTCTGGAAACATTGCTGCTGCTGCCCAATGATAACAACGAAAACTCGGAAGGTCTCACTATACTAAAAAATTATCAAAAGCAAATTTATATAAATCATTTCAAAAAGTGATGGGAAACTAACAGAAGAATAAAAATCGAGTTGTGTGATGATGTAATGCTTGAGTCCATTTCTTACGTTTGGTTGGTTGAATCTTTTATCATGGAACTTGTTTCGTTACTATATCGCTCAGGTTCTCCTAATGTTTCTGATCAACCGACAATCGATGTCATACCTCGCAAAAGGTGGAAATGGACATGTCGGATTTTCGTCGCTTTTTGTGTGATTGCAGGAATCGCTGCAATTGCTTTTCTTCTACTTCATATTTTTGTCAACAGTAAGCAAATTTTTTATTATATTTCGCAGACCCGCTTTTTTGTATATCCAGTAAATTCGGAAACTGTTTTTCGGTCGTAAATTTTCTAATATAAGTGTGATTGATTTCACGATGTTGACAAAATAGGAATGCATGAATTGTCGAAAATAGAATGCCTCAAGCTTGCTATCTTTTTTTGGGTTATATTCCTGATATAGGTTAAACACCCGATATTGTAACACGTTTTTCAAAAACAGGCCTGGGATTTTCAGGGTGGATACGAGGGTATCAGAGTTAGGCGATCGAAACCTGATATAATGACTGCTCTGCCCAAAACAATGCAAATAGAGCAAGGGCGTACGCAAGGGGGTTGGGGTTAACTCCCCCCCTTGAATTTGCTATGTTACAAAAACGTCATTACTTATGCAAAGGAGTTTGTGTATGTTTTCGTACATTTTTTGCTTGTTTGATGTCAACTTAACGCAAAAACCACAGAATGATTTTGCAAGAAAATTTCAAGGAACACTGTAAATGGACCAAAAAGAAATAATTACATTTTGGTGGGAATCTGGGTTATCGCCTGTACCCAAGAACCATCTCACCACTTTTTGCAAACCTCCCGTCGACCACGTATTTTCATGCTTGTGTTACGTGATAGTTCACTTTATTCGTAACAATTGTCTTTATTTTGTCAGATCAGCGCGTGCGCTGACGGTGCTGGCTTGACTTCTTTACCACTTACTGTGGCATGGTAGAACTAGTTAAACGAACTCAAAGTCAGCAATTGTTAAAACCCAGAACCATTTAGGCTTTTAAGTATGTCTCAGCAGGGAAAAAGGAAAAATAAAAGTTTGCTGGACTTCTATTCTAAGAAATCTCTGCGTACGCCACTGAAATACAGTACTACTCTAAGAATGGATTAAGCTTTCAGAACGCAGTATTGTTGCATATGAGAAAATAAATTCCGTGGTCTTCAACTACAACAGCTGTCTGCAGTACAAAGCTGCGAGATCGTCCGATGGCGATGTCTGATGTTTCATGTGATAAAATTAGAGTTTTCATTGATTTTTTCCAAGCATCTTCTAAATAATTATTTGTGACTATTAAGTCAAACAAATTTTAGCAATGAGCTCATATCGACCTTTCCAATCTTGTTTGTTCCCTATCTCTCTGTGTTTGTATAGCCTTTCCTGTCGTGTCCAACGATCAATTTGGCGGCGATTGCAGTCTGTGATGTGCGTTTGGATGGAATACGTTCGTCTGTTTTGTAGGAAAGAGCCCCAGGAAGCACGATCCGCAGTGCCAGTTGTTCTTAGTTTTTGTTTCCTTCAAATCCCTATTTAGTACATCCTTGTAGCGGAGTTTGGGTCGACCGATAGGTCGAGGAGCAGAGGATTGCCCATAGAAAGATGTTCTTCTAGTTGCCCATAGATGTTCTTCGGAAGCCGACCATCTTCCATTCGGCACACATGGCCACTCCAACGGATTCGATATATTCCAAGGCAGTGGTTATCAACCTTTTTTGGCGTATGGACCATCACTTAAAAAAATTATCCTATGGACCACTTTGCTTCCTTTGCTGACACCTCGTGAACACCTAGTCAAAACTGTAGGCTGTTGCACAAAGGTCAGTGTTGCACAAACGTTTTATCAAGGATTTATGGAACTCTCTGTGTACCACTAGAAATTTTCAGGTGGACCATTGGACCACGTTGAGGATCACTGTTCTAAGGAGAGAGATTATACCTGGAGGACCAGTTCTCTTCCAAATTGTAGTACTGTATTTGGTTTATGGTCACCCCAAGAGACACCGGGGATCGCAGGCAGCGGAAATGGAACGCATTGAGCCTCTTTCCTGTTGTCTGTATCAGGCAACTCCAGGGCAAACGCGTCAATCGGGCTCATCACACGATTTATACCGAGGCCACTGACCAGTGTTGCCACTCTGTTGTTACGGATAAGTACTAAGATTAATGATAAAAAACACTCGATTCACAAAAAAACACTAGATTTCAAAAGCAAACTTGCACACAGTGAAAATGAAAAATATCTAATTGCAGAGGGCAGCTCGGGCTCTAACGGATGAGCCTAAGTAAAGCGCGAGCGGACGAAGTCGAGAGAACGCTTGCTACGAACGATACTTTTTTACTCAGGTCACCTGCAACATGAACGCGAACGGCCAGACATGGAACGAAAATATATGAACAGTGACAAGGCCCAATTAAAAGAGCCCGAGTTAACAACCCTATTTAGTGAAGTGAATGGTGGCACAAATATACACAGCAAGCAAGCTCACGTTTTACAATATAAATCGTAATCGAAGACGCCGGCTAAGCCCGAGAAGCCCGTGTCACCACTGGTCGGTATATTGCTCAGGTTTTACAACCGTAGAGCAGCATGCTGAGCACACAACACAAGTCACATAAACCAAGGCCCAGCATGCTGCTCTACGGTTGTGAAACCTGGGTAAGGCCTCTCTTTCTCAGCCGCGTAGCCAGGGGGTGGGGAATTTCCTCTCCAATCCGAAAGTTGAACCAAAATTTTTCAGGTTAATTAAGCTTTTGATGTGTAAGCCAAATAAATACTTAAGTGCAAATCAACGAAACTGCTTAAGGAACCTACATCCTATTTCGGCTTTTAGTGGAACCTTACCAAAGCAGTATGGTTTAACAATTGTCCATAATTAATCAAATGTTGTGTATTGTAAATGCTGGAGAATTCATATCGTGGCTGACCTTTACGTGAGACTTCTGGCGCACCAGCTTATTGTATCCCACCTAACGGTGATGTAACTTCATTTCAAGACCATCACAAAAATTATTCTCTGATATCTCTGGCGTGCTACAAATACTGCATAACTTCCTTTGTCTGCAGCATCAGCCGTAGCCTATGAACATCGTAGATTTTTGTTTTTGTATAATTTTAAAACTATGGCTGTGATATACGTTTTATATGCCTTAAAGCTCAAACTTTGGCTCAGAACCAAGCAATCCAGTCTCAAAGTTAGCACAAAATGAAGGTGGTAATAGTTACTTCCGGTTTAATAAAAATGTGGTTTCCAATGAAACGCGTGGAATAAAATCTTGATAATTCTAATCTAACCGATAAAATTACTTTAACATGGATTCGAAATATGTACTATCTATGTACGTGTGGTTCCTCTGCGGGCCGTAGTTTGCCAACCCCTGAACTAAGTTTGTTCCCAGTCGATTGAATTTTGTTATTGGATGATACCTTGCGACTAAGTTCGTTTTTAATATCAGCAATTTACTCTTTTCTCACATACCTACACTAAAGACAGACACAGACAAGCAGTGGTAACGTTGAAAATACACAACTCCGGTTTGGATCGCCTCGACGCAATCCTTTTTTGACCATTCGCCACCCTTTGGGTTTCGACCCATACTTTGAGAACCACTGGGCTAGATAAACTAAACTACGTTTGTGTTGGCGATACGTATTTTTTAACTTTAGAGCAGAGGCATGGTGATAATCCATGGTGCCTTCATTTTTGGCAAATACCCAACCTTTGTCACACGTTGTGTGAAGCGGGTCAAACATATGCAAGTTTGTTTAGAGAACATGTGTAAGTTTCCCCAATTTACGATATTGTCTTTATTATATTTGTAAATGATATTTTTAACTCTAAATAGCTAGGCTAAATACCTAATCGTATTTGGGAAGCATGCTTAGTGCAAGTGGCGTACAAAAATACTACCGCAGTTTCATTTCACAGCGTTTAATGACACAAAATCCAAACATTTTTCAAACGCTTTGAGGGACTATAGCCTTTACGTTGTCAGCTACATACGCCAACTAGTCGCTCAAGAATGGGACAAGATCCACCTCTTAGATGCACGCAAGTTTTGTAGACCTACCTCGGGATCGGCGTCTTAGCGCAAAGTCGCTACTTGGCTTCAATTGAACGTATGCTGGTGTACATGAGAAGCGCGTAAATATAAAAAGTGCAATCATAAAGGCGGGCACGATGACTTTTGGCTCATGCAATATTGGCTGCAAAAAACATACTGCAGATCTTGCACTTATGGCACTGAGATTTTCACATGCGTTTTTGCAGGAAAATTTTACGAGAAAATGGTGGCTTTGATCCAGAGTAGAAGCTATAGGAACTGTACTAAAAAGAAACTGTTAAAACCAAACGAAAATAGAATTTCTATTTCCGGCTTAAATCTGAACTTAATGATTCAGAAAAAAGCGCCAGCAAAATGCACATTTCATTGATGATGTTTTAAAAACAAGGGGCATTAAATAGTTAAATATTGAGACTTGGTTGTTGTTTGCCCCCCCCTATTAAAATTTCTGACTACGCGCCTGCTCTCTCTAGGTTAGGAGGCCTTGCATTAACGCCAACTTTGACCTGAACGGTGGCGCGCTGGTTTTCCCACACTCAAGAGAGACATTTTCCAAACGTAGAAGTACTGTATCTGTTCCATGCTCGCTTTAAATGCAGTGACATGATTCTTGGTTCACCGTTTTCGTACATAATTTTAGGCAAATCGATGGTATTTTATGATTGTAGTCTAGAATCTGTACAATTTTGAAACTCTGCGATGCGGCTATCTTTCCAAAACCTTTGCTTCTGTGCACTGCGTTGGTTTGGTGCATAATTAATTTGCAAAAACAACTTCTCAAATGGGATTGCTATGCGACAAGATGTAGAAGGCTTTTGTGAAGTTGGCCGGGAACATATTTCTATGAAAAACTTATCGTTGTCCCGGTTTTTGACGCTGAATGCGACTAAAGTTTACATTGGAAATTAGATCTGCAACGTCTGAAATTTGACGGAATTTGTGTAATTTTTCTTCAGAATTGAAAGGAAGAGCAAAATCTAAGTATTGCGTTACTCACATGCCCTTTCTTTCTTGACTTTTTGCCCTCATTAACTCCTTTTCTTTGTCCTGAAAATTAACAAGCGCTACCGTCGTGCGCCTGAGGGTTGACAATTTCGCAGCTTGGGAGGCGCCTGCCTCTCAACAGACCCCATCTCGTACGCCTACGCAATTCATATTTGGATATAGAGTTTACAAGCTAAACTGCAATGAGTAAAAAGCGCCAGATGGCAACCCACACCACGTACTAACTGCCTTTTGTTTAAAGAGCTATCGATATAATCGATTGTTTCACGGCATTATGAAAACCGAAACGATAGGTAATGGTTTATTGCAGCGGTTCTCAATTCATTTTGAAGCCCGCACCCCTGGAAAGAAAATCATTTTTGCACCCCTTGCATTTTTGCACCCCCCAAGAAAAACATTTTTGCACCCCTTGTCCGGAAAGAAAAATCATTTTTGCACCCCTTGCACCATTTGATGTATTGTTTTTTGTATTATCAGATAAGTTCGCACAGAGAGGTATGCACCCCAAGAAGTCCCTTCTCGCACCCCCAATTGAGAACCGCTGATATATTGTTTCGTATGACTCCGCCAACAAGCAGAAGCACTGCGAAAAGCCATCGCACACTAAGTAAACCAACCACCAATGGACATTAGAGCAAATGAAAATACAATGGCATAATAGCTGATCAGTGTAAAAAAAAGAGTGGTACTGTGTCATATAGGATTTGTGAAGGACCGTGGCGGTCATCTAGTTAACCAACCCCGTTTATCACTTTTTGAAAAGTGTTGAAAAACACCAGTTGGAGATAATTAAGCACAATTAGGAAAACAAACAAATACAGAACATGATGAAGAAAATGTACAGACGAAAGCGCATGCCTATGTACATAGTTGCCACTTCTGAGACAAACGCATGGTCTGCAAAAAGGGCGATATGTTCCATTATCAAAAACCAGGCGCCAACCAACAAAAACTTTGTGTGTTGCCCTATTTTCTTGTACAAAATTAACTGATTCGCCTGAAACGCAAGGTATGTTCCTTTATTTGGGGTTCTATCCGTGACACAATTGTTTTGATATTTTTGTGCCTGCGTTTTCTACTTTTGAATAGTTTTCGTAGCAGTTCTTCGAGTACTTAAGCTCTAAGCTGTCTGCATGATGATGTCATAAATTAATGGAGATTTTTCTGTTCGGGCGCCATTTCATCAAGCCAGTGGCTATCCGAAGTAAAATTTTGCCAAAATCAACGCCTTCGGCGCCATGTACAAACCGTTAAATGCACTTATAACCTTTAAAACTTTTTGTCGAAGAAAAATAGATCCTTTTTGCCTCGAAAAATCTGTAATGTGTGTAACCACGGGTTTTTGTGCAAACGTTTGTTCGATTTGTGAAATGCTCCATAAAAATAAAGCGACCAACGAAAAAAGTCATCCACGTTTGCCTAACCAGGATGTTATTTAAAACATTATTTCTACAATTTCCACATGCAGCCCGATGAACAAATCTTACAACTTTTATGCAATAGATGTCAAGTATTTTTGGATTTTCCACTTTCGGACTTCCAGCGCTTCCTTGCTCCCCTTTGGTACGACACTATATCAACCAAGCAGTTTGTTGGTGCGCAGGCAGTTTTACTGCATAGGTGATTTCAGGGATCTGTGCGCAAAGTGCAGAAGCTTCGACTACTTGTTTTTTAACGGCAATGGTAACAACCCGCTACTTTTTACAAACAGATCACTGCCAGCGATTGAAAGTGTCAAATCCGCAAGAAAATATTACCTGCAGTCCTCATACTAGCTCATCATCTGATTACCTTCCACATGGCGCGGTGTGTCGGATCACGTGTCAGAGTGGCTTCGGTATCAAAAACGGATCTTCGACTTTAACATGTAAAGGAACCGGTGCTTGGTCTGCTCCAACCCCTACTTGTTCAAAATGTGAGAATTCGTTCCTGCGGCAGCTTCATGCGATTACAACATTGTGTCATTGGACGTTTGATGCTGTTTTTTTCTTAACAAGTAAACACGTGCACATGCCGAGTGTAGAACATTGATTTTATCGCAAGGCTATAACCTGGGGCGAGTTACGTATCTGAGGAAAGAACTCTTGGCGCCGGAGATGGCGGTTAAGACTTGAGTAACCGTCTCCATTCAGCTGAATTTACCTCACTGTGATGTAAGTACTGTGGACGTAATGCAAGTTCGAAGTAGGCTTAAAGCTGGTTTGATTTCAAACCAATTTTGCCGATGTTGACCGAAACACTAGTTTTAAATAGAACACTGAAAACGGGTTTATTAATGAACATTTTCTTGAGATCAGTCACCTACCCTGGAGGAGAGCATTGCAATGAAGTTGTTTTTTAATATTTTGTGCAGTGGGTGTATGTCCATCGCTTCCCCAACCCGCTGGGGGAGGTAGCATCTCTTGCACGAACGGCAACTATGAAATGTCAGTGTGTAAGTTTACCTGTCCTACTGGCTTCCGCATTCGAATCCCAAGCACGCTCGAAGCTGTCCAATCGAAAAAATTTGAAATAAGAGACACTGCCTCAGCAACGTGCTTTGCAGTAGGCGGGGATATCTCACAGATGGCATGGTCGATACCGGAACCATATTGCGAAAAAGGTTCGTACGAATTTTTCCTGTCACGCTTGGTCGTGCAGCAACTGGCTGTGTGTTTGCTAAGCTTGCCGTACGTGACGAGTCATTTTCAATATTTGTTGTGTAACTAACGCACTGCTATGGTCACCCGACACGGTCACTTTAAGTTGTAAATCGCAAAAGTCATACCTCAGGTAAGAAAGTGCTGTTTACGAAACGATGTATTTATGACTTCGTCAGCGTTGTTCTGCCGGTGAAGTTAAACGTCAAGAACAATTTGAATAGATATCGCGGCAAACCGTTCTTTGACAATTCTAAAATAGTTTCATATGTGCTGGAAATCTGCTTTTGACAAACGCTCAAGCATTTTTGTGAGGTACAAAGTAAAAGATGAAAGCCTGTAAAACAAGCGAACTGCATTTTAAATTGCTTTAAAATGATGTTATTTGTATTATCTGCCTGTAAAATAAGTTTACTCCTGTCTAGCGCGAGCGACTCTGCAACCAGTTGACTTGCTTTCCGATAATTATTTAAATAAATATATTTCGCTTATTTAACGACAAAGCATCTTCAGTGGGTCATTTATGAGGTGTACACACGGCAGCTAAACGCGAGAAGTGTGCTCACAACGCCAGGTGAATGGTTCTAAAGCCATAAAGCCATATTCGTTATCTGCTGGACAGTTGTAAAGCAAAGATTAAGTGGCTTGTTAGCGATATCTTGCATTTGGGTCAATTTATGCAACACGCTCCTGCAAGACCAAATCTGCATGTAATTTACGTTCTGTTAGAAAAAATTTTCACAATTCCACCACGTTATGTCGGGCGGAACTTTACGTGTAGCTAGAAAACCTTTTTCACAATTTCCTTACCCGTGTTCAGTTCAGCTTTGTGATCCGCCCCGCCCAACGGAGCATGGTCTATACAAGTGCTCGGAACCGTCGCTCCGCAAAGCGGATTCCAACGCGCAACTCGGCAATGGTACAGTTTGCACACTGACTTGCAGTGATGGCTATGATGTGAAGGGAGTGGCCGATGTGAAATGTATGGAAAGTGGAAAATGGAACAATACCAATATCCATTGTTGGAAAGGTATGGTACTTTTTACTTGTGCTTTTTATATTAATCTGTAAAATTTCTGACAAGGTTTTGAGGCGTTGATTTTCTAGAAATGAGAGCACGCGGAAAGGTTCGTCTTCTGTTTTTTCCCTTCTTCTGTCCTTCTATTTACATTCTCAAAGCTTCTTCATAACTTTCTCATTAATAATATTTTAGAAATTGTAACTGGATTTTGTGTGGGGCGGTCGACAAGAAACTGACACAGTTAGGACATTTTACTTAGGTCTAGTATGACAGATCTACAACTCCGACTAAGTTTGGAATAAGAAAGCAATTCTGGTAAAATACCCTGTGCAAACGATAAAGTTTTTCTATGCTAATTACAATGAGATAATGTTGACTTGATGCTATCGTGCTTTCAGACGTTCAGCTATGTGCGTGTTTCAAAAACTAAACTTAGTTAACGGCGCACTCTTTTCAATATCCTGTAATTCGGTCAATTTTCCAGTCTCGCATGCAAAGCGCAATCTCAATTCTCGGCTGTCCTTGCGATGCCAGGGGACGCATGAGGTGGTCGGATGGAAAAGGCGCTTTATGATGTAAAACAGGGGTGGGCAACCTTTTGGTGAATGCGTGCCGATTTGAGGTTCCAACTCATTCAATGTGCCAACTACATCCGTACACAAGTCAAGGTCAATACATTTTTCTGCGTGAAACATGACAAAACTGATATGTAAAACTCGGAGCTTCTGCGTGCCATTGGAAATGACTTGGCGTGCCAAGTGTGGCAAGCGTGCCGGAGCTTGCCGACTCCCGTTGTAATACCTCTTGCGCACTGGTTTGTAAAATTGCATTTTATGAAAGCAAAGGTTGCGGGTGCGCTGTGGGCCGACCGGCATCCGAAGAATTTAGAAACTTCGCCGAACGAGATCTTGCAGAGCTCAGTGCGCTTCCCTCGCGGGTTACGACTGAACTTGCCTGAAAAAATACGGTGTGACGTGTGCTTGCTTCGGAAATGGTTTCGGTCAGCCTACTGCCCACGTGTGTGGCGCTGAGAAAGACATTTGGTTTTTCCATTTATTTTGCACTGCATTGTTTATTTTCCGTATTCAACGTTATTTTTCTATTGCAGTTTGCCCACAGCTAACCGCTCCTCTAAACGGACACTACACCTGCACACAAGGTCGATTCACGACGTCAGTTTGCGATTTTACTTGCGATGGGAACTTCACACGTGTGGTAAACAGATTTTTCGAAAATGTTTGCAACACATGAAAATATCTTGAAAAGGTCTTAACTGGTTGTAAAATAAAATGCGAATGACATTAAAATCAATCACGAGCAAATAGAGTACGACAAACCATCAAAATGCTCGGAAGAGCTGTTGAAGAAAGGTTGTTGTTTGAAATCGCATTGTCAAAGTCACTATTTTTTTAGGTGACATGACTTCAAACATTTGCATATTTCGTATATGTCAGCGTAGTAAAAAACGGACACATTTACGTTTTTTGTGGAATATATTTTGTCAAGAAAAGTGCAAGCAACTTTTCGAGGAGTTCCAAGATTTTGCCATCGTTGACAAAAAAAGATATGTGATGATTAATCACGGATTACAATGGACCATTGCTTTAACCTTATAAAAATATAAAAAATGAAATCCTCAAAAGCAGTTGTTTTAGTCATGCTTTACAAGAAAAGAAACACTTAAAATCTCAGAACTTTGCAGACGAATCGTTTACAGGGGGCATCGTACCGTTCCTGTCTAAGTAACGGTGTATGGAACAATGATCAGCCTCGTTGTCAATGTGTGGCATGCAGATCGGGTACCCATTGCCAATATTCTCTTCATTGGAAGGATGCTGTCGACGCAATGAATCGATCTTTAGCGCCACCAAAGGTAAAGCGCGCAATGTGTTCTTGCAGATGTAGAACCAGAACTCTGCCCTGTTGGGCTAAGCAATTTGCATTTCAGGACTTCGACTACGCGGGACGCACGATTCGATGCACTCCCAATCCTCAGAAGCCATCGTTTGACGCTGGAAAGAGCTCCAACAGCTCGAACTCTTGCATCTGCAGGGACAAGCTTAATCGCGGAAAACAATGCAATGAAAAAGACGCTACCATGTCAGTCATATGCCAGAAGAGCTTGGCGCAACTTATTTTTATCATGGCTTACGATGAGCAGTACCTGCTTCCTTGCGATGGTGACAACATGCCGCAGTCTTGCTAAAATGCGAACCGTACACAGGCAAAGCACGAACAATCTGGTTAGGAGCTTATGTTCCGCTGCTATATACTTCAAAAGCTTACTAAAACATAGTGTTGCAACTCGACTATCGTGCAAAGGTTTTAGAAGCTGCCGCTTCGTTTCAACAATTGTGAAACACCCTGTATGTGTCGTCCCATTTTCCAACTTTGGCAATTGAGTTACATTAGGTCCGGTTCGGATTAGGTGCTTCTTTTACATTTGAACTACTGTTCGTTACCGTCCACACCTTTGCTGTTGTTATTATTTCGTTTCACATCATAAAATGTGCTATTTTGTTTCATCTGGCTTGACTAAATAGTACAAAGCTGGGTTTCACACTGTTTTTACTTTATTCCAACGAAGGTTCAACAGCAGCTCTAGTCTGTGATTCTGTCTGCTCTCTACTAGACTCAGGCTGAGTCTACTTTGTAGGGCCGGCTGCTCAGTCTAGTGTGAACTGTACATGGCGACATCGTATAACTGTGATGCAACAATAATGTTTTTCTTAATTGCACAACAGTGAACAAGTGACGCAACAACCATCAGCATTTCTTGTTCCGCTATCTGCACTCAACCTCCTGTATAACTAAGTGTCCTACTTGGAGTCTGAATGCAGCACGGTGATCTAAAACTTTCAGAATGACGCATCAACATACTGAAGCAAAAAATAATTTCCCCTAAAAAACGAGGAATCCTCACGGAACCCCACTACATGTTTTGCGGAACCCCTGTTGAAGAGCACTGGTCTAGATTTTTTCAGCCTGTTGGGCCATTGAATTACATTATTGAAGTCAGTGGGCATATTTTGATTAACGTTTTGGCGTGTTTGGTCAGTCTGACCCCGAAAAGCCTAATTGTTTTTGTGTGTTATTGTGTTATGTGTGACTGCATTTTATGATAGATATTTTGCGGAAATTTGACATATCTAACATATCAGACGCTTGTGCGCCAGATACAATGTAATAAAAAATTATGGCGCGGTGCATGTTTGCATTTTCATAACCTGTGTTTTATTGTTTCAAACATTTATAGGTATTGTTAATTTTAGGCTTAGTTCCATGGCAGCATTGTATTTTTTGCAATTGATCATCCGGGTAGTTCAAAACCAACAGCCACGGGCCTGTTTTGAAGTTATTTGGCATTTTTGTACATCTGGACCTGGAATCGCTTCTTAGCCAAATTTTGAGCTTCAAGACATATAAAATGTATATCACCGCCACATTCACGCAATTAGTTGTAAAACTGTACAAAAACCAACTACGATATTCATTCAAGGCGGGGCATATTCTTCTACACGCACTCCCCTTATTTTATGTGTCATTACACTGAATATAAAATATCAGTGTTTCAAGCTAGGATATTGGAGGAAAATAAAATCAACTTTGCGACAGTAGTTCATAACTGCAAAAATAGCAGGCTGCGCGTTGAAACAGGAGAGTATAGCACACTCATCAGTGCGTCAGAACAATTCACAACTGCAAAATGAGGCTGCGCTGATGTGTCGAATACGAGCAGTAGAGCATAGAAAGTGTGCGGCTCGACTGGCTGGCGCACATCCCGGTTTGCAAGATCGAATCGAATCTTTCTAAACTACACAAGAATTGAGAATTCGCATAAAGTACGCAAGAAAACTTCCAATTTTTTGTTATGTATAGAAGTCCAGCAAACTTTTAGTTTTCTTTTTTCCTGCTGAGACATTATCAAATTCCTGAATGCTTCTATGTTAAAAAAAGCTGTTTTTGAGCTCGTGGAACAGTTCTATCATGCTACAGAAATTGGTAATGTAGCCATTGCGGTCAGCGCTTGCGCTGATCAGCCTTAGCAGACAAAAATAAAGACAATTGTTTCGGATAAAGTGAACGATCACGGAACACAATCTTAAACATGCGTGGTGGACGTAGGGTCTGCAAAAAGTGGTGATATAGTTTCTGTCCGCAGACGATAACCCAGATTCCTACCGAAACCTACTTATTACTTTCTGGTCCATTTACAATGTTCCTTGAAATTTCCATGTAAATCAATTCCGTGGTATTTGCATTAAGACGACAAATTAACAAGTCAAAAGTATGCGAAAAAATTAAATCTCCTTCGCGCAGGTAATGAAGTTTTTGTAAAATATCAAGCTCAAGAAGGGGTTTTAGCCCCAACCCCCATGCGTACGCCCTTACCCAACACACTATATGCAACGTTTGATTAATCATCCGCAAATGGTACACCATACTTCTTTGATCAGGTTCGTATAAGTCTCAAGTATAGGATAGGTTCCTATGAACAGTTTCGTATATTGGCACTGAAGTATTTCTTTGTCTTAAAAATCTAAAGATTAACCTGAAAATGCTTGGTTCAACTTTTTGGACTTGGGGCGGACATTGCCCCTTTCTGGCAACGCGCCTGATTGGGAACCACTGTTCTTACCCATGCAAAGCTTTGATAGCGCAGCACTTGTGCCAACTCAAAATCACTAACCCACGGCCAATAAATAAACAAATAAATAAATAAAAACGCGATGACAAAAATTCGAAGAACCTTCCCTTCTTCCTTTATGCGGTATTTTATCGCTTCCATCGAGGTCATTACACGCTCAGTAAATTCTTCAGTTATTCACTCATTATGTTTGACACCGCAATGGTTGACAAACGATCAGAGTTCATCATTGAGCGATGCCAAAAAAAGAACATTCGGTCTCCAGCCCTCACCGTAGTTGCACAAAGGACCAGGATTATTTCGAGTAAAGAGCGAACATCCGGGTAACATTTGATAGTGTCAGGCAAAGCCGAATTGACTGTTTATTCATTGAATCCATTCATCTTCGCGAATACGCGGAGGCGTGATTGCCGACGTCCGATCTTCAGTTATTATCCAAAGATCCACGAATACGCCGAAATTGAAATTTTAACAGTTATTTCGCAGACCAGTTGCGTTGGGAGACCACTGATAGATCACTCTCGAACATAGATCGCCGCTTTGGGCTTTCGTAAAAAATTACCTGTTTGACGCACGATATCGCAGGTGTTACGAACGACGAACACCGGACTCTGTGTCAGACTAAACTAGTGGGCAGCATGAATAAACGTGACTGATTGAAAAGATTTGTCTTTTCTGAATACCACTGACATGTCCAGCCTTAGTTGATGCTCCACCGTACTGCCATGTTTGCCAAGTCAGCGCTAAGAACTTTTAACGGCATAAGTCGTTGTCTGCAATGAAAGTTCTAAGAAAATAAGATTTTCACGGACTAGCTTCCTTCAAGGTATCTCAAAACATAGGAAGTTGATCTTTGCCCAATATATCGGTACATTCGTCAGCAACGACTGAGAAACACGAGCAATTGACTTCGCGAATGACATCGTTGATTATATCCACAGAAGCCGTAGCCAAAATTTCGCTCTGAATATGCCAGCTTACGTATTTGACATTTTTCGCATTCTTGTTTAAGTGTTCTGCTGAAGCTTGAACACCTGCATCAAACCTGAAGTTAAGAAGTCAATGAAACTGCCGGTACCCACCTCGTAGAGGGAACCCATTGCTTGCACACAACCTCACTGTTTTCACCACACTCGTAGTTCCCCGATTTTCTCTTGCCAGCCTTACAGTAACGTGGACATTTAGTCTACTACAGTTTCACCATACTCTAAAAGATCCTTAAAATTGGTAGCTCCAACTACTACGTCTTTATGGTGTATTGCAATGGAATGACAGGCAGCTTTCTCAACAAATTTCCTTAACGGCAGGATTTAGGCTCAAACCACCATTATAAACGTCAAGTTTGCGTAAACCACATGATTTTGGAAACTGTCTTGACTGACTCAGGAAGGAGTCACATGCAATCGCGCAGCTTGACCAGTGAGAGTCAACATCGCGCTTTTGCAGCTCAGACCAAGCACACGACCAGGACGGGAACGCGCGTTGGTTTATTAAGTTTCTTCTTTTGAATATCGCGCTTAAGTCGTCGAAGCCTTGTTGGTTGCGCAAAGTTGTTTGACGTCAGCGCAGTCGAGGACCAGCAAACGACCGACGACATGAAACAATTTCAAGCGAATGCAAATAAAAAAGAAAATAAAGAACTATGACGCACACCATTCCATGGACGACGGAAGGATTTTTTCAGGGGGGGGTGGCCAAAAGTTTTTTTCCAGGGAGGGGCAACAGTGGTGAAATCTCAGTTCACCAACTCCAAAACTAAGAGAAAAACACTTTTCTACTGAAAAGTGACTAGCGAAATATCAAAATTCAAAATCCAAAGGGGGCCATCACCCCGCTTTCCGACACCCATGAATCGTTCGACGGTTTATCTGTCCACTTCCCCAAACACGACATCCAAAGTTCCTGAAAAAAGCACGAAATTTCTGTACTGTATATGATCGCGGCCGGCGACGCAGTAGGCATTAGTGGATGTTTCAAAGAAGGCGGTAATGTAAGCAATCAAAGCACATCATGTGACAGGACAAAAGCATCTAAATTCGGGCGGGCATTTTCGTTGCTACTCTAAATCTGAATGCATCTTCGGAACGTGATAGCAGTTTTTAACGCCATACTTGTGAGTGTTTCTGAGGTATATCCGACCGGAATTGACAAGAAAGCAGCACACGGTCGCTCTAACAGGTTGAAAAGGTGGCAACTATTTTCGTCATGGCTAACAGAGCAGCACATTCCTTTAACTTTTGAGGAAAGTAACCATAACAAAGCTAGATGGTTCAGAATCGCTCCAGGTTTCTCACAACCGAATGTAGATATTGACCATTAATCAATTTGTTTCTTTTAGATGAGTCAGAAACCTTTTAAAGTATAAACGTTTTACATTTTCCCATGAACGACAATACGCATATTTCCTTTTTAAAGCTTTTATTTGTTGAAATAATATCTTCATTTCACCTGTTTTTCTTCACCAAAAGAAGATTTTCTGAAAAAATCCGACATATTAACAACCAAAATACTAATGATAGATAAAAAGATGTGGATTCGGGTAAACTGAACAATGTTTGGGTTGACCTGAAATTTATCCAGAACAGGCACATTTCTCTTGTAGCGTTTTCCAAAAGCATTTTGGTGTTTTCGAAGCTCTTGTCAGTCAATCTCGCCTCATGAAGTAAGGGCAGTGACTATTAGCCACAGAAAGAACTTGCACACCGTCTACACCCTCATTCAACTTATAACTACCAGCCAGCAAGCTACAACAGCACTTCCTGATCGAAGCGCTCAGTGTGAACACGTCAAGTCCGAAAACATAATCTCGCTCGTTGTTGTTGAAATTCACCGCATTAACAGCGAGAGCCATTATGAAACCTACCGATTAATGCGACGACGTCGGGAAGCTGAAGTCCGGGAGCGACGTGTTCCAAGGTGGCCTGGTGAAATAAGTGAGACTAAGTATGATGTGACCTGCGGCGGGAAACTCGTCGTGGCCACAACACAGGTTCGAACGCAGAATGTCCACTTGCTTAGCTTAGCTATTGCAATTGAAACACTTGACAGAAAAGATTGGAGACAGTTACGTGCAACCTACCAAGTGGGCGAATCCGGGCGCTTTGATTTTGCATCTGTAGGGTTTGCTGGTTCCATCTGAAACAAGGTAGACGCCGAACTCTCCCTGTTGCAATAAATTAGCAAAAAAGGTTAAATGCGAGGATTTGAAAATATGGCGATTAGAAAACAACTTGGATCGCGGAAAAATGAGTCTGTTTCGATTGCCAAAAAAAAAAAA
>Ga0210059_1004754_pt1 | contig 21880 bp, 13 predicted proteins | sample Ectturendosymbi2_FD_188042 | JGI IMG/M metagenome (GOLD analysis project Ga0210059, IMG submission 188042) | Ecteinascidia turbinata endosymbiont from Florida, USA - Sample 2 (SPAdes) (version 2) | ecosystem: Host-associated > Tunicates > Ascidians > Unclassified | place: Key West, Florida...
CAGGGAATTCATGCCTTGCAGCAGCCTAGATTTTGTCTAGATTACTGAAACAGAACACCAAGTTTTTCTTCAGACAGGATACCATGCTTTCCTTCGACACGCTTCAGCGCTATCTCTGCATAGAGATAGCTATCTCTGGCAGAGATAACATCTCTGCATGTAGAGATAGCTATCTCTAGCAGAGATAGCTATCTCTGCGCAGAGGTAATTAAATCTGTGCAGAGATAGCTATATATGCGCAGAGATAGCACTTTTTGTGCTAAATCTGTCAGATATAATATTTTTACAAACGGCGCCCCATCAACGACGAGGGAAGCGCTTCTTTGGTCAAATCAATAGTTGCGGCCCTTAAGGCAATCAATTGGCTTCAATCACTTCCTCAACTTCGAAAGTCAAACGTTCGAAGCTCAAAATTGCAAGCGGACCAAAACCGGGTGTTCCGCTTCACTGGTCATCCAATGTAGCGGAAGAAATGCAGGAATATTGCTTGAAAAATGAAAAGTTTTTTTTTGAAAACATGATGTTCCACAACACAGAAAAGACAGGAACGCGTCACGGAAATGTACCACAAACCTTCTTAGGCGCCAGAACCTCAACGCCGAAGTAATTGACAGAAGCTGGCTTTGGTTTTCTCCATCACAAGCTTGTGTTTATTGTTTCACTGGCAGGCTGATGTGTGCGGATGTGACTAAATGTGCGCATTTCATTATTAGAAAAGGAATCTGCGACTGGAAGCACGCTCTTGAGCGCCTGAGGAGCCACGAGCATTCAAAGGAACATATAGATGCCACGATTACATTTAGTCGCAGATGTCACCATGAAGAATCGATACAGAGCTAGCTGGTCAGGTCAATCAATGCCAAAATATTGGAAATCGCTTCTGCAATGTTTGGTTTCTGTCGTAAAATTTATTGCTGAGCGAGGACTGACGTTTAGAGATTATGAAAACGTTGGATCGCCCAAAAACTTTTTTCAAGCAAAATTTCAAAAAAAGGAAGTACGACACTTCTGGTGTCCGGCTTTGCAACAGTTTTACACATCGCTAATCATTGCCAATTATCATGCTGCATCATAAAGTTTTGTTACAGTTGAGTTAACAAATGTGACGTCACAAGATGACGTCATAAATATTAATGATCCCTGGATATACTAGTGACTTCATCGGCCATCCCCTACCTAAAGATTCTATGTCCGCACATGGGGCCTCCCACTACACCTGGGCCCGGGCCCCCCACCATTTAAATCTGGCGCTGTCCAGATACCGGTATTTATATTTAGTAGCTTCAAACTCTTTCCAGGTGGTGATTACTCTTGCGGATTTACCGCTACTTACTCTCTTTCCACGGCTTTCATGGGCGTCGTGCGGGCTATTTGCAGGGTCGCCAGGTCGGCCTTTTTTACGCCAAGTTTCAGAAATATGCACTTGTTCCCAGTTGGTTGGCCTAAAAAATTTTAATTGGTGTTTTTTTTTGGGCTCATCTCAAGTTGGTTGGTCTTAAAATTCGTTTGGCCTGTTGGCTCTTTTTTAGCCTTTTTACCCTGAAAAATTTCCCTTCAAAGGGAAATACTGTAGTCCACGCTTATTAAGCCCACCTCGGGACCGGACAATTTTGGGCTTATTAAGCGCGTAGGCTTATTAACTGGGGACAAATTTTCGCCACTGTTATGCATATAGATGAGCATGACATGCTGTACTATCGCTACAAGTTGCTAAGTCTATTAACGCTGTGCACAGCAGTTACTGGTAACGAGCAACTCTCTTTGTCTATTTCGGTGAAACACCATTCATTTCCATGCAAAAACATCAAGGGTAAGTTGCCTCATTGGTTGTTGGTGACGTAGAAACTGTCGAACATGGCCGTTCAATTTTTCAAATTCATGCATCTTGTCGAGAGAGATGTTGAGTTGTTCGGCGTCAACATGTTGACTGCATATGTAATTTTTGAAAATGTCAAGCTTCTTTGACAAGGCTACGTCTGCACGTCTCTTCGCCATTTTGAAAATACATTCTACTAAACACCAATTGTCTTGCCTCCCTATTACGGCACAAATATACGATTTGTGACGAAACAGTTGAATTAAGAACGAGGTCAGCAGCGTAAAGTGTGAAACCGTCGTCAGGAAGACAAAGATGTGTGAGTTGCGACGCTTTTTCACCCAATTTGAAGCAAATGTTTTCGAAATTGGGCTTATTAGGCGCGGTTTTGGGCTTATAAAACGGATTTTTTTATTAGAAGATTAAATGGAGTAATTCCGGACCGGATAATTTCGGAGTTATTACGCGGGTGAGCTTAATAAGCGGGGACTACTGTATTACTATTCCATTTTTTCGGCAACACATTTTCAAAATATTTGTAATAAATGCTATATTAGACCGTCCACACGTTCTGATGTTAGTAAGATTTGGCCGAGAGCAGACACAATGCTTGCAGACAGATCTGCGCCGCCGCAATACAAATGCGACAGTGATGTCGAGGAAGTGAAAAGGCTCTTGCGATTCTGATCGTATATGTAGGAGTGAATGGGAGATGATTTCCATATGGGTGCAGACAACTTCCGATATATCAGTATGAAAAAAGTGGCACCATCGTAACCCAAAGTGTGCAATTTTACAAACCATGAAAAGTCAGAGAAGCATCAGTAATGAGCTCCAGTGCAATGCCAAGCAAGACGTAATCTCAATTTCGATGAAAATTTCTGATGTTCTTGCATTTTAGATGTGTCTTTGTGACAAAGGAGTAGCAATACCACAAACAAAGTTTAGCTTTTTCTGCCCTTTGAGGAATCGATTTGGTCTTTTTCTGGCCTATTTTTATCACTGTTAGGCTTTTGATCGAAATTTTCATCTGGCAATCCTGTCTACCCGACCGTTACATTACATGACTGAAACAGTAATTATTCTTTCTTGTCTCGAACTACATTTCTCGTCAACAGCAAATATCTCAATATTTCTCTTTCAACAGCAGTATTTCTCGTTTCAACAGCAAATCTTTTCAACAGCAATATTTCTCGTTTCAACAGCAAATATCTCAATATTTCTCTTTCATGAGTGGCGTAGTATGGTTATCTTTATTGACTTTCTTGGGAAGGTACTTCAGCTGAAAAACATTCTGGTCCATGCGACATCTTTCCCAAAGATTGGAGCATGAAGCTTGCGCGGTGAAGTATTCAGCGACCACAAAAATAAGTTTTTCAGTTGTATGTTTGCGTATTTCCAAGTGTTTTTCTTATATTTATTTAAAACTGTGCAATATTACACTTTGTTTAACGCACCTTTCATATGTGCACTTTGCAGATTTACCAAATTGGGGGTAATTTACTTTAACCTGACTCATAGTGCGTTTATTTTGTACTTAAAACATAGTTACAAGCTCAACGGGTTTAATCCCTTAACGAAAACCCCAAGAATCTCTCGAGACGTCGTTATTTAGAAGCGAATTGTCCAGTAAAGACTGTTAATAAACAAAACTCCAGTTCTGCTTTGACTTTACGGGCTTATATTAATAGCTAAAGGTAGCTGAAAAACGACCAGAAATTCTTAACTCTTACATATTAAGTTAATTTGTGAGTACAACTTCCGCGTTGTTCTTTTTTCATTTTACCACTACAGGACAAAATTGTGTTCCGACTTCAACGCGAAGCTTAGGAAACACCAAGATGTAATGCCGTAATCATCTATAGGTAAAAGGAAGAATGTACACTAGGCTTGACTGTAAACAAAACTTCATTTGGCGGAAGTGATGGGTGGCAAAACGGGAATTTGCCCTCCCTGGAAATTCCTCTGCTTTTCTTCCGTTTATTCCTTTTGCAACGCAACTTTGTTCCACTCCGGTTACGTCATCAAACCTCCGCAACCAAGCTCCGCTATTTACGGAGCTCCGCCTTTTACAGGGCACCCCTGCAGAGACAGGTTGCGAAACCCGGGAGCGAATTGTTCTACTATTGGCCTTTGTTGCGCTCGCTGGTGTTTTTGATTTTCTGCAAATGACTCTTCCATTGAACAAGTCTGCCCACCCTTGGTTTATACTATGTGTGAAGAAGCATGAGTGAAAAAGAAGCATTGCTGCCAGCAAAGCGCATTTTCTGCAACCAATGCTCCTCTAAAGGTGCTCAAATGAGCAGAACCACCAGATCATTTGCGCAGTGAAATCTCATCTTGCGCACTTGCAACATTCCAAAACATTGGAAAAGCACGAAAACAAGAAGCTATTTGAATTAAAGGTGCAGTTTGTTCGTATATTCATAAGATTTTACACCATTCTAAAAATTCACAAAGTTTGTAATTCATTTAGAACTCTGCTAAATCAGTCTTAAAGTATCCATGCTCACTAAAACAAATATTTGCTCAGTGTGAACTATTCTTACAAGGAAAGCGTTGTACGCAACTTTTGCCGTAACAATGGACATTTTCTTTTTTTGTATTCGTCAATTTGCGTTGCATCGTCAACAACCAGAAAAATATAAGCAAAATGTCGACTTTGCCCCCCTCTGGAAAAATTTCTGCGGACGCCCATGATGGGGAAACGTCAAAAGTTTTACCAAAATTTTAAAAGAGCAGGCAACCGCAGTCAGGATGAATTTTTTCATACAAGGTCAATATCTTGTAAATTCCTTGGATCCTTATCAGTACCATGGATTGATTACCACTAAAGGCAGAATTTATAATGAATCAAAACAGAACAGCGCAGATCTCGATTTTTCAAAACTGGAGCGCATAGTGACTGCCTTCAGACGCTTCCCAAAAGTTGGGTTATCTGCGTTAATTTTTTACAGTTAAGAATTTGATATTTTTCGTCATCTAATGAAAGCTGTTACACTGTTTATTTAAGTGCGTGCAGGGCTGCCGCCAGCGGAGGGACAAGTGGTGCCCGACCCCCATTTGAAATCTGCTACCCCCAGTTCATGTTTGGCCCCCCGGTAGTTGCATACATCCAATATTGTATTTTAAAAAATGAGTCACCCCTTGTGGTTTTTGGCCCCCCCTGCTGCGAAATCCTGGCGACGGGCCTGGGTGCGTGATCCGAAAAGTGGAAAATTACAGAGTCGTTGTAGCGTATGAAGGATTGCTTCAGGGATTATTCACTAAAGCTGAAAAGTAAAATCTGGTTTAGGCAGATTACAGTATATTACCTTCAATCTAACTTGGCGTTACACTCGATTGATCATGAATTTGAGTTGCAATCCTATGCAAAGCTTGTTTTTGCCAACGTGGGGAAGCTGAAGATTGTACAGTGAGTTGTTTTGTTTCAATGCAGTGAGTTGCTTTGTTTTCAAAGCAGACATATGCTTGTGAATGAAATTCCAAACTTCATTTTCGCAAATAAACAGTCAGCGTAATACTTGTTGCTATGGTTTAGAATACAAAAGTAACACAAACATTGCTTCTAATTTAATGTCTAATGTTTTCACATCTGCACACAAGACCTACAACTCATGCACGTATGGCAGGAACACACACAAAGATGAAAGAACGCAAGCGCATATATCTGGCGGTAGGAAACAACACTCGCATAGATAGTGCACGGTTGCTTTGATACTTAGCATTGCAGCATGCTGTGATAAGGTCCAAGTAGACAGATTCATTAACGGACGTGTGGTCTAGTGGTTAGAGCGCTCGCTTCATGTCTGGTAGGTCGTTGTTCGTGTGGTTCGAATCTCGGATTGCCAAGACCTTAAAAATTGGAATTTCAGTCTGGCCAAGCGCTCGGCACAATGACTGTAGCAGGGAAATTCTCCAATGCGGATGCAATCTTCAGTCCGGTCGTGTTGCCATCGCAATATCCTCGTCGAAGAGCAAATGCGTGCTGTTGAGAAATGGGCGATCTCTTCAACACCCTAAGCCACTGGAAGGACAATTCTTGTGTTGTGCATTGTCTGTACTCGCAATTGCGTTGTATAAGAAAAATCGCCGAAAGCGACGCAGACCGATCCATAACATGTAATGGAGAGTCAGTGAAGGACCAGGAGCAATTTGGGCTGCAGTTCTTCGCGAAGCTAATTGTAAATATTAATTTAATAAATTTATTAATAAAATTAATAACAGTCTGTTCTGATTAATTAATAAAATTAATAACAGTCTGTTCTTTTTTAATAAAATTAATAACAGTCTGTTCTGAGTACAAGGCGTAACGGGTTTATACAATCACTGGAGTTGCGGCGTTAGAAAAATATAATAACATATAAAATATCATGAACGCTAAGTAAGCTATAAAAAAATATAAAAAATATAATAAACGCTGACTAAACCGCCAAAAGAGTTGGCTTAACTGTGCCGCAGAAAATATTTGCAGTTACGTTATAAATACGTTATAAATATATAAATATTTAGGTGGAAATTGTGTCACTGCAGTTGTAGACTAGTGCAGCTGCAATGTGTATCACAAAATTAAACAGGGATATATATACCACATTGCAAAGTTATCTTTAAGATACACCAATTAATGGATGCGTTGCAGACTTTTTAAGTGTCATTATCAAAGTCGGAAAAGTCTGCTCGGAGGTGTTTAAGTGAGAAAAATTAAAACACAACAAGATATCACACAGTGAGTTTTTCCAAGTCTACAAGACACAAAAAGCAGTCAATAATGTAAACAGAACTCTTTTGGATATTTCGAAAAAACTGTTTTTACTGTCAGCAAAGAAGACACACAGTTAGAAATTGTATCATCGCTAATGGCATTTTAAACACTGATGGCAAATTGTTTGCATTTTAAGCATTGAAGACATAGCATTATAGTTAAGTTGTAGTCAAGATGGCGAATGTTCCAATGACCTTATACATAAATCGACAATCGCGAATTGCATCACAGGTTACAGCACAAACCAAAGACTACAGCCATTTATTTCGCAATTACAACTACAGCTAGTGGGTAAGATTAGTCATCGCAAGTAAAAGACTGATCCCGACTAAATTTCTAAGACACTTTGACAATTTAAAAAATGCCAAGAAAAGCGCCAGGCCACAAAGAAGCGTTTAGAATATCTGAAAAAACAGTATAATACAAACTTAACCAATTTATCCGCATTCCCAATAAAACCGTTGTCTCAGCTGATCACGTTATGGGTTTATTTTATTAACTTTAATTTTTCATCTCGTTTTGGAGCAGATAAAAATAGTAAATTTAAGCGAGGTTAAAAATGCATGCGACTTCACAAAACGCTACGTTTAAGCAACGCCATGAGCTCTAAGTTTGTTGATTCAAACGATCTCTGTTAAATTATATCGTTCTGCCTTGAAAAGGCATGAAAACTGATTGAATACGATGTTCAGAGAGAATATCGTTGAATAGTCCATAACAAGAGTGTCCATTTCATCTCTGAAGCTCTAAGTGTTTCTATCTGCAAAACAATTTACCAAGAACTTTAAACTTGAGAAAAAAAGAAACGACTAGACTTGCTTACACTTTAAGCAACAGTTTCCAAGATTCTCAAAGTCTCCTTGCATTTTGTTTTCACTTCTGCTTTTATTTGGTTCTTGTTAAGTTTCCTGTTATTGTGATTTTAAAGAAAAAGTTGTTTTGCGTTTCATAGGATAATTTGGAAAGAATGCCGACTGGTCCTTAAAAAATCTTAATAAATCCAAATGCTCTTTAGCTTCAAACACCTTGTGTCAATGACAAAGAAAATTTGACATTGATGTAATTTACAAAATAGATAAACTTGCTGCCACAACCGTGTTTTTTTATATAAATTTGCAACAAAATTTAATTCACATCTATGCACCACTGCGGGCAAGCATTTATAGCAGCCCATAAAGCATCACTTTCACTTAAATGCGTAGTGTACCACTGTGTGAAAAATATGAAACAAACAAAAAATCGTGACTTCCCAATTACAGTTGTTTTCTATTACACTAAAACATGGCTCGGGAAGATTGGAATTGAAAGTTTCATTTTTAGAAATATTAAATGACAAGGCGGTACAAATGTAAAATATCTTTTTGAGGAAAAATTTTAGCTTTTAATTTTGAGGGAATTGGTATCATATGCCAAAATGATTAAAAATTATTCCAAACATTTTAGGTGCACGAGCACAGGCGCGTTTCTCAACAACTCTTTTTCTCAAGCTCATCTGTCCCGAAAAAACAAACTTATTTTATTTCGAAAGATGTATCTTTTTTCAAAAACAAACATATTTTGCTTCCAAAAATGTGGGAGTTACGCATAAGCAAGGTACCAAAAAAGCAGGAAAAATGCCAAAATTCTACCAGTAATCCCATTTCCGGACGGCTGAAGACCAAAAATGTATTCTACTCGCAGCTTGTGGTTCTACATGCAACAGAAGTAAATTAGGTTGAGGCATTAAATTATGTTATTTTTCAGTATTATTATCTACCGTTTATGCCCACTAGGATCCTTTAGAGAAAATGTCAAAATTGTTTTTTCAGGTTAAGTATGAACAGCCGAGGTTGGCCATAAGCCATGCGCGTTGACTCAGGTTGTCCTATCAGTGAATTCCCTCATGGGACGCAGTTACGAAGCTTGGCCATCCATCAAAATGTCAAACTCGTTTTTGCAAAAACAGCATAGAAGACCTCACGCACGGCTTTTGCTTGGACATGTCAGACAGGCACTGCCATCTTGGCACTTAACGCTTTCCACCTTTACTCAAAAAACAAAACAATTATACATATTTTTATAAGACTGGTCGACAGAGCACAATTAACTACTGAGGGAATCAGGGATGGATCCAGGGGGAGGGGGTTGATACCCCCCTAAAACCTACGAAAGTAACTTTTCTCACCATAATATTGTACAATTCGTAAAACAGCAAACGATATAAGGCCAGTGTTTTGTCACAGCAGTGTTAAGTACGCTTTCATCTCTTTTACAGTAGCGAAGCTGTTATGAGACTTGACTACCTAATATTACTGAAATCGCTCCCCCTAGCCTCACAGGTTGCTTCCTCCCTTGGAGTGAATATAATCAGCTTAATGAGGGCATTTTAGTTTTTTTCAAAATTTATCCGAAAACTGCATTACGTCAAAAGATACCAGAGCAGGGTTTCACTTTAACAAGCCGTTTCGTGTTTTAGACTATTCGTACTTTTAATAAATATTACTTAGTTTTAATACATAACCTAAAAACGGCTGTTTTGAAAATGCATTGTTTAGAGACATAATTGGTAGGAATTATTACCCATGTATTGCGCACTGTGAGCACTGAACGCGGTTGGAGAACACAAAATTCACCCTTTTAGAATCGATTAAAGCCGTGTCAAAGCTATCATATCCAACGCTTATTTTAACATTTTTTGGTTCTCCGCCCTTGAACAAATTAAGTAAGAAATGCAAGAGGTGATTGCAGCTATGTCAGATGCTTTATGCAAGTTGCTCTTAAACGTGAGCCGAAACTTTTAGAGATGTTTGCAAAACGATATTTGTATTTTCGCAGGAAATATTTGGGCTTAGTGCAGGCAACTTGAAAATACTATTACTTCCAGAAAGCTTTGCTTATAAAATTATAACATCAAAAGTATATGAAGGAAAACAATTTTTTTATCAAAGTAATAGCTTTGCCAACTTTACAAATATAACAAGTTTAAAGTTTGCTCCTGTGAACTAACTCGTCCTGGGCATGGCAATAATGTCCACTAGAAGAGAGTGCAATTCATCATTTCTGCAATTTTTAGGAAACTGAAACACCATGAAGCCATTATTAATCCCAGGTCCAGTCTAACTCGAAGCCTGGTAAGATTCAAGCGATGAATGAAATGATCTTTGTGAACGGGCAGACTAAATAAGCTCTTTAAATATGCAAGGGGATCAGTTTAGGTACCGGGAAGCGATAGACAGGCGGGAAATATTTCTACTCCTTGGCAGCCACTAAACCTGAACCTAGCCCAATCGGCTTACTTTTGGGCTCTCTAGGAGTACAGGGAAGGCGAAGTGCGGTCTTCTGGTGACTGGACAGATCAACGACCCTAACTATTTCGCGGGGTCACTTTGGGAATATTTTGAAAGCAATCATTCTCTCTTATAAAGGTTCTGCTACTTATAAAACAACACAATAAAATAATTAAAGTTGATAGTTTTTACTCCACTGTAAAGACTAGGGTTGTGGAGTCGGTTTCGGAGTCGCAGTGAGTCGGAGGTTTTTGGTTGGAGTCGGATCCAGAGTCAGCTTTCTACGAACACTATGTAGTCGGGTGTTTTTTTGTGCGATTCCGACTCCGGAAATCCAATTGAATCATTTTAAAATCGCACTCACATGTTAAGAATTCCTGTTGAAATGGTACAATTTATTTTGAAACTTTTATTGAGACAGAGAATTCGTGCTATGTACCATCCCTTCCATTGATTGCTAGTTGCTACAACAACGTGGTCCAACTGCTTCTGACCTATGGGCCATTTACAAAATGTGACAACTCGCGAGCCACTTCCAATAAAATGATGTTTACAACAATAGATTCACAACCTTTTAAACTAAAATAGGGAGGATAAGTGAGTGTGTTATTGCAATATCACACAATAGCAATTTGTTACAAATCTCTATCAGTTGGATGCCTGTGGTCGATACTTCTCCGACACTATCGTTCCTTCATCAATACCAGTGTTAGTGACGTAAGTCGGAGACTATCCACCGGTGTTTTATCTACCATGCGATTACGGTTTTTAGATTTGACTTGCTCTATCGTAAAAAAATGCACCCTCACACACGTACGTGTTTACAAACATCAAGCGCATTTTTCGTGCGAAATCTTTCAGTTTGAGAAACCTTTCTTTGATAATAAATTTCAAAAGCTCTCTGCGGTCTCCAACACCGTTAGTATTGCACATTTTTATTAAAAGATGTTATGTTATTTCCAATCAAAAGTACCTATTGCAGGATGGGAAATTAATTTGGGGTCGAAGTCGGACAATTTTCCTCCGACTACGCAACCCTGACTACAACAATCGTAAATTAAATACAAGCGTTACGATTTGTGAATACTAAATAAATGCTTTTCCACCAAGCATTGTTTCCACCAGCTGCTTGAAAACCAATATTAGAAGTTTTTTACGCTCAATTCTAAGACATTTTCACAAGGAAAATTACTATGCAGTGATGAACAAATCTGAACGACCCACGTAAGTGCCAAAACTCAGTATGGTTAGAATCTAACACGATAATCATTATAAATTTGTAGGTAGCAGAAGCTCAAATTAGCTGAGTTCAAACCGCAACTTGCATTGGCATTTATGCCTTTTTGGTCTGTAGATTTTTGTGTCATGTTAGTTAAAACAAGCAAAGAAGAAAAACACTGGCAATGCACCATTCTGGTGCGGTCCCAAATCACTGAAGCGATTACACTCAAGGCACGCAAAGGATCTGTCTTGGTAATGCTGCGGAATCATGAACTGAATACATATTGCAATAATAGCCCATACTGAACTGTCGAAGAGCCATCTAGCAATCTTATTTCTCGCAGAACCTACAGTAACTTCATAAACATACATAATAGGATTATGCTCTGCCTTGCCTTTTCATGAATAACTTTTTCATGAAAAATAGTTCATTTTTTATACATCCCAGATTTAGATTCCTTGTTTGATATACCATGTGCAAATTTTCCTCTCTGCAGCAAACTTTTTCCAAATAAACGTGCCACACAGGATTTGACTTTCACGAACACCATTTCCTTTAAAAAAGCTTATGCTGATATAAAGCAATTTCTGTGGAGTCTATAGACGCAGAGGGACAAAATATGTGGGGCCTACAGCGTTTTGCTTGCAAACGTACGTTCATGCCCAAAAGTGTTCTTTCAAATAAAGTTACAGTTTAACTTTTCAGAGCAACGAAAAGAAATATCCAACGCAATTTCCATCGCAACAAAAGCATAAAAGGATTTACAAAAAATTCATTACAAAAATTAGAATGTTAGTGTAAAAATCTTTTCATGATAATAATCTGAACGAAAAATAGTGGTGACTACATCCCTCCCAGCACTCCCGCCACTTCCTCCAGTGCTATGGACCATGCGCCTACCCACGTTCTATATGTACAAGTATTTCACCAATGCTGTACCTTCCGAGACACGAAAATGTTGAAACTTAGTTTGCGATAAAGTAATCATTACTTTGTTGTATTTTTTACATTTGACACATAATACTTTAAGTTATGCTGGTGGTTACAGTTGGCTACACATTTTGAGATAAGCTTGTATTTAACTTTGCTTTCTTTACCTATAACAAAGACAAATATTGGAAATAGATTACAAAAAGCTCGTTTCGCCTAAAGCCAATTGTCCCAACAAAACCAAGCCGTTTCATTAAAGTTGAAACACTATTTTAAAGTTGAAACACTATTTTTTTGTAGATTTTATGACCACATTCCCAAGTGGAATAGAGGTAAGGTTGATTCTGTGCGCCTTTTCAGGAAAACGAAGAACTACAATGGTTATTTTCCCAACTTGAATTGCCACAGAAAATTCGAAAAGCAAATGCCTTGATATTACACACCGTGTTTCTCACAAACATTTTGTAAAGTTAAAGGGATTTTTCAAAGATTAGGGTGAACATGCAATATCCTTCTGCAAAATATCTAAACCTCTTTTTGCTTTTCCAAGGTGTGCTGAAAGTATTCACTAATTTTTTAATCTGTAGCACATCAAAACAAAACGTTCAGTTTAAGTTAATTTAGCAGCCAACTCTTTGAGAAAGTATTCACAGCATCTCAACGATTCTTTACAAAATGCAGAAGTGTAAGATAACCTTACAACGAAACTTACGGCCAAAACGAAAGTTGTCAGAGACATATCGTACGTTTTTTGATAAATACTGCTATATATTGCATATTAGTACATGTCTACTGATGATGATAGCAGTGCTTACCGAAATGTTTACGATATGTCTCTGACAGCACTTGCTTTTGGCCTAAACTTTTTTCATTAGGTTTGTTACAAATTATATGTTTTTACCAGCTGCTTGAAAACACTTGTATCGATATGATGACGTTACCGAAATGTTTACGATATGTCTCTGACATGATCATTTGCTTTGGCCGAAATTTCTATGATTAGATTTGTTGCAAACTATATGTTTTCAATTGCTTCCTGAAACAACAGCACCATACACAAAAACGAACGCTATGATCGCCAGAAAATGTATGTGTTTCCAAAATCGTTTGCAGGAAATAACAAATAACAAAAAAGTTTAAGTGCTTACTTCAATGAAAAAGTAAAATCTACCCAGGTAGACGAAATAAAATTGTTTGCAATCTTGTTTGCAAATATTTTGCTCATAGAACATTGCAAACAAAAACTAGTTTTGTTATCAAGACTAATTCTAGTTATACCTTGCCAGGCAATCTCTGTGAGCTTTCTGAAATGCATAAGTGGCTTAAATGCAATCAACGCAAAATGCATACAGATTTTTGAAGACTAGCAACTTTGCTATTAAATGTCACTACAGTACAAAGTGGCGTACCGTCAGTGAATGGCAACTATTTGTACATTTCTAGTACAGTACTTCCAGCAATGTTTGTGTGTTCAGCGTTTCCCACGATGATAGTATTCTTGTTGCTGCTTTCCCCTGCCAAAATAATTTTTCGCGATACGTTATTTGTGGAAAGCTCGTTAAGCAAACAATAATTTAAATTCAAAAACTTGTTTTTCAGTATGATTTTCGCATAGTTAAATATTGGATTGTTTTTTTTCAACTTATTCCACCAAGCAGCATTAAAATTCACAAGCACATAGCAGATCTCCAAATAAAAGCTAAAGCAGTGTAAAAAAGCGCCGAGAAAAGTCAAGGCAGTAAAGACGTCATACTCTGATTGCAAGATGCTGACCAGGCCTCTTTCCCACATCCATCAACCATAGGCTGCAGGATGCTGTTGCAAAACTTAAAGTTTTACAAAAAAGCTTAAGCCAATGAGAGAGATTTTAACAACTAGGACAGTTCTTACAATTCACTGTGGGGCTTCTGCAGCAAAGGAGAATAGTAAATTCTCTATGGCCAAAAACCTTTTCCTCAAAAAGCATTTCAAATCGGGACGCCAGATTTTTGGGTGAAATTTAGGCTATTGTTGCGATCGGAAATCCCGAGCGGCATGTGCGCAAAGCTTCGCACCGTGGCAGCAAGCAACAACAGAGATCATGCTCGCAATCTCTCTTACTATTGCTTGCTCGCGCTACACATATAATGGTTTTATTCTTCCCGTACATCCCGTTTTGGTGAATCACACAATCAACGCAACACCACTGGAGAGGTTGCAACACTATCTTTTAAATTGGAACAAGGTTTGTTGAATTCTTTACTTTGCAACGTAGGCCCTGCTTTACAATATTTCATGTCTTAAAGTTTTAAAAGGCTCGGATAATTGGCAGACAATATTAAGTGTTCGATAAGGATGACACTTTTTGTGCATATAACTATAGCTTCGACAAAAAACATTTCAAACGTGAATTATTCGATAGGACATAATCTTTAAGCAAAAAGTCATCAGCTATAGCATCAGCATAAGTACGTTAAACTTTTCTAAAACACGAGTTATAATTTTCCCATGACAACTTGAGATAAAAAAAGAACGTAGCAGGCCCAACAAAATAAAGAATTTATTGAAGGATTGTCAGAAACATGAGACAATCAGAGGATGCCTGAAAATATGTGACTTTTGTTTCTCCCCCAACGATCGATGTGCAGACCAGTTGGCCGCTGAGCGAAACATGCAATCGAAGCAGCAACCAGCATGCTCCAGCAACATGTGTACAAGGCAGAGGTAAAAGCTATGCGCCAAATGCATTTCGTCATGAGGCATTTGACTGCACATGACTTGCGATGAGTCGCGAATTAAAAATAACATTATCTCAGACAATGAACCTTGGATGGACCCAACGTGTCATTGAAAACACATTTATCACAAAAATACCGACGTCAGAGATAGGCGGGGGCACTTTCGACAATGAGTGACAGGAAGATAATGCATCATGCTGTACACGAACAGCGAGCCTGATGGAAAAAGACACTTTACACGGTTTTGCACCGTTGGTGATGTCAACTTAACTTTGAAGTTCACGACAAAAAACATAGTCACAAATTGAATGCATCATTCTGCCAAAAAAGCGTTTTATTTGTGGCGTATTATGGCGTTTTACCGTACGCCATTAAACTCTCTAAAATTCTGGTTACGTCAGCCTATGTCAGGCTTAGATTTAGGCTCTGGGCAGGGGTGCACAACCTGTAGCCCTCGGTAAACGTTTATGCGGCCGTGCACACGTGATTTACAGTAAAACATAAGTTTTGACGGCCGTGCATTAATAAATACTCTTTTAACTACTGCATGCGTATACTTAGTATAAAGACGGCCAAACAGACGTGTGGAAGCAGGCTAAGTTCAATGTGCGGAAGCAGAACAGAAGCAATGCTGGCGGCCGCACTTCATAAACATAGACGTAATGTGGCAGGCAATAGCGAAAAGGCTGCACAGCCCTGCTCTGTGGCAATTTGACAGGCTGTTGCATTACTGTATGCTTAAAGTTAATCTTTGTTTCAGGTTTGTCTCATAACACCTTGTCACGCGTAGGAATACACTCTTTGCTATACTTAAAGATGCATTCATTTGCATCCAGATTGGATACAAAATAATTTTAAATTCTTTTCGCAACGACAAAGGTCACACTCCTAGCGCCAGGATAGACATTCAAAAAAGCGCGTGGCTCTGACTAAGCACTGTAAGGAAGGTTCCGCCTTTCGTGGAAATCGTAAGAAATATATAGGTTTGGACAGCTAGATATAATATACTCAAAACACTAAAAGACGTAGCCTATATTTACTGACATATATCAAACAAACATCTAAAATTGTAGGGTTAAGCTTTGTGAACAATGCTTGTGCACAGCCAACATTATTCTCAAGTAGATAACAATAGATAATAAAAGGTTTGCAGTCTGAACTGGCATTTGCAAGCTAAATAAACAAAATGATGAATTAAACAACCTCTTTGTGAGAACGTCAGTAAAACGTGGCTTAGGTACATTTTTGTTGCGCAACTACAGAACTTAGCGGAAACTTTGTGCTTATATTTGCTCAAAAAACAGTGATTTGCCAAAACCAAATATCTGAATGAAGTGTTGGGTTAATATTTCAATCAACATTTCTGATCTATGGCACAAAGAATTTTTAAACAATCCAACGCTCGCATAAAAACTGTGCCGAATACTTCAGAGACAATGAGCAGTGACACTAACTGAATAGAAAAGCCTGAAGTCATATGCAAAGCGAGACCGGTACTGACATTTCGTACCAGTGCAAAGTAGCTATTGATTGACTTTGTAAGGGGTGTCAAAAACCTGTTCATATCAGTAATTTTCCATGTGTAGTTGTTTTTTTATTTGATATTATTTCATTTGAGGACCGAAAACAAATAAAAACTTGATCAGCTCTGTTGTTCCAAATTTTCGTAAATTCGGATAACAGGCTGCGGAATCCGTGAATTAAGTGAGATTCGAAGAAAACGTGTTTTACAGTTATAATTCCAGCACTCAAACATACACAGTTATAAGTACTAGTAAAGTCCAGGGGCTCTGACCTAGACAAATCTTGTGCAGGTAAGACGTTGCACAAGGACTGGAAAGGAGTAAATTCTATACGGCAGGGCTACTCAAATGGCGGACCGCGGTCTGAATCCGGACCTTTGGATGGTGACGGCCGGACCTCGTCAGCCTCTCAAAGGTTTATTCTATACCCAAACTTTTTATCCCAAAACCTTGCGCTTTTGGGCGTACTTCTAAAGCAACTCCGCGACAACTGTATAAGTGATAGTCAATCAAGCTGTTGTTCAGCTACATTGCACCTGAGCTTGGCTTGTTATCTTTACCTGGTTCTAACTAATTGTTTCGTCATAATTGTTTAATAGCTCGCCACTACAAGATCTATCCTGGTGAAAATATCGGTTTCAAAGCTAGAAAATAACCTTTCTTGTGGTAAACAACGCAATTATACAAATTTACTAGTGCACAATCATGAAAGATGGTTGAGTAAAGGAAGACTTTTGCAGATATTAATCCTTTAAGAATGAAATTTTGTTTTTTTGTGGGAAGTCAACAATATGTCAAAAAAACCTAAGGTATTTTCAGCGTTTTCAAGAAATGATAAAGGAAGCGGTTGGATTTTTGACTGACATAAAGTTAACTAACTGCCAAAAAGCAAAAGATGCTGTTACTCCCACCAGCAGAACATTAAATAACGCTGACAACATATGTTAATATCTATATCCAGGCGTGCAACCAGTAGAGGGCATATGGACTTCGTGTCTGCGGGCAAAATGCATTATTATTATATGTGACTATTTGCGAAAAAGTTGCACCACGGTTGAATAAACACGATGACGTCATCGAATGAAATTTCATGAAAATTGCCCACCCCCAAAATGAAGAGCTGGTTGCGGCCCTGTCTATATCCATTTACCAGATTTGTATGCATATATGTACAGGGGCGTAACGAGGTTAGATGGCGCCCAGTGCACAAAGCCAGTTTGGCACCCCCATGTTCGAACCTGAGATCTTTCGGAAGCAAATGTACTATATTGAAGAAAGTGCTTGTGACATTTTTGGACTTTTGGGCGACCTAGCAGTGATTCGGCGCCCGGGGAATTGCACCCCCTAGTTGCACCCCTGATATGCAGTACTATTATATTATCATGGTATGTTTTTTGTTAGAACAATCCAAGGCATATCATATTTGCATAATTTTATGGGAGTAACCGGACCTCGAAAATATTTGACATTGGTAAATGGACCCTTTCCTAAAATAATTGAGTAGCCCTGCTATACGGTACGTGAGTTGCCACAAATTAAATTTGAAACTTTTAAACATAACTGCCAGGGACCAATGGTTTGAGGCTTATTAGAGAAGGAACTCCACAACTTGAAAGCTTTGTGAAAAAATGAGTTGTGAAACAACCTTGTTTTGCAAGGAGGTTTAACATAAAACTCAAACCACAAAAGGTACGTCCTAAGAAATTCAGGGACCAAGGCCTTCAGAAAGTAGGGAAAAGGTCCGCAAAGAATGTAACGATAGGCAATTACAATCTGAAGTTGACAAGTCACGTAATACTTTTGGTGTAGAATGATTTTGAAGCAACTGATAATAAGCTTTTCTGAAGAGGTCTAAATATTTTTTAGCAGATTGCTGCATGCACTGGAGCAGTTATCGTATAACAGGTCACTGTAAACAAGAAGGGGCAGGATATTTGCACGGTAAAGGATTAGCAAGTCATATTACAGTAGGAAGGGTTCAAGGCGTATTAATTTATTCATTCCAGATGAAGTTTGGTGGTGAATTAAAAAGATATGTGGGCGACAAATCAAGGGGTGATGAAAAATGAAACCAGGATTCTTTTGGGAAGTAATCTCAATACCACTTTGGTTGCAAAAGTGCAGTGGAGGGTGTAGGGAAAGGTTTGTTAATAAAGTATCTAGGCTTAAAAGTGTTGTGTTACTTTCCATAATCCACCTCATGTTTTCAGCAGTTTGAGGTCGTAAGATAAATTTTTTTCAGATTTGAGGCCATTTTCTATTTGCTTTTAACACTTATATTTGCCAATCAATATTTAAGTCGGTCTTCATTCAGGGTTTTGTTTTTATGAGAAAATGAGCTGGTAATAAGGCAAACGTGATGGAGCAAACACCAGCAAAATCATTGGCTTTCTTGAATTTTGCACAGTTTCTGAGTATTCTTACTGAAAAAGTTACTATTGTTGTTCCTACGAAACGAAAATTTCGAGCAAGTCCAAAAATAAATACCTGTTAATATCTGTGAATAACGTCACGAAAGGAGGAAGTTTATCCAAAGTATACAATCTTAGTTACATTGTTTCTCAAAAGTCTTTTCTAAATTTTATTCAAACGTTTTACTGCTGTAAAACCAAGCTGACAAACAAAGAAAAAGAAAGCACGAACTGGAAAATTGAAAATTCGCTCATGGTTTACTTCAAACGTTGTACATTTTTTTCAAAAGGATATTAACTCAAAGCGTAAATGCGTTTTCAATAATCTGAAGTATGGTCAGGGAAGATCTGAGTTTGGTAAGTGGTCGGCACGGAACGTATAAAGTGACTTCATGTTTAAAACTACTAGAATCTAGGCAGAAAGACCAGAAATTTCACACAATCATATCCAACTTCTTTTAAATTAGTGCATTTAGACAAGGTAATCATCATGCCGAAATTCATATTCCATATCTGTTGTCAATTTGAAACATTCAGCAATTAGACTTTTTTGCAGTGGCTTAAAATTATTAAAAGCAGAAAACACGTTTCGACTTATACATATCTGCATTGAATAGGAAAACACACTTATACTGTTGATTAAATAAAAATTTTGCGTAAGACCAACATTTTACAGCTATCTTCATGACATGAGCTCTGAAAATAATTTACTTATGCTTCGCTTAGAAGTTTCCTCTCTGTGTAAGACTTCATCACGCATAAAAAATACTTGTGCAACTAGAGAGTGTCAAAGTTCGATAAAAAAGAAAAGTTAAATAATATCAAAATGTTTTCCAAATCAACTGCTCGAGATAGAAAAAAATACTTTTTCTGGACTCCTGAATCGTTTGATGATGATGTTGTTTCATGTAACAAACAACAATTCAGCAGTCAGTGATTTTAACAATATTGCATAAGATATTTTGAAAGACAAATGTTTTCTTTCCCAGAAAAGAATAATTCAAATGAAGAGTTTTGGTTTCAACAAAGGCATTTTTAACTTCACAAACTTTTTCGCAACTTTTGTGACAACAGATACTTATTGAACCGTTACCAAAATTACTGCGTCGCTCCCTTCGTAACAGTTGTTTGTAGCACATATTGGCGAGTCACCTCATCGTGAAAGTCGGGTATTAATACATGTTTGCTTCTCGCGGGCTGCCTTGTTTTTTAGGTTGTACATTACTGCTTTCCTGGGCCACAGCCAGCTGATATTTTCCGTGAGCTGACAAAATGATTGAAACTCTTTTTTCCAAACAACTAAAATTCTAGAAGAGGTTTTGGCGTTTTCAAAAGTTTTTTAAGAAGTTTGGGGGAGACAATCGCCCGGTTTGCCTCGGGTCAGCCGAAGACAGTTTTTACAGTGTTCTGCAAATTGGTTGGGCAGCATGAAGTAGGTTTTGGACGGAAATAATTTTGTGTGAAAAGTGTCAAATGTTGTTGAAACAACTCAAAATTTCAGTTTAGCTTAGTAAACTTTAAAATCACTTGAAAGATTAAAGAGTTTTCTCTTTTGTGCAAGGTATCGCAAATCACTAACTGGTCTGCTGTGTAATGTACACCATTCTAGGCAGATGATTCTAGATTGCCCGAGACAGGCTGGCAGTTAATGAAACACCCTCTAAGCCAGTAGTGGGCAAACATTTTCTACGGAGGGCCACATTGAACACTTCATTGCTATCGGGCACTCTATATTGCACGTATATTTACATCTACAAACTTTAACAAAAACTCTTTACATTAACTAGTACAAAATGAAAGCAGCAATGTTCACTTCCAGTTGCGTAAAAGTGCGATCTCGAATGAAACGTGTGGAATAAAATCTAGAGGATTTTAATCTAATCGATAAAATAAGTCTACACCAATTTGCAGAAAAAGACCTTAGACACAAGTGTTCTCGACCTACCTATGTTAAAAGAAGCATAAAATTCTTCGGTTAATTTTTCCCGATCAGAACTGATTTTCATTCCGACACGAACAGATGAGGAATCACTTTGCTGCTTCCTTCGCAGTCGAAATTGAGCTTGCTTGATCGTGGTGCCACGAGTAAACTTCACCTCACGTTGTGTTTTGTCAAATTCAACTTCTTCACCAGTCAGTTCAACAAGAAAACTTTTAGGTCTGATGAAGACAGGAAAGTATTTGAAGAATGTTCATATCCAGGACCGTACACAATAATAATTTATAATGTCATTTAACTTTCAGAAGAATAAATTTAAAAGTTTTGGCTCGTGTGACTTTTTACTGGAATATAGACCAAAAAGTAGACACTTACATGTCCATATAACTGTTTTAATTTTAATACGTATTGCCATAGAGGCTACGTGTATATACGAGCTACGTGTATATACATATTGCCATAGAACCTCGCACTGTGTGAAAAACATTAATGATTACACAATGCTGCCGCAAAAACTGCGCTTGGATTAGTTGCTTGTTTCAACGCTCATGTTGAGGGTTGGATTGTTTCATCTTCAAATTTTAAGTTTGAGTATTCTTCTTAGTTTTTTGCGAAGCAAAACCAATCCCTTCTATTTCTCTGCCTTTTCATACTAGAAAAAACAAGTTTATTCTAGCATTAAGATCCACTTTACACCTGAATTTCATTATATTCAAAACGCACAAATCGAAGTGAGCAATATTACAAAGGGAAAAAATCTTTAGGCCCTGAAAGAGCGACATGTTTTGCAGAAATAATACAAAAGTTGATCCATCAGTTGAAAGGTGTGGCATGTAACAGTTAGAAATCTGTGGAAAAAATGGATTGCTACCTTTTGCAGTGAACAGAAAGAGTTTTGGCGTGCGTTTTGGCAAACACATTCTCAAAACCAACCCAACTAATGTTTTAAAATAACGTAAAATAATCCGCAAAAGTATTAAGAAAATTTAAATCAATTTTTATTTTTGAAAAAAAAACGATTTAAAAGTGTGGAAAATAACAAGTCACAAAGCGTGGTTCGAAATTGTTTTTCATGGGCACTTTTTTCCTTCTTATCAAAGTAAATCTTTTATTTTTCATCCATTTCATATCTGCTTTTCTTCTGGGGAGGGTCGGGGGGGCACCAGCTCTAGGAGCAGGGCCGCATCCAACTGATATTTTCAGGGGGGGGCAAAATGATGCAACTTGTTGCTGTACCTAACAAATACATACGTTTGGGAAAATTTCGGGATGGCAATTGCCCGATTGCCCCCCT
>Ga0210059_1004755_pt1 | contig 21878 bp, 14 predicted proteins | sample Ectturendosymbi2_FD_188042 | JGI IMG/M metagenome (GOLD analysis project Ga0210059, IMG submission 188042) | Ecteinascidia turbinata endosymbiont from Florida, USA - Sample 2 (SPAdes) (version 2) | ecosystem: Host-associated > Tunicates > Ascidians > Unclassified | place: Key West, Florida...
GGGGGGGGGGGGCGAAAAAACTTCTCCCCGCCTGGTTACGGTCCGGTCTATGTGTAAGACAACCGGTGAAGCTCACTGACATCTTCCTCCCAATTTTTTTCTGGACTGCAGAATATGCGTCATCACGAATCCAAATTTTAGATACAATTGTTTTGATATAAAAGGCTGCTTTTGAGCTCATTAGTCAACACTTGCTTTGAAAAGGTGTGGCTGCGGATGTTACATCCTATTAAAATTTGAGTTTCCAACCAGTGTTGGACCAATAACAATTGTAATAATAATTGATTACACATTTTCAAATAATTGTAAGTAAGACTCGTTGTTCTTGTGCGATTGTAGAAGTATTTTGCAGTGATGGCGTGACTTGAATCAGTAACTCGACTCACGGTAAGAAAAGTCACTCGCATCGAACCACGTTTTTGCCGAATAACTCGACTCAAGTGAAAAAGAAAGACTCAAGTCAGAGTCATTTTACAAAATCTCCACACGGTACTGACAAAAACAGTCTTTTTTACCATTTTGCTTTCAAGTTCCGCTGAAGCCACTAATTGTTTTTAAGGTTATTATCGGCCATATCTAGCGAACGGATTGCGCTCGAAAGTCAGTGAAGACATCCTCGGACGCGAAAGAAAGGAATGCATTTTTGAGGTATGTTCTGCGTAGTTGTGACGTTATTGTGACATATTTTTTGGAGCGAAAACCCGTTTTTCACGTAGTCAAACTTCTGTGTTTTTACTTGAAGCCGTGAAGCGAAAAGCTACGCACGCTGAAAAACGGTTCGATATAAAAAATGTCAGTCACCTCATGATAACAAGTTAGCGAAAATACTTTTTTAAAGATGTTTCTTCTTCTTTGTGGGGTCAAAACCCTAAATTTAGGGGTTGTTTTTACATTTTTTTGTCTTTGAAAGGCCTATGTACCAATTCAAAACACACGAAATATCTGAAAATTGCAAAAAAAGTTGCCCTTGGTGTCTTACAACATCCATTTTTAGTGCATCCTACACATTACAAAGACACAACACTGATTCGCAATTGTTATAGTTCACCTTTAGATTCGTTTTCGTCCGAACCTAGTTCATGTATAAAAGGTTTATTCTCTGGCGAAGCTCTCGATTCGTTAGTTTCAGTCAACTGACTTTCTTCTCGCATTCCAAGTAACGAAAACTCTTTACTTAGTTCGCCCAAAGCAGGTTCATCGTTGTCTGGCGAACTAGTAGGTCTTTCAGCATCAGCAACACTTCCTTCTTCCGCAAGCACTAACGACGCAGCAAGTTCCAGTTCATCAAGTTCCAAGTTCGCATCCTTTTTGGACAAACGAATACTTTTTGCTGCATCCGCAAGTGAGGTGAGAAGCGAATCAACTACACTGGAACTGTGCAGCCAAATGCAGTAGTCCTTGATGCAAAGCTCATTAAGAATGTAGCACGGCGAACCGTCGTTTTTGTAGAACAAAGCATAAACATGGAGGAAGCATTTCAGGACAGCTCGGCGTCCCCGGCGCAAAATTGACTCGGTGTCTGAAGCAGCTGTTTCGCACAGCTTCCAGTTCCTAAGGTAGAAAAAGCAGAATTACAACGGTTACATATTTTTTATTTACGTGTTTGGCTTAGACTGGTGGTCCACAGCACAGGTACTAATCAAAGAAACCGCTCGAAAACAAAAATGTTGAACCGTAACACATCACAAGGTAGTGACTGGAGCACATCGATCAGCAGCAAAACAACTATCCTGGATGGTAAAAATGTCATCAGTCATTTAATAATTTAGCAGTTCAAGCCTTTGAGTTGTTTTTCTGTCGTGTCTACATCTTTTCATTACCTAGGCTGCAATGACTGAACTTCTGATCCATGAACACGGAAGTTCTAGAGCTAACTACTGGTGAAATGAGATAAAGCCAGGTAGAAAGGTGATACGTTTGAAAACAATTAATCCATTGCGTCAGCAGAAGTCATTGTTCGCTAACAAATGCAATACAGCACAAATAAATGAAAATGGATTGATGAAGCGGGGAGTTTTTAATGTACATTTGAAATGGAAAAATTCTGTCCTTAACGAAATTGGATTAAATGGATTTATTATCCGTGCATTTACTACGCAGCTTCTACTGTTCAGGCAAAACTTACAATTTTCGGCACCGTCAAATATTGCAAAAAGAGTTACGGATTACAACAAAGATACGAAGAGGACAACGGACCAAAGCATTGATCACAAAGATGATCAGCCCAGCATTAGCAGAGATAGTTTGTAAGTCTCATTTGGAGCATGATAATCTTAAATAAAAACCAAGCATTGATTGTGTGTAGCTGTAAGACCCGAGTTTGCAATGGAGCAAGTTATAAATTTGAGAAAAATTACAACATCGCGCTTGAAGCTTTCTCTTGTACCTATCCATTCATGCTGAGCAAAAGGCTGGACAGGCCGCAAGTATTGTTTTTCAAGCCTTCGTTGCGACCCGACCGCTTCCAGCTTCAGCGGCGCGCGCTCTATCCCACCAGGCCACTTAGCCGGTATTTTTAGCATTCTATTTTTCATTATTATCTGATAAAGGGTTGTATTTTGCCATTTCCATTTTCGCTTGAAAATTCTATTCACCTATCATAAATTTAGCTCAACAAGTGTTTCGAAACGAAAAACATATCGTGAACGTTTTGATCAGCTCAACCGTTGTACAGCAATGTAGTAAACTTCGAAAGCTTTTTCCAACAAATTTTGGCAACTTTTCAAAAACAATTTTTGACAACTTTTTTACTTTTCAAAACTTTTGATAACATTAAAAGAATTCAATATGGATGTAAACTTTAATTGCGCTGCAGGAGGTCAAGAGGCATCATTCTAGTGTTTCGCCTTAACTTAACCAGTTCTGGCAATTTAACCTCCATTGGAGTTTTACAAAACCTGCCAAAACAAAAGGAACTTCCATTCGGCTCAAGCAACTGAACATAACGCACTGTGGTAGAAAGTAATGCACCGACCTGATCCATTTAACACCAAACATGGCAAGAGAGAACAGGAATAACCGTTGACTGTTTGCTAAAGGTTTAAAATAACAACGACTATCCCAAGTGAATATCCAACGGCCACAAACAGACGAGCACAAAACCAGACTTAAGCCCAGATGTTTCCGCCGCACAGTCCGGGCGTCAGAATGATGGAACTGTTGCCTCAAACCACACACGACGTTCGCAATACTGTCAAATCAATCCAGACGCTCGCAAAGATGTTGCAAAATTTTACAAAGATTGGTGCAAAAAAAGAAAACAGAAGAAAGATGATTTCATGGTGAAGTTCCATAAACTGTATTTACTGTCACTGCGGAATATAGCACATTGTAGAAACTAAACCATCATTAATCACATCATCGACAAAGACAAGAAGCAAATCCGCAAGTACCTTAAAGAGAAAAAAAACAAAAATTTCTCATATGCAATTCAGTTACAGCTGAGTTTCTTCTTAAACATGCAAGACTGATTTTAGAAAAATACAGTACGTTTCATACAATCGTTTGTATTCATGCAACATGTGCGTTTCCACAAAAAACAACCGTTTTAACGCAAACAAAGCAGCATATTGCTGAATACATGTTTAGCTTGCGTTTACTACAATTGGCATTCACTTCCACTAAGATTTTGCGTGTAGTCTGTGTGTCCCACCTGACCTCCCTCGAAGCAAACTAAATTCTAATTTATTGTCATTTGCGACTTGTAGATATGATGACCTTTCAGTGCTCTGGTGAAAGTCTGTCGTTAGTTGAATCAAAACGCAGGAGAGGCTTTACTGTTTACTTCTAGATTTTATATTTCGTATATGGAACCGCATTTTTCGGTAGTCAAAACGATATCCTACTTTTTTTCATTCAAAAATTTTTAAGTGTGATTATGACCATTACAGTACAGAGTACTTTGCGTTTGGCAACGCAAGGATAACTTTGTGACGTAAGAATGTGCTGTGTTCGTAAATTAGATATCTGATTGCGGTAGCTAACTTGGGAGTTGTTCTAGATTTCCATGAGTTGTGCTGTGGAGTGATTTGTTTGTATGCATCAATTTAATGAGTCTTTGTTCAAAATAGTGATATCGTACGTTACTTTTTAGTCATTGTTACTTTCTATTGCGCAAATGCAACTGCATTTCATATGCCTGACTGGAAATTTGTGCAAGGGGGTCATTAGGTCAAACTGGGTTGCAAAATGGGTTGCTGCATGAAAAGGTTGAGGTTTTAATGCACCAGTGATGCCCAGCTTACAATGTGAGCAACTTTGACAGCTGCTTCTACAATATGTTTATTTACACGTATTTCGCATTTGCATCTTATACTTCCGTTTCACCTATTTATATTTCTGTCCAAGATATAATAGGAATTTTTCAGAAAAATTATGAAACGTCCAGAGTATATTTTCTCGTCAATCCGCTACCAAACTCCATTCGGTTGATCGGATAATGCGACTTTCGAACTCACACCATCCACTTAACATAAACGTCACGGACGGTGCTCTGTTTCAGCGCCTGCCACGCACATGAAAGCGTCTGTCTCAGAAAATCGATACTCGCTAATTACCTGTAGTGCGGGTAACACAGTGCTCTTCGATAGCATGCCACCAAAACTGATTTGAGAGTTGGTCTGGTATCACACCATGACAATGTTGGACTCAATGTGCGGATGGTCCATGCTGATTCTGGGTTGTCTCTGTCGTCACCAGTAGTCCTCACGTTGTAAGCGTAAGCGAACAAAATGTCGAAGAGAGCTGCAAGATATGGTGGCAATTGCTCATCAGACGAAGCGTCACTTGGCGCACAGTACACTGAAGTTTACCCGTCACATAAATATTATCATAGATCACCAGCAGGAATCGACGCGTTTCGTTGTCTTTATTTGACCTAAACCGAGACCCAAAAGTCGCCCAACCTTTTGTTGTCGAAGTTTTAATAGGCACGTGTGTTTTCCATCTGCGATCAATGCCACTTTCTGAGTATTTTTGCGTCAGGGGAGGGGCATAAAACCGGAAGTAGAGCTGAGCACGTCTTCGCTGTCTTGAGTGTTTTACTGCCTCAAGTGCTGAGACCAGGGTTGCCAGGTTGGCCCTTTTGGGGCCAAATTTCAGAAATTTGGTCCCAAATAACACTGGCTGGCCCCAAAAAATTCGTTTGGCCCTTTGGCTCTTTTCCAGGATAGACTGGCCCCTTGCAAGAATTAGATCTGACCACCCTGGGTCCTGTCTGTAAAACCATATTTTTTAACTATTTTTACTAATTGATTGCAGATTTCCACCAAATTCCTATATTTGCAAGGTTTTTGTTTCCAAAATTTTGTTAAGATCCTTAGAGTTTCTGAGTTAATGTGAAAGTAAGTTGATCAGAATACCTGTTACTTGCTGCAGTTGTGGAGGTAGCAGTGAGAACTGTTATGTTACCTAACTTACTGTTATTCAGGTGGTACACATATTTGTTGGTTTTGTTCAGATTGCTGTTGATCGCTTTAGCGCTTATCGAGGATGACAAATTTATCTCAGTTTATGGCTACACACGGAAATTAAGTTGTTATCTTACGCTCTTTCATTACGTACTAGTTTTTCTGTTATGCTACAATTGTGATTGAGGAACATTTCCATTCAATAAATTGCTAAGTAAGGTTCATATGACTTTGTAACTGTTGATAAATTTGAAAAAATGGTTGGCCATTTTTTGGCCCCTTGGCAAAAAGTAGATCTGGCAATCCAGGCTGAGACCATACATTGATTTGCCACGGAACGCTATCAAATATTAACAGCTCTAAATTTACAGCAGGGGTCACCAACGTGGTGTCCGCGGGCACCAGGTAGCCCGCAAGGACCAAGTATGTCGCCCGAGGGCCTGTTCTAAAAATTACATTAGCATGATCAATGTTTTCACATTAACGAATTTGAATACTAAAATAATAGAAGGTAAATTGAGCAAAATTTATATTTCAGAAGTGTGTATCAAACTAGTAGCCCTTCGCATTAATCGGTACACCAGAAACGATATTTACTCATTTCATATACATTTCTGTTTGCACAAAGTGCGTGCTCTAACAAGACTAGAAGCCCAAACAAATGTACCACTTAACCAACAGAAATGCGATTCTGCTTCCTAATACATTTGTTCGCTTATAACTCACAACTGACCAAGACAAACGACCCTTGTTTCTGCTGCATTGAAAATATATTCACGGTTAGGAAGCTTTCGCAAATCTTCTTTCTCTTCGTCGGTCAAAGAGTCAAAATTTGCCGCCCACCATGGTTTGTATAGCAGAAGGTCGTCGATTTCTTCCGCTTCGTATAAATCTGCACTGAAGTTGAAATAAAGGCCTAAAAAATGATCCGTGACAAACAACTAAACTAGCTGTCAAAAAGAGTTTTTACGGCTCTTAAATAATCAAAAAACTGATTAAGTATTACGCGAATTTGTTCATTTCATTTTGCACAATATTCTCGAAATAATCTCAATTTGCCCCGCAAAGCGCGTTTAAGTGCCTTATGAGCGTATAGCTTTCCCTCTTTGACGACCCAGGAGATGTACTGTTTTTTTGCTTCATTAGCTTTATCGTGGAACAATGGCATGATCCAAAAACAAACGAAGAAACCAAACTCACAAACACGAAAAAATGGCTTTCTATACCACAATCCCAGCGCTAAGGTCAATCGCGAACCTGCATCCGGCAGGCAAGCGTCGATCGCCGCCACATTTCGCGCCTACAGCGGCGTGTAAATCGCGTAATTACGCAAGTAATCAGCTACATCTGCCACATCCTCACCCCCCGTTTTGGACAACTATCATTAACAACTTGATATGTTTCGTCACTGTTGAAGCGTGTACTACCAAACGAAACACCAGCAGCACTCACAGGTAATAATCTGAATCAAACTTAATTTCTTCAGATTCCTCTCTCAATTTGCATCGATCTTCAGGACTGGTTTCATCTGGATTTTTTATGGAAACTATGTCCACTACATCTTCCTAAAAATATCGACAAATACACGTAAACGCAGTTAAAGTTAAAGGCGCTGAAAATGCATCATGTTAGATTTATACTGAAACGTTCGTGGCGCGTCCGGTACAGAAGGGGTTTGATTTCGGACCTGTTTCCAAGGAGCATCGAAGGATGGGTATAGGTCATTATAAATTTGCGTCCAGAAAGTAGTCTGACTGAATAAGCTTGCGCTGAAACACGGTGATGCAATTGCAGCACAACAACAGGATTTATTTCGCATCATTTAAAAAGTCGCCTGTGGTTAATGCCTTTAAAATGAAGGGCACTGGAAATAGATATAAAAAGACGAAGCTTTTCCACAGAAATTGCAGTACAGGGACATGGGTCACATCCAAATTTTTGGCGAGAAAATCAGGTCCAGACACATATCACGCCAGGTAATTTGTTAGTCCTGAGTCAGCAGGAGTCATGCACTTCGATTGCACAAGCATAATGCGAAAGATTATGCAATTTATTTCAAATAAACGAATGTGTTTGGGCTTAATTGCCATAACCCTAACAAGACAAGACGATTCTCACAGAAAAACAATAATTCCTGTTGAGTTCAGATGTCTTGAGAAATGAAAAGTGCTTGAGTAAAACGAGATCTAATTGAATATAATTATTTAATTGAATCGACACATCGTTCGACATTTTCTTGCTGGCATTCTGTCTCTAGTCAAGTTTAAGACACTGGGACAGCAGTTTAAGCGGATGCATCAATGCGTCAAGCTCACTATAAAGCGAACACAAATGCAAAGATCCAGCACTCACAAAGTATATGTGAAAAACAGAACGATACACAGTAGAGCAGGGATGGGGAACCTATTTACTATCACGGGCCGCATGAATTGCGCAATGTCGCTGCAGGGCCGCAAAAATTAATGAATTTCTTCCTAAAATTCTAATTTTATCTTCCAACGGAAAAGAAAGAAAACTATGTCATAGCACGACAGAAACTTCTTTTGACTTGCTGTCTACGTTTCTGCTTGTCGTGAAGGTTCGTTTCGACGCGATTTTGTGCTCTAATCTGGGTAATGAAAATTCTGATGCGTGCCATGCAAAATTTTCACGCAGGCCGCAGGTTACCCACCCCTGCAGTAGACTGAGTAGAGCATGACGAATAATGATAAAAACAAGGTGAATTTAACAAACAGGAAACTCTTCCATAGCAGAACAAGTGCGATGACGTCTCATGTTGCAGAAAACAGTAATAGTCAAATCAATTGAAAATCATGCACGAATTCACATGAACCTGTGATATCCCCATTCTCCAACTACTCTAAATTTGCATCCAACACCAGCCTACCAAAGAAAGGCAAGGATGTCAAAATGAATCAAATAAAATTTTACCTCAAATCTAGTGAGAATGCCATGTTTCTGGTTGGCAAAACCATATCCATACTGTAAGGAGAAGTTTCTGACAGTATCAGGGGGAACAAGCCAGTCAATCTCATAAGGAACATCGTTTTCAGTCATTACATCTGCAAGCAAAGATTCTTCTGTACTGTGCACAACTTGCTATATATGATAATGCACAAATCTATCTTACGACATGAAAAGGTTGCTTCTAATTCACATGTTATTAATATTGTTGGTTGGCAACAAGTTTTTTCCTGATTCAGCTGCAGGTAGTTTGTAAAAAACGTTTCAGCTGTGTAGCAATATGAACAATGCTCTTTTGGCCAGGTTCTTAAAACAATTTAGCAGATGTACAAGTTTGTTAATAAGAAAACAATGTTGATCCTCCATTTAACCATGCTACAAAACCATCACAGTGCCATTCACATTAAAATAGTACAGTAATTAAATACCACCACTTAATTTGGTATCAAACGTAGCGGGAGTTTGAAATCTATCATGCTTAAATGCACATTGGTCATACACAAAGGTAGCTTTTTGTATTGGTGGTTGCTAGCAAAAAATAGGAAAAAGATAGAATTGAAGTAGGCATACAATAAATTGCCTAAATTGTCACTTCCAATGTTTCAAAACTGACAGTTTCTTGCTTTTAAAAACATTAATGTACTAGATCAGCGTGGTCCAAACACAAGCACGCGGGCCGCAGCGAGCTGCGGCCCGCGGACAATTTTTATGCAACTCGTTAACGCTTTCTGTATGCCGTATATTACACAAAGTCACACATATATTGTATTAGCGACACAGCCCTTGCAAGTTACACATCATGGAAGTGCAGGTCAATATGTAACTATTAGGGGGTAACAACTGTGTGACCACAAAGCATGCGTTTGTTGTTTATCTTTGTTGCAAACTTAGACTCTGTAATAAATTTTTTAGTTGGATTAGAATATCTGTGGAAGTCATGAAGGAACATTTATTCAAGTATAGCAACTGAACAAAACACGAATGTCAAAAGAGAAGTGTCAAAGAAAAACAGAAAGTTCAATTCTCACGGGAGGAAAGGATTTCTTCACCAATAACAACAATGGCAAACCTTGTGAGGTTGCAAGTAATATCCGTTCCGAAAGAGTTGTTGTTTAAAGAGGCATTGCAGCACCAAACACGAGAAAACATACGGGAATATCACGGAAATTCGAAGGAAGCAATTTCAAAATAATTGAAGGGTAACCAGGCCCGCAACCTGGGGGGCAACCAGGCAATTGCCCTCTTAAGCCCCTGCTTAAGAGACTTTGCACTGAAGATGTGCTCCATGTTCGTAATTTGTGAAAGTGCTTTCTCAATTATGATGCGATTGAAAAGCAACACACGAAATAGAATGGCTGATGAAACTTGCCTGCCTGCTTGCATCCTTCTATTACGGAAATTAATGCAGACATTGACTTTATAACCAGAACCAAACACAACAAATTGTTTTGTTATTTTGTTGGCGTGTTGTGTATCTTTTTTCTAGGAGAAAATCTCAATTTTGAGTTGCAAACTAACAAACAGAAAACTTAAAAAGTACCCTAGAATCAAATATTGCGTTAGGTGCAGGGTTGCGGAGTAGAGGTAAAATTTCCGACTCCTGACTCTGACTCCTTAACATAAAAGGGAATGAAATTTGGCTTTTAAAATCAATTAAAATCATGGTGCACAGCAAAAAAATGTCTGTTTCAACAAAAGTTTCAAAAGAAATTGCACCATTTCAACAGGATTTCCCAACTTAGGAATGTGATGTAAAAAATCGTCCAAGTGGACATCCAGAGTCTGAGTCTGACAAGAAAACAACTCCGACTCCTGGTGTTGTTAGGAATCTGACTCTTCAACTCCGACTTATCTTCAGACTCCACCTAAAAACCTCCGACTCCTTACGACTCCGCAACCCTGGTTAGACATGCAGCAAAAATTAGTTCAGTTAGAACAGCAAATGAGTCTTTTAACTGCAGTGGAGTTCCTCTCTTTGCAGTCCACAAATTTTTCCTCAAACTGTAATGTTGCCCTTCGTCCTCGCAGTCTTGGACCACCCTGTACTAGATTGTTATTTGTTGTTTTCAAAATTTGGGTGACTGCTTTTAAGAAAATCAGTAAACTCTTGATATCACCTTTTACCTTCACAATTTTGGGTTAAGTGTATGGAAATCATGGAAAGAGCAGAACCATTTACACTCAACAATAAAAGCATAGCATGTAAATGTATGAACATTTAGATATTACTTGTAAAACATAAGATCAATTTCTTGCATTAAATTAATTTGTAAGAATTTTTGAAACCAATGCATTTGCCATCAGCCTACATGTTAATAGTAAGTCAAGGCTTATATAAGGTTTTAGAAACGAATTCAGTCTAAATGTGGAAGTGCTTTGGCTGAGTGAGTATCATGGTCTGGTTATGATGACACAAGCAATACGATGAAAGTGGTTACTGTTTTATGAATTCATAATAAAACAATAACTTTCCAATTAATAAGAACTTAGTGTTGTGCATTAAGCAAACCTTCTGACACATAATTCAATTGATGCTGTATGATATGAATGTAAGCATGGCTTGTTTGTTCAATAACAAAACATTCAGTTTGGCTGTTGTCAGTTTTGGGATTCAGGGGAGTGGTTGAACAGCTTGAACAAGCTATCTTACACCATGTCTCAGCATAAATGTGAACTTGATCAAAAACTGCATGTACTCACCACCACTTAAAACCTCAATGGTGGAGGCACTTTTTGCTTGAGGTTTGAGAATGCTCTTAAGCAAGTCCAAGTTCTTGAACTCCAAACCATGTTGATATTTCTTCACTTTTACATAATAACTGCCATTATCAGCACAATATCTGCAGCTTGAACCATTATCCAACACTTTTTCAGGAAACTGGAGTCTGTATACAATGAACAAAAAATGCAAATTAAGATAACTTGAAAAATTCTAGCCAATGACAATGATAATACAACGTTATCTCTATTACTACCAATTTCATAAACTAACACGTTACATAAAAACAAGAAGCCACAAAAATAAAAATGCCACAGAACAAGTTTGCCTTGTGTTTTCGAGTAACTTGATGACCACCTACATTCAACATTACATCTGCTTAACTTCATGTTGAACTTTGCTGGCTGGCGAGTTAATGAAAACAAGAGGAAGTTCTTGCTGAAAAGTTACCTAGGTTTGTTGCTTTCAGTGACATTAATGAACATAGTGAAGCATGAAGGAGAAATAAACATAAACAGAAGATCGTAACTAGCTTTTAAGGGAAGAGGCCAGAAACAAAGCATACGCAATGTATAACAAGAAAAAACAATGCCTGTGATTGGAATGCTAAGCAAAAACACTACCACAAACCAACTGGAAAAGCATACAATAACTGCTTGACAAGCTGTTTGCTCCAGACAATTCCTGATTGAAGTTACCTTAAGAAGTACGGTTTTGCACAAAAAATAAGAGAAGTTTCAGTGATATCAATTTCTACTTCTCCAACTTTTGTATATGGTGCTTGAATGTCCAAGAAAATGAATTCGTCATTTTGACATACATCAAATTTTGGAATCAGCATGCTTCAAAAATGCATTATAGACACATGCTTCAGCTATAAATAATTTAACTACACATGGATATATTACTGCTACCATGGATGGAATTCTAGGGCTGATGCTGCTGGCCTCTGAAAAAGCAAAAACAACATTGAAATACATTTTTCTTGAAAATATTAAAATTAATATGCTGTGTAATGCTTGCTTTTTGGAGATGCAAACCCAGCATGCAGGGCTTGGGAGGTTTTGGTAGCATAAACAATAAGAGTTTCCCCACTCAACCAAGTTCACTCTTTATTGCCTGTGCTGCACTACATGTTTATAATTAGATGATTTCCTGTTGGTGTTGTGTGACACTCTGTCACAGCTGAAATTGAACTAAAAATTAAACGTTACTTAAATTAAAACAAAAGTCAATGCAGAATGCAACTCTCTTTCATATAGAATAAGTAGGCCTAATCTTATAAGAAATAAATGCGTCGAAAAAACAGAAGAAATGAATAATCTTGTCAAATCTAAATATGTCTAACATGAATCAAACACCAATTGTCTCCCTGAATGGGCATAAGTTTCAAATTTGTTGAACAAGTCAAATCTTGGTATATTACTCCATCATGCCTCACTTAATGAAAGGATGATGACATCAGAAACACGTGAAAACACTACTTTATGGCACACAGTCAAATGTACCTTTGCTCAATGCTCTAGTCTATTACAGTTAAAAACACCTTATTTCATGCCAAACGTATTGCATGCCTATTGCACACCTGCCAACTGTGGCACATACAACTGCATGCATGGTATTAAGTACTCCTGCAACAATGCCTATTGTATTTTGCATTACATCCCAAGGCAGCACAGTTGCCACTCTACATAAAGTAGTTCCCCTACAATCAGAATGAAAACTCCCAACATCTACCTACAAAAACTGAAACAAAAAACAATTATCTTCAGCTATGTCTGGCCTTGACACATGACATACTATGCATGTTGCACAAGTAAGAGTGCAAGGTCAAAATTACATATTGAAAACAAGCATAGCATGATTACAAAAAAACACTACTGCATAACCACATGTCAAACTTTTGAGTGAGGGTCAGCAGTGTCAGTACCACCAGTGACAGCGTAGGGTTGTACCTCCAGCGTAGGGATGTACCACCAGCATAGGGACTTGATTTAAAAGGCAACTCTTTGTACCTCCAGGGTAGGGAGTTGATTTAGAAAGCAACTGTTTGTACCACCAGGGGAGGGATGGCTTTAGAAAGCAACTGCTTGTACCTCAGGCATAGGGAGTTGATTTATAAAGCAACTGTTTGTAGGATGCCTTTAGAAAGCAACTGTTTGTAACACCAGCATAGGGGATGTATTTAGCAAGCAACTGTTTAACTGTTTGTACCTCAGGCGTCACAATGCGCTTCCAAACGCATCATCGACTGTCTACAGCGTGGTAACTGCAGCGTGAAGCAGAAATAGCAATGCACCACGTATTTACCAAATGAAATTGTTAAATTAGTAACGTTACCGTATCTGAAATAATTAAGCTGGATAGTGTTCTTTGATTAATAGCACTTGAAAGCTATACGCTGGTGGTGCAAACAGTTGCTTTATAAATCAACTCCTATACTGGAGATACAAAGAGTTGCTTTTTAAAGCCATCCCTACACTGGAGGTGCAAACAGTTACATTTTAAATCAACACCCTACGCTGGAGGTACAAATAGTTGCTTTCTAAATCAACCCCTACGCTGGAGGTGCGAAAGGTTGCTTTGTCAATCAACTCCCTACGCTCAAGGTACAACTGTTGCTTTCTAAATCAACCCCCTATGCTGGAGGTACAAACAGTTGCTTTATAAAGCCACTCCTATGCTGGAGTTACAAACAGTTACTTTCTAAAGCCATCCGCTACACTGGTGGTACAATCAGTTGCTTTCCAAGTCAACTCCATACAAACAAACAGTTGCTTTCCAAATCAAACCCTATGCTGGTGGTACCATCCATATGTTGATGGTACATCTCTACGCTGAAGGTAGGCAACCGACTGACGCCGCCGACCAGTCCTCAAATTTTTGACTGTCTCAGCAATGACAGTATCAACAGCTTCAGATTTTTAAAAGTATGTTTTCCTTGTGGACAAGTCTTTGGTTGACTTCAAAGTCGCCTGGAAAATCTCATTAGACTTAACCCCCTCCGTCTCACAGAGTCACACCGGCTGCTTTTTTGACCAAGTTTTGCAACTGCGCAAATTTTCTGTTTTGACTGTCTAATTGTGCTACCTATGCTATTTCAAGGATCAAGTGCCCCAATTTGCACAGAGGTAAACCTGAGGATTTGCTTTCACTAAGGGGTCAGCAGGGCACAATATAGGCTACTGTATTGACATCCACGGGCATCAGAAAGATTTTTTCCAAGGGGGTGGGCACTAGGGGATTTTTCCAAAATTTTTCCAGGGGGGCCAAAAGTGGTGAAATTTGTTTTTTACCCCTCGAAATTGAAAAAACAATATTTTTTTACTGAAATTTTCAAAATCCAAGGGGGCCTTTGACGGGCCTTGGCCAACTCCTACTTCCCCTTCTGATGCTCATGTTGACACCTTATTATAGTATTTGCATATCATGACCATGGCAGTGGGCCTCATACTGTTACTTTGAGTCTTTTCCAGATTCAAGTTCTTCAGATTAAGATCCAATCTAAAAATTATATTGTAAAATATAGGCTAATGCAAATACAAAAACTGAAACTTGTTCAAATGCAAATTCCTGCCACTGTTATAAGACCATGGCATGTGACGACATGTTACACCACACATAATGTTGAATTCTTAGCAGCTCTAGAAGAGTGAACCTAGGCGAATGGGGAATCTCTATTGCTGTTACGCTAAGGATCTTCCATTCGAGTCTCTCTTTGGTTGGCTCAAGGCAATGCATAATTATGGCTACAAAACTCATATGTACTCCAACTTAAAGGCAAACAAACAGTTTGTAAAGTAAATGGATTTTACTCAGGCTATGCTATACCGTAGTCTCACATCATCATAACTATTGACACGAAAGACTTCAAAATAATCACTGTTAGCAGTAATGCAATGAGAAGCTCTGTTAAGCTCAGCAATAGCATGTCAGATATCAAACCAGAAGACTTACAATGAACATGCAACACAAACGGCTCATTAGAACTGGGTAACATATATAAAATGACAAACTGTGCTAAATGCTATTAAGTACATGTAAGGTATAACAATGATGAGTCCAGAAAATGCATTGATCTTTATTGGATCAATGATGTTGATGCATTTTTTTCAGCTGACATGAAGTCCATAGCCAAAACACATACTTTCTGCATGACACAGGTTGATTAAATGTACAGAACATACCGTTTTACAACAGCATTGGAGGCTGAATCACAGGGTTACAGACACTTTTTTAACAGAACGTTTTGCAGCAGTGTTGCAGGTAGAACTATAGGTTTACAGACACATTCTTAACAGTAACACTATTGTTCGCTAACCTGCAACACTTGGTACAAAACTACCGCAGAAGTAAAATTTGGTTGTACTTGCAGTGTTCAAAGAATAAGAACGAATAGAAACAAACAATCGGACTAGCCTACATCAAAGCATGCAACCACACGTTGTTAGACTTTGTCCATCTTTCAAGAAACAATCAGTCATCAGCCTACATGTAAGGCGTTACTTGCTTTTTCAATGAATGTCCAACCAATTGTGCAAGTTAGCGACATTAAAGGCAGCGCTGGATTTACCTACAGTATACTATAGACTATATAAGCTTAAGCCTAGGACCTCAAGATCCGAGGGGGCTTCCAACAAACTGTGGTACGCATGGAGTCAATAGCTAGTATATGATCATTTAGATTAAATCTCGTCAGAAATTAATCCCTTAATTATTATTCACAAAATTAAGTTTTATTCAACTTTCGTGATGATAATGTCAGAGCAGTGGCGTAGCAAGGGGGGCTGGGGAGAGCAGGCCTTGGGCCCAAGACGCCACCTTTTGGGGGGTTGCACTTTGCTCATTAAAAATTAATTTTTGAAAGGAGTTTAACCTTTTCAGTCCTGTAAAATAAGGCCCCAAATCTTGCAGAGCTTTCCAATCCTATAACTCACCAGGCGATTAAGCTAGAAAGCTATCCAAACCATCCACGGATTCAGCAAGTCTTATAATCAAAATCGAATAAAAACATTTTTTGTTTTCAGTGGGAGGATTTCTGGAGGTGACGTCAACAAGAAGGCATGTTTTGGAAATTTTAGCCTCCTTTGGCCGGCCCTGGGCCCTAGCCCTTTGACCCACTCTTTTGGCTCAAAGTTTTGCTGAAAACTAGGTGAAAATCTGCGTCCATAGAGCCCTGGATTGACTTGCTAGCGTATCCCTAGCCAAATTATGGGTCAAAAACCTAGTTTTTGGCCTAATTCAAAACTCAGAAAAGGTATAATTTGCCCTTTCAGGGCGAACTTTGGCCAGCCATAACTCGGCAGCAGATTTAGCTAGAGAGCTGTTCAAACCCCATAATAACTAGTGGCGTTGTATAGTTTAGAAAAAAAAAAATTTTTAAATTTGGTTTGAGGTTTTGGGCCAATGGGATCATGACAGTACATGCTTTTTGGTTAATTAAATGACGTCATCATCTGATCCCACGCGCCAATATTTTGGCTCGCAGTATTTATGGATTCTGGGCTAAAATACACGTTTTCAAAGCCCTTGATTGAGTTTCTAACATTTCTGGTTCAAAAGTTAGGCCAAAAAAACAGCAAATATTAGCAAGGGGCTTTTCTCAACACTTTTGGAGGATTTCCCAAATTAATTTTAAGTTTTTTTTGGCCCAAATCTTGGGACCAGGAATGCTAAAAACCTGTTCGGACCCTTTAAAGTCCTGAATAGTAACAGAAAAAACAGCTGAACTCAAAAAAAATTTTGTGTCATTTAAATGGCTCCTACAGGTCTTAAAGGGAGATTGGGCAAAAATGCTGACGTCAGCAAAAATAACATAAACATCATATCATTATATAGGCATAAAAAAAAACAGACATCTTCAACTGAAACGTTTTTTTTTATTGCAAACTACATACCTTCACCAGTCTTTGAAGGGTTTTAACTAGAGATGGCACGGGCCAGCAGTTTTGCAGCCCGGCCCGCCCGGAGCTAACATGAAACTGCCCGGCCCGACCCGTTTATGCCAAACTACAACATATTTTCTGGCCTGGACCGGCCCGTGGCCCGTAATATAAAGTAGGCAGTATCTGTTTTGCTGCCAAGATGGTGGAAAAATAGTCAAGATGGCAGCAAAATAGACACATGACATAGGTTCGCCAGGGGGCCTTCATTAATCAATTTTGAAAATTTATTTGCCCTATGCCTGTAACATGACACTAACAGTAACACATGACAAGATCTTGGTGACCCCTGGTTTACTAAGCCTAAACCAGGGGTCACCAAGATGATGCCTGCCGGAACCAGGTCGCCGGTATGGACCATGTGGGTTGTCTGTGGCCTATTCTGAGAATAGCATACACATGATGGATGATCAGTTTCTTTACAATGATGAATATCTTTAATTTTTATTTTTAATGATAACATCATATGAAGATAAATCCTGCAAATTTATATTTTCAAAAGTGTGTGTATCAAACTGGTAGACCTTCGCATTAATCTGTACCAAGAAGCAGCTCTGAGTTTGATGCAGGAGTTTGGTGACTCCTGCCTGAAACCCTAACCTAAGATAATATCAAACCAAGGGTTCACAACCTGGGATGGGATAACACTAATTGGAGGGCCGGCAGGCCGGGCGGGCTGGAGGGCCATGTTTCCAAATGAAAAACGTGAACTGTCGGCAGGCTGCACAGAAGACAAGACAAAAGAGTGGGCCGGCGGGCTGCACAAAAAGGCGGTGCGGCGGGCTACGAAAAAGGGCAGGGCGGGCTGCAGAAAAAGGCAGCCCTCCGGTTCACCCTTTTCCGCAGACCAGTTTAATGTGCAGCCCGCTGGCTCCCCTTAATGTGCAACCCACCTGCCAGTCCTGTGATGCAGCCTGCCGGCCCGCTCTTCTGTGCAGCTCGCCAGCCCGCGGATAATTCATGTTTTTCATTTGGCAACACGGCCCGCCAGCCTGCCCGACCCGCCAGCACTCCGTTTAGTGTTATCCCCTGGGATGCATGTACCCCTAGGGGTACATTTTCCTATCACATTTGAGGTTAGCAATGGAAGAGAAAAATTATGTTTGAATATTATTCATTTCGAAATACTCGCATTTATATAGTCCTACAGTACAACATTACATAATATTCACAGCAATCAGCATACTCACTCATATGAAACAGTATGGCGGCCTACATCCACTAGATTATAACGGATAATTGACCTAGCGGCCTACATCCGCTAGATTATAACGGATAATTGATCTAGCGGCCTATACATTTGGTCTTATTCAAGCAGATTCCAGCGGTATTTTACAATTTTTCTCGATTGAAAGATTTTTTTAGTCTTGGCAACCCTGCCCTAGGCAAGATCCATTCAAGTGCCAACCCGCCCTATACAAAGATCCTTACTCTACATATCATCACATTGTACATTGCGGAAATGAGAAGGAAGTTTCTGTACATTAGAAAAGTTTATTAGATGAATGATATGAAATCGAAATTAATAACAAAGTATTGACCCTATGCAGCAAACCTGAAAAACTGCATGAACTTGTGTTCCGTTCACTTCATCATGTTCATTCACTTTCACTTGGTGGACGTTCGTCACTTAGAAAACCACATAGTTGTATATTTCTTGGCTCTTTTTGGCGCCCTGTTTGGCCTAGCGCTTTAGGCAGCCGCCTAGTTTACCTAAATGCAGCACCGGCACCGATCAGGCGATGTTGTTCCAAGTAACAGCAGCAGGTACTGCTCCGTCTACAAATTGCAGGACAGAAAAGGATACAGATTGACAAACACTTCACTGATTTCTAGTTTTTCATATTTAAATTTTGGGGGTTAAATTTTGTTTGGGGGGTTTTAGTTCTGATTTGTGGGTCCTATGTAACAGCGTGGCCCCAATTGGGTGTATGGAGGGCGGTTGATGCGGTTCTGGTTACTGATATCGAGGGAATTCAGAACAAAGTAATATGTTTATGAATCAGAACAACTTGACTACTGACATCCGTTTTTGTGGTAGCTTATGGACATTTTGTGATTGTGGTGTAGCTTAACCATAGCAATGTTATGGAACTGCTATTAGGAATGTGCAACGTGGATAGGGTGAGGACTATTCAATGCATTATGCAGTTAACAGCAGCGAGGTTTCAGCACCAGTTGCACCTAAGTAGGACAGCAGCGCCGCAGATAGGTGTGCATCAGCGTGTACGTGATAGCAAGATGTAGCACTAGGTCTTAAACCTTTTTTGCAGAATATTCCCAACAAAGTCGTTCATTTTATTATTCACACTGATTTTTCTTTTGTCTGATTTTCAAAAACTGACTTTTGAACCCTGGGTTTATTTATGACTGTTTTGTCATACGCGAAACATGTATTATAACTCTAAACCAAAAAGATTCAGACAAAAAGACAATGAGCAACATAATTCCCATACAGATCACTGCACAGGCTACGTTCAAATTTTGTATCATCACCTCAACGTAACTTAATCCTTCGATTATCATGTCGACTGTCAAATTCATCAACGAAATCATCTAAATCTATTTTTCAGCTTGTAGGCTACCTTTCAATTGAAAGTATATCAACGTTACCCAATCTTTCACTGGTAATGGAATTTCTGGGAAATAGAGTTAAAACTGGGTAGAGTTAAAACTGCAGTCACGAACCACTTACGTATGATGTTTCGTGGTTGTATACACAAGGCAGTCGAGTGCAATACCACAGCCAGGATAAATTGAAGAAACCAATTCCTAAGGCTTTCACAAACCTTTTGCTACTGGGACAAGCAACAATCTGCTGACATTAATATCATCCAGTTACATCTCACACTGAAGTGCACGAAAGATCAATCTTCCCACTTCTGTAACTGTTTCTTACTTTCGAAATGGATTTCATAGTTACCCGACCGTCGAAAACAACCACACAGCTTATCATGCATTCGGGAAATATTGAATGCAGGCTAGAGGGTTTCTAAATATCGTTTAAAATATTGCTGGCCGAAACTTTTCCACTGCATATGTCTGCGTTTGTCTGATGGCCGGTATTCCACCGGCCTTGCCGGTATTTTACTGCTAATTTAGCAGAGGCCGGAATTTTGAGAATCAGTGTCTGAAGGCGGTATTGTGAAAATGAATAATTTCCACTTACTTCAAAAAGAACTAACGCAGAATTTCTCAATCACAATGACTCTTGTAATGAATCTTGTCAGGACAGTTTCTTCAGCGAAGTTTATTTACTGCTGTTGACCCAATCCTTGGTGCGATTGTCGCGTCACACACACACACACCAAAATGTAGCGAATCAATCAAAATATGGGCATAATTATTAATTGTGGCTTAACAATACGCATTGTCTCTGCTTTCCCTGCGCCGCTTCCGAATTGCAACACAGCTTAGATCTGGCACTGTTGACAAAATGGCCGGTATTTTTACAAAACGCATTTGGCAACCCTGCGTATGTCAACCAAACAAACTTAAACGGGAAATTAAGAAAAAACTGGGGGGGCCAAATGGGGACCCAAACAAAAATCTGGGGTGGCCATGGCCCACCCAGGCCCCTCCTTAGAATCGCCACTGGCCACGGCCCACTGGTAGGCCGCGAGGCTCCTTCAGGTGGGCCGCGAAACGTTCCGAGATAACTTAAATATTTTCCGAAAAAAGTTATTGGTTGATACAAACTGCATTTTTTTAGAAAAAGATATGAATTACCAAACCCAAAAATGTATTATTGTCGCATTCCATCCAAGGAATGCTCCCATTTGCTATTTTGGGTTCCATAAATTGATTGCTATTGTGGGTTCCACAAACCCAAGGCAAGTGCGGGGGCCACGTGTTACATGCGTAAGGACGCGTCGGAGCACTTTCCACGCTTCAGTAGCTTCATTTTTTGTGCGACTTGCTGATAGGTGCGCCTGTTGTCGCACTCGCTCTTTTAGATTTTGCAGTGTAAAGGAAAGGTTGTGATTTCGGGTCACGCGTACCCGACGGTCTAGTTAGTGTGAGGATTATTTTATCGCCATCATTACGCCTAGTCATGAGTTTTGAAACAAATTTTTCGTGAAATTGGCCCAAATTCAAAGTCTCGGCGAAAAGTGGGCCGCGACATCAAAAAGGTTGGGAAGCCCTGGATTAAACCACTACTGAAACGTGAAGTGAACAATGAAACGTTCTTTAGATCATTATTAGATTTATTATTATAGCCTGCTATATGCAGTATAAATACTTTTAATAGTTAAAGACAGGGATACTAAACGAAATTTTAACATACGTAAATATTTACATCTGCAAAGTAAGTATGCCGCTATTAAATATCTTAATTTTTTCGTGTGATCCCCTGGAATAAGTAAACTATTAAAATGCCAGACGGTGGGCTTACCGGAGACTGAAAAGCAACATGGAAGACAAATTGACGAATCATGTCAGGTCCGTATATGCATGTGTAAAGAATGCAAAAAATAGAAAAATTAATGATGAGAAAGGTTGTCACAAGCAGAAAAAGCCAGATTCATTATCGACAACTGAAAACAAGACCCATTTCAGTTCGAGAGAGGTTGATTCACTTTGAGAGCCGGGTTAATTCAAGCGGTTCGCAAAAAGCAGCTGTTTCGAACGTGGCTTTGCGGATGAATATCTCCGCTCCTGTTCGCTCTAGCGACTCGGCGAAAATCTCAAAAAACGTGGTCAGTCTAGTAGATTAGACTCGAAAAAAAATTTTTTGCTTGGGGGGTGCAGGTTGTCTGTGAGTGACGTCATAAGTGGAGGACTTTTAGGCCACCTTGGCCCACTTTGCCTGGCCCTGGAGGCCAACCGTTAGGTGGTAGTATT
>Ga0210059_1004756_pt1 | contig 21875 bp, 11 predicted proteins | sample Ectturendosymbi2_FD_188042 | JGI IMG/M metagenome (GOLD analysis project Ga0210059, IMG submission 188042) | Ecteinascidia turbinata endosymbiont from Florida, USA - Sample 2 (SPAdes) (version 2) | ecosystem: Host-associated > Tunicates > Ascidians > Unclassified | place: Key West, Florida...
TGTCCGTTGAAAAAATTTTGTAAGCAGGTCCGTAATCCGCCCGAAACACTTTGCCAAACTTAAGCCCGAACCCCACCAGAACTTGGCCCGAAACCCGGGCCGACTTACAACTCTGAACCAATATGCCTGACTGAATAGCTTAATCAAACTACACTTACGTAGGCTTCTTTTCTCACATTACGTGGCTTGTTATCTATGCAGGCTTGCGGGAACACGTGCAAAGCTGTTTTTGCTGTGGCGCGTTTTCATAACTCATCTGCTCAATTTTCAAAGTCTGCGTGTGTTCTTACTTTAGTAAATTGTCCGATAGTTGTTGTCAATTTACAAATCTACTTCTTGATTGAAACGCTTTTGCGGGAGTGTCTAAATTTCCTACTTTTTCACCGCTGCTGTTGTTCTGGACTTTGATTATTCTGAAATTATGACTTATTGTTCGAAAAATGAATATTAGGCAGTTAATGAAAAGAAAAACATTTCTGATAGCCAAAGTGTAGCAAACATTTCAGACTACAGGTTGAGAAATGAGGTTCAACCCGTACAGACTAAAATGAGAACAATGCAAACGTAGTTGTGGATTGTTCAAGTCCAATTCAGACTCAGTTGTCTGAAGTTCACAATAATAAAGATACTGGATTATACCCTAATTCAGGAAAGTATGACTGAAAGTACAACCTTTTCCCAAACTTGAATACAACCAGTGGCGTAACTCACAGGGGGCAGGGTGCGAAACGCCCCTCCTGACAGGCTAAATGCAAAAAACGGGACCCCGCGTATCTTATATTTCGGTATTTAGTGTTCTTTTGGGCTTCAGTAGGTTGTTGTTTTCTTGCATTTTTCGGAGTGTTTTCTGGTGATTACGGGATTTAGCATAGACATCCATTTGCAGAATCACTATCGTTTGCCAACTTTTTTCTGAGTGTTGGCTAGTGGGCCCCATTCAGCTAAGATTTCCCACCCTAGCTCAACCTCTTGTTACGCCCCTGAATAGAACTGCACCTTAATACGAGTTCAAAAAGGATGCGAATGGAGCACGTGCTTTCTTGGGGAATTTTCTTTGGAATGTAGAAAGGGTACAACGTTTTGTGAACGTCCATTTGTGCTGCATCCTTAGCAACCTGGAAAAGGATAAGCAAAACGTCGGCATTGTCCCCCCTGGAAAAATTTCTGTGGACGCCCATAGGGGTGTCATCAACCACAAATAGTTTGAGAAACGTCACGACAAGTTGCCCTTGTGTGTTTGATTTGGTCTGTAATGTAGATTATGGTATTTGTTTGTAAATACTTTGTATTTTTGTAGCCAAGACTACGTCTGCAGCGACAGTACCATTTATAGATATTTTTACTGTTCGGCAGTTTTTGCACTGCAATCGCTTCGGAGTGACCCAGGTAGGCTAAATTTTGTGTGGTATTATTTCGAATTATTTTAATAAAATAGCTGAACACATTTGTGCCTGTTAAACAAGCCGTCGTTAAAAATCAATTACTTGTCGCGAACACTTGAAGATTAGATTTGATGTTTAGTGTTTCAACGAGACCATTTGCTGTTTTTGACACTCTCTGGCCAAGTGCATTTTTTGAAAGTTTTGGGTTTCGGTAATCGTATGTGAAACTAATCAGTTGGTAGGCTTTACGAGGGTATGTTTTGAAGTGATGTGATTGAAAGCTACGGCTATGTTGCTCGCAACAGTTTCAGACCAGACGTTGTTTTCTAACTGTTCAACTGATTAGCACTTGCACAAAGTGCTGAAATGCAGCAGCGATTCAGTTGAAATTTATTTGCACAAGCTTTTTGAAAGTCTATTTTCACCAGACTGTGTCGCGATGACCAGTAGTCTTGTGACCTTTATATTTTTTTACTTTGGGAAACTTTTCTTGGGAGAAATCCGAAACTGCTGAAGAGCATTATGATGACATTTCTTCTCATATCTACAACTGTGGTGCACGGACTCTTAAAGACAAACAAGTGCAAAGTGCAGATTTCAATGATTTGAGCAAATACGCCACTTGAAACCTATGCTGGCTAATACTTCACTTTTTGTGAAAGACGCTGTTCAACAGAAAACGTTGCTCGCAGCAAATGTTTAAATAGTAACTGGCTGTGTACCTGGTTACATGCATGTAGCCTGGTGAAGCACCTATTTACTGATAAAATCTACTTATTTCTGATTACTGTCAGCATGTTTGATGAAAATTGAGTCGGTTCATTCAGTTCGAAGCCAGCAAGAAGCGAATCCGCAATTACGAAAACGATCTGAACAAAAGACGGCATGTCGAACGAGAGTGGCTATGTAACAATGAACCCAGTTCCACCACCACTACCACCAGGCCGAAGGTAAGTTCTCTTGGCGATCAACTCTGATGTAAGATAAAGCAGCACAGTTTGATGTAAAAAAATAAAAGTTTGGGGTCAACTCATAGGTACAGTATCAATCAAAAAATGTTCTAGAAGTTAGATGAAGTATCTCGAAGGTTTCATTGTTTTTTCGGAAAATGCGTTTGAAAGAAAATTGCATTCTTTTCCGGTTGTTTTTAAAAACTACAACCTGCCATCTAAACTTTAATGGCTCGTTGCCGTTGTACTTTTTTGGGGTAACGTCTGCTTTATACATGTAGTTTAAATGACTTTAACTGATCAGGCTCGAACCCGATCACATAAGCATGTGGCTTGTAATAATATCGTAATGTTTTCATTTGCTGTTGCCTGCCAAGAAACATATAAGATCGGTTAGGGTTTAAATTTGGTTTATTAAAAGTTTTTTTCAGAGGCAAGAGCACAAAAACAAAAATGAAACACTGAAAGGTAATGTTTTATATTCTGGATATGTAGTCACTTAATATAGGTTATATACAAGCTTGAAAAGAAAATTGTCATCAACTTAATGTTTCAGGTTAATGTTTTGCAAATTTTATTGAAACAGCGTGAACGTGAGATAAGAGATTTTTTAGTACTGCAACGAATTAAAAACACTCTGGCTTAAATGTCTAGCAAACACATCATACAAAAATTAAGCCTCTTTCAAAAACCTAAATGGCATTTCATGCATTAACGCGACCACTCCAAAACTACTTTTATTCAAAAAATTTTAACATGTTGTTTTATTAAAAATATTATTGTTTTTGCTTTGCGTGGGCGTCTTTTATTAGTATTTTAACACTGCCTCTAGTACTGGAAACTATGTGTGCAGAGACATATCACAAAATGTCTGAAATAATCAGCAAAAGGTTTGAAGTCTTTTATAAAGGTTGAACCGATCATCTGCATTTGTGATATTTTGTGCAAGAGCAATATATCAATGTAAATAAATAAAATGGAACAGCAAACGGCAAGACTGTGTGCAGTTACAAGCCAAAGGGGACTTGTAAAATGCAACAGACCTGCAGTAAAAATCAAAAGTTACGAGAAGCTTGAAAGTAAGGTTGGCCTAACACATTTTCATCTAATCGTAGAATAGTATTTGATACTAAAGTACGAGCCAAACAGACAATCTATCTTCATTTATAGTAACAGTTATTGAAACTCAGCCAATCCATGTCCAAAAGGTTTAAAAAATTTGATCAAGCTGTATAAATGTTTTTTCCCACCACTCATCAACCTTTCATGCATTGGTTGCAAAAAGCTTAAAGCAGATTTGAATGTGAAATTTATATTGAATTTATGCTTTTGATTATTATTCTCAGAAATTCGATAGATTTAGGAACGTTATTTGAATTTAGAAGAATATTTCATGCAATAAACCTGCTGTTTTCGTTTTTCTCTTTTTTTTTTGCATAAACGATAAAATACGACGTGCATGGCCCTTGGCACTCATGAAAACATTGCTGCAAAAATCGAACTTCGACAAATTTAAACTTTGCAATACTTGCAAAGATTTTTTCAAGCCTGCATCAAAACAGCTGCATGCGTTCCGTTGCTTTTCTTATTTAATGTAACTTTCAGCACAGAGATTCATCTGCAAAATTTTGGTAAAGTAAACCCGAGCAGTACATAAGATTGCCTTTCAGGTTAAACCGCAGGCCGCAGCATGAAAAGCGTTGCGTGGCAAAAAAACATAAAAAGTGCACATAAAAAGTGTGCAAACATAAAAAGTGCAAAAAAACAAAAAATGTAAAAAAAACATAAAAAGTGCACGTAAGCAATATTAAAAGATTGGTGCATGTCCCATTTCAAGCAATGAACCACCGCATCGAAGAAAAAAACTCATGCACAACTGAAAACAACCTTTGAAACTTGTCTTCTCAAGTAAGCATGATAAATTTTCGCAATCGTCACTGTGTCAAGAATATTTTTCCTGAGAAAGAAAACCACTGGCAACTCTACCCTTGTACTCTATAACAGGACGCTATAGTACGAAAAAAGTTGATAAGTTAATATGTTTGCAGACCAACACGGTTTTCAACATCTTCATTGAAACCAGACATAGAGAAGATAACAGAAGGTTGGTAATGGTTTGCTTTAAATTATGCGCTGTTTTATTTTAAGATTCTTGATTAATACTGGGAAATCCATGCAACAAAGGTCAGTCAGACTTTGAAATAAATGCATACCACGCATGAAATTACCATGGAAATTCAGACCTTTGCAAGCAAACAACATTATCCCTTGCTTCTCACAGCCTACGTTACTGACTTATCACCTATTGTTAAGGTATCGAGTTAAAAATATATATCTTTTACTTGAGTCAGCACATCTGTATGATGAACGATGAACCTCGCATCAATGCGCGACTTATGTCCAATGTTAGCATGTCGTTTTGTTTAAATCTATGACCTTATGTAGTGCCCCAAAATATTATATATGACTGATTTTGTCCCGTCAAAAATAACCATCTTTTTCATTAGATGTTGCAGTTAATTTGCCCTGCATTTGTTAATGTAACTCAATAGAAATTTTTCAAAAATTTGAAAGAGTGGTGTTGATGTTATTCAGCTAAATGTTAGTGACTTTTATAATCTAATGGCTTAGAAAACAATTTTAGAGTGGAACACTCAAAATAAATTTGTTTTAGTGTACGGTGGAAGTGAATTGACTCATTTTAATTTTTTCATGAGCAAATATTCGCATGTTTAGTCGACAGAAACTTGATGATTCATGTAACAATAAAATACTAATTTTATCGTGTGTGACGTAATGAAACAACATAACTATCACAGCGTTATTAAACATTTTACTCGACTAGGCCAAGTAGTCTCATTCTAACTGTTTTTATTGGTTTTTAAATTGATAAGCACTTAAAATTAAATTGCAGATGTTACTCCAAAAAGCATGACAAAATTTTAACCTTTCATCAGCATCGTCATTGTGGGGCCGTTAGAAGTGCTTGCAAGATGTCAAATCATTTTACCTTGTTGCAAGAATGATGAACCTGTGCACATATTGTGATGAAATTACGCAAAATGTGGTGAAAAAGAAACGCAGTGTACGCTTCCTGCTGGTGGGGGGTATTTTTCTACACAAGCTTTGTTTTTTGTCGCGAATGGCATGAAGGTCTTTGAACGATCCCACAAGTTTCCCGACATGAAACCCATTGCATATTCCCAGAGTATCGTCAAAACTTGATTCTTATAAGAAGGTCTATACCACCGTAACGAAAATCATTGAAACAATTATCGTGTCGTGAAAACGAAATTGCTCATAGCGGCCAAAAACTTGTAGAATCCATGCCAATACGAAAAAAGCAATTACGGAATGGAAAGACGGCTACGTTTTTTGATTTAAACAACCTTTGTTGCATTGAAAGTGTAATAAAACAGCAAAAATAAACTAAAAACCCTTTGTTTGCAGTGAGTCAGATAATTTGGGCCATACTGTAAACTCTTTGCACAACACCATTAATAAACGGTTTTGCAAAAGTAATAGCATCGAGCCAGGGTCAATTTTTTCCTTTATTTATTGCCAGATCTAATATAACACAAAAAAACACATGGGCCTATTGAACGCACTGAACGCACAAGTCGAATTCGTACACTTTCTGGATATAATTAAAAATCTGGTGATTAGTAACAAAGATTTAATAATTAAGGTGTTCGTAGTCCCTCCAACAAAGACCGTGCGTGTGTTGCAAAAATAATTTCATTACCTCACAAATGCATGTGATAACTCTGGTTTGTAATGTACAGATCTGGGTATATTGCTGTAGATCTGCAGCCGGTCAATCGGTTCCATTACAGAGGCTCCCAAACTGGGGTACATGTACCCCTAGTGGTACATTTCCCTATCTGAAAGGGTACATCTAAGGTTAGCAAGAGAAGGAAAAAATATGTTTATACATTATTCATTTCGTATTATTTATATATATGAATTTGTCCGAACCATTTCATGTTACTAATGGGGTTAGACCAGGGGGAGTATTGTGTCCATACTTTTTTGCTGTATATTTAGATGATTTATCTCTTGAACCAAGCAACATTAAAGCTGGGTATTATATTGGTGAGATCTTATTGAACCACTTGGCGTTTGTGGATAACATTTGTGTGTTTTGTCCAAGTGTGCGTGGGTTGCAAAGTATACTAGATGTGTGTCAGGCCGATGCAGGATTGCATGAAATTATTTTCAACTGCAGCAAAACTGTCTGTATATGATGTTTAAGGCTAAGAGTGCAAAACCACGGTCATCCCGTTGCTGACACTGGGTGTATAAAAGTAAAATCTGTTTCCTGCTACAAATATTTAGGGATTGTATTAGATATTGAGCTCGCAGATGACAAAGTCATTCAAAGACAAATGCGAAAGCAATATGAAGTAGTGAACAAGCTGCGAGCTTCTTTTCCCCGATGTTCGAACGCAGTGAAAAATGCACTCATTCGTTCCTTCTGTAGGTCCATGTATGCATCATAATTATTGGTTTGATTTCAGGAAGGCATATATCCCCTGATTGCGTGCGGTCTATAACTTTGGTTGCAGGGCTCTGTACAACCTACCGTGGCGGGCGAGTATTAGTAGTTATCAAATTCAATGTAACATTCCTACCTTTGAGACCTTATTGAAAAAATGTGTATCTGTTTCTTGAACGATGCAAAGAGCCAACAATGTATGGTTGCGAGCTTTGCTGCAGTCAGATTGTTTATACCAGTATTAGTCCTTGTTATTTGAACACTACAACCGTATTTTACTTTGTGACTGAGTGCCCGGACGTTACAGTGTTAGTTTGAGGATGTGTGCAGGCCACAAACCATTCGTAGTTCACCAGGACTTAATCAGGTTGGACTCTATTTCTTAAATGCGATTTTCACGTCCAACTCTGGACGTAGTGTTGTACCAAGTGTTACGACTTAGCCAACAACTATGTTGAGGAAGTGCCTGTAATGTAGTGTTGTACGAAGTGTTACAAGTTAGCGAACAAGTATCGGTATTCCTGTGGTCCTACCACCAGCGCCGATACAAAATGTTCTGTGTCTGTTATTATAAATCTGTGTTGTGCAGATAGTGCGTGCTTGTGCTCTATGGACTTCATGTCTGGTTCAAAGATTAAAATTTTAAAATAAAAATAATTGAATATTATTGTCAAAAATCATTGCATGCTTATTGGTAAATATATTTTTGTTGTCTTCCTCAGACTTTTTATCATAAGAAGTTTTAGGGGCATGGGCTTGGGAACAAGGCCGCACCAAGATTTTGAGGCCAAGGCCGCACCAAGATTGTGAAATTTGACATTTTCCCATCAATTATTGCAAACAAAGGTTGTTTTCTTAGTTTCGAGTGGTAAAAATGTAATTTTGCCACTTTTGGTCGCCCCTGCAAAAATATTTTTGGCCCACCCCTAGAAAATCCACTATTGGCCCCTTCCTTGAAAAAATCCCTCCGGCGCCCACGTTTAGGGGTACACGCTCATCTATCGAAATGCTGAAGAGGTGCAGGGACGGGGAAAGTTTGTGAACCCCTGCATTAAAAGGTCGGAAGATATCAGCTCAGGTGAATGAAACCGTGAATCGCCTGTGACAGAAAAATTGCTCCTTTACTTTTCAAAGCTGAGTGAAAGATTTCACAGCAAGTTGTCGAAAACGTTGGCTGGTTCGTAAACACAAACCCCATTACGCAATACTCCAACCCCTGCCTGCATTGATTGAGGATCTTTTTAATTGTAACTGCATGGAGACAAAGCTTCAAATAGCAACCTGTTTTCCAAATGAAAGTAATTATGAAGACCATTAAAAAACTTATCTCATCCTAGATGAACGAATAGCCGAGTTTCTAACACAAGCTTTACGCTCCATGGATCAAAAGGCTGCCACGATTGCTGATTCACCAATCGAGATAAGAATTGTGCAGTTGAAAAACTGTTGTGCAATAACAAGTAGGGAAGTTCCAAGGTTATTTTTGTATCAGACCAACTACGCTTGAGCGTCATTGTGATCTATTTGCTGCAGAGCTTTTCAGCGATGTATTTACAGGCAACTGTCCGTACTGCGTGCGCGGCATCAATACTGTTTAATCAGCAAACAAATCAACTTATAAAAATTCTTTCCGAGTTTTTGCCAAACTTTAAGAACTACTTTCACTATCTACTGACTGACCTACTACCAATAAACGTTGAAAATCAATCTCTGGGAGAAGTTTTCAACTGGCATCTCAGAAAATCAAGAAACAAAAAGTTTTTTGCCGAAGGTAAAAGCTGATCGAGCTACCTTGACGTATAGCAGACAGTTAAACAGATTAGATTTAAGTGATTCAAAAAACATTAATTGAATTACCTCTAGGTACTGTCAGGCCTCGGAAACAGTAAGTAGGTTTACCTGTGCAGTTAAATAAAGCAGAATTTAAGGCATGAGTCACTGTTCGTGATGGTGACAAATAAAGTTCTGCATGAAAATTATCGGCTATCACAGACATTTTATTCAATTTGCGATGCCTTCAGACAAATGACCAAATTAAGTCTTGAACATGGACAAAGCAGCCCATAGTGAAATCTTAGACTGTTGAAGTGGAACTGCTATAGCACACACATTAAACGAACAAGAAATGCAGAGTTAAATTTAAGCGGAATTTTGAATCACAACAAAGGCAATTTTTTCTTCAAATCCTGATTCTGTAAATGCTTTTTATAGAATGGTAAAATTCATCGCTAGATTTCAGAGAATCGCTAGATTTCAGAGAAAACACGTAGGCAGTTTGAGCAAAAAAAACATGAAACAGATTATTATCAGACTTTCAAAACAGTAAAACAATTCACACCACTATAAGCGAATGCACAATGTTCTATTCATTTGTGCCCGTCCATGTTTCTTTGCTCAGATGCGCAAACAGACACGGAAATGCACAAACGAGTGAATTGCGACACATGATTCTGCAATGTATTCTACAAATATTACGACTCTCGTGATGTCGCAGAGTTTGAAAAGTGTTTGGAGTGAAAAGACTTTTGCCATTCACAAACGATATTTATTTTCGATTGCTGACTATCCACACTTTCTATCACAACAATTGAAAATATACTGCATGCGCAGTTCTACCAAAAACATGTAGTAGTAGTCCTTACTTTTTGAAAAATATTATTTTTGGATTTACAGAATTGACAGTTGAAGAGGAACCTCTGGATGACGTGGATGAAGCCACCCCATACTCAACTGTGACGCGGCCACCTTTAGATGAACCAATCTACTCTACACCCTTCATTTTTAATTCCGAAAGAAAGCCAGCCGGGTACTCCCGTCGAAGTAAGAAAGTTGACACATGCCATTTCTGTTGCTACACCAATATTTATGCGTTGTTGATACTCTTGTAAAAATTCCAACGTCGAGAAAAGGCTAATAATTTCAAAGCCTCAGAATTGTGTATATACGAAGGCTAAGGGAAACGCGATTGGCAAAGTTGATCTTGTTTACAGTAGTGCGGTGTTACAGAGTACGAATGACGTGCAAAAACGGGGTCCATATTTTTAGTTTGCGCTCGCTTAAATGGGTCCATATGGATTTAACTTAGGTTTTTTCAAACATTTTTTGTTGTCGTCATGACCTCAGCTTTATAAGTCTGATTTTTAGTGTATGTGCGTGTTACTTTTGCCTAACAGCACTTACACTCAGGTGCATTTGTGTGGATAAGGGCCAAACCAGGTTTTCAAACCAGGTCCCCAAAATGCTAAGACCATTATTGTTTGTTTAGCATAGCTATGGCTTTCAGTTGTAGTCGATATACAGGCAGATGATGTTTCTGGGGGAACCGGAAAACCTTAACTCGAAGCAAGTGCTAAAAATATTTTTCAACATGTCCGCCAAACGAGCTTTTAATTGTAGAAGCCGTTGCTTATTCTGAGCTCCACCTAGCCGCACCATGCCATTCCTAAATGTGTTCATCGAGCAACAGGTACCAGCAAATTTACAAATTGCAGCTAAAAGCACCACTTAAGAATCAGCAACACTGGCAGTTATACCGTCATTTTTCGCGTTGCCTAAGGACACCTTAGGAGTTTGATGAAAGCTACTGACCCTACCAAAAAAGATATTTTTTATAGTCACTTGCAATCGGTCACTTACCCTGTGTTCCACAATGCACAATTTGCACGATTTTTCAAATTGTAGTAATTGATTAACAAGGCAAACCATTTGACAGCTAATAAGATTCTGCTACCCGGGCTAATGGTTAGAATTTTAACCTTTAAAATCCATTTGTAAGTTCTTATAAAATTTGCAAACACGTGGCAGTACTTCAATGGCCAAGACATAAAAAACAAAATGGTTCTTTTTCATTTAATGTTTGAGTAGACACTAGCTTGTCATTAAAAGGAACAAGTCTCCTCAAGGGTGAGTGGAATGATGAAAAACCAAAGCAAGACTAAGAGCAAGCATGCAAACTGACGTTGTAAAACACACTGTGACGATAATGCCTTTGTCACCGAAACCAAAAGCGAAACTAAGTCAATAATGAGTCACAAAAACATTTTTCGGTTCTTGTGGCCTGTTTCGCTATAGGAACTGCTGACCACCGCTATTGCACTGTAAATACGTAACCTGTTCCATCTTATAGTCGTTTTTGCTCAACCAGTTTTTCAAGTTTTTCTCTTGCTTCAGCACATTTCCAGTATTTCTTGAAACCTTATTCAACAGGGATTTCCTCTCAGTGTCGTCGAGAATTGTGTTGTTTCATTACTTAGTAACGGGCTTTGGAGCCACTGGTATTGAATTGCTCGATCCATCACCGTAGCAAATCATTTTACCAGTAGCAATCACTCAATAGTGCACACATGTTAACGGAGTATAGAACATCTCCCTAAATGGAAATTCGCCAAATGCAACTGGTCCCAAATTAGCGATGTGTGTGGCAGAACTTCGACCTGCATTCTCCGAACTTGGAACACTCCTACTAACTCTTTGAAACTTGTTTGCTTGAGGCTTCCGAAGAATTTATTTCATAAACAAAAAGTGTACAAAATTTCGGTACCATGATGGAAGAAATGGCAACAAACATAAAGAAACATGAGCACGCATTCAACCGGATGATGTGCAGTGTGCACAAGATCTGCAAATGACATTGTAGGTTTCAAACGGAGTTGCGCGAGAAGTAAGAAAAACCATTCTGGAACGAGATGTTCTTTTTGGTATAATTACGTCAACTCATGGCAGCCTGGAGAACCATTGAATATATTTCAGGGAAAAGGTTCTATCGCCATATATCCCATCTGCAACAAAATGGCATCATCGCTACCATGAATTTTCAGCATAAGCCCCATGTGTTATCAAGCTATGTAAAGTGAAATAGTTAAACTGCTTAGCAATCTCACGCAGTCCCTCGTCAGGGTCAATTTCTAAGACATTAAATCTTCTCAAAGAAGTGTCATCATTCATGTTTTGAAGTAAAGGATAAAATCTTGTCGAGTATCACTGACGAACAGCCAGATACTGGAATGACTCATCGAAAGAAATGAAAGTTTTTATGATAAGACTTTTTTATTATGACTGAGCCACGCACTGCATGGATAAAATACCGTCTGCAATTTAGCTTGATCCAGCTCAGGGTTGGCTAGATGCGGCGATACGACCGCATGTGGCCTTGGACAAAAATTTATGCTGCCGTGCACGTGCAATTTAACGTATAAATGAACGCGACCATCTAGTAACAAAAATTTTGTCTACTGCATGAAAATGCTTAGTAGAAAGACAGCACAACAGATGTGTGGAAGCAAGCTGGGCTTAGGGTGTGGAAGCAGAACAGAAACAATGCAGAAAATTAAAATATTTTGAAATCACTCGCGGCCATACTTCATGAAAATAAACGTAATGCATCAATAGCAAATAGGTTGTGCACCGCTGATTTAGCTAGATCAGAGGTTATAAACGTTTTTTTCGTATTTTTTCCCTCCCCACCGGAGATCAAAACAAAGGAAGTGCCGAGATGTACGTTACAAAAAAACAAAGAAAAATCGAGTTTTAGTACAAAACTAAGAAAGTCACCTACAAATCAACACCGCTTTCTCTCAAATTGTGACCTTCGTAAACTGTTGTGGCATTTTGTAGCATTATAAATCTAGTTTTGCGCCACTGGGATTAAAGCACTCCACCTTCTACCATGCAAAGTTCAGAGTTAACCTGTATAATTTCTGTAAGACAACTGTCAGTAAAAGGTGCTTACAAAACAATATTTCGTTTATTAACCTCGATAGCAATATCACTCGGAAAAGTTGATAGAGTCATGCCCGGTTAAAACTTTTTGTCCGCTCCCGCACCGCAACTGCAAAATTTGAACTCGCACCGTACCCGCAGGAACTTCAAAAGTCTTGCCTTGTCCCGTCCCGCACGCGCAGACTTCTAATCCGCACCCCCCTATGCACGAACCAGCGCCCGCTTCGCACTGCTTCCGTCCCAAACCCGCACCTGTCACTGTGTGTCTGAAAACTACCACTGTAAAAGTTCATGCAGTGTGTTCCATCGCTCGTGGCAATTTATTCAGTGGTTCGTTTCAAAGACAGCAGAAGATCTTCAAAACACTGGAAAGCAAAAATATGAAACATTTTAGTCAACCTTCAGCGCTTCTTTCTCAGCTTTAAGAGCACTGCAGAAAAAGAGTATGTCGTTCACTGACGAACTGTTCAAATTTGCTCTTCTATTCAGGGCATGTCCATTGTTCAGCGTCGCAACCAGATTATATTTTCCGGGGAAGACAAAATGATTGTAATTTATTGTTGTACGCAAAACTAAACAGGATTTTGAAAATTTGGAGGGGAGGGAATTGCCTGGTTGCGGGCCGGCCATAGATACTAAACACCTGTTCATTTAACAACGCTTGTAGCCATCACGTAGAACGTATTTCTTGCAACATAAATGAGATATGGAATCTCCAATCTGTGGTCTCGCCACCGCCGCAGAATACCTCTACATCCTTGTACCACAAGTTCTGAGTAACATTGAATTTCTTGCTCATGTCAGTTTCACATGCATTAAGTCGACATTCACTTACCCGCGCAAAGAATTTCTTACCCAACGCCAGACCCGACCTGCACCAAGTTTAACCCCCCGCCCGCTCCGCATGCACAGCTCTGCGGTTTCCCGACGAACCCGACCGGCAAATGCGAGTACTGCACCCGCAACCGTTGCGGAATAACCCGCCCCGTGAAGGACTCTACGAGCTGCTACTAAGCATTAAAGTTATCTAACTCGCTCAAATTCTTTTGCTGAAACACTGGAGTCTACAGCGCAAAGCTTTAACACAGCCCGCTAACACATCCATTACTCCACGTTCCCTCTACAATTTCCGCAATGTTAACTCACAACTTAACTTTGACGGTTAGGAAAATCTAGAAATGCAGCCATGCGTTGAATCTAATTAATAATCTACAGTACATGTTAGCAGTTTTTCAGCTTCTAGCACGCAAGCTAATAACAGAAAGCGCATTAAAATTGCTAGAAATATCAAACCTTGCGGAAGCACAACAATAAAACTTGGAACCATTATTTTCCACATCAATTCCTCCTTGCGGCAATCTTCCCTATGCAATGGAAATTCCACTCTTAGTGATCCACTCTCGATTGAGAGCCACCGAGCTAGACCAAATGTCCCCAAGCAGCGGACCGCTGCCATCATGCGGTTCCCGGACATTGCAATACGCCCAGCGATGCTGCCAATTCTTTTTTCAGGACATTAGCACTTTGGTTTTGTAAACTTTTGCTCAAAAGTGTTGGTGATACTAGTCTATATTAAAATTCTGCTTTACCAAATACTAAAACCTTTTTGTTTCAGTTTCGCTTGACATGACTTCTCTAAATCAACAAAACGTGACAATGCCACTTCTATTGGAGCACGTTTTTCCGACAGAAGGTGAGCAATGATTTTGATTGCAGTGGTGATGGTTGCAGACCTGTGCACGAAACTCATGACTAGTAATCGCCCAAACGTAACTTGTGGGTATGAGCTTCAAGTTAATTTTTTCGAGGCAGTTAAACCGCTGCTAACTTGTTTAGAAAATACTTTCTCGCATGCCTTTCATGAGAAAAAAACATTTTTAGAACAGCTAAAGCAAGTTGAATGCGGTGATTATCAATATTCGCAACGAAATTTAAAGATTCCTCTCTTTCACTAAATATGAATAAGTTTGTTTTTGTTTATTCATGTTTCGATAACTGCCTTATTGTTTTTATATCTATCGCCTCAAAAATGTGAAATTTCCTATGAAGTCCGGCGAGAAATGCAAAGACTTGTACACCGCTGTGCCATCATGCCCTTTCAGTTTCATTTCGTACATGAAAGTAATAAGTTGAAAAAATCTTAAGAATCTACAGCAACTCCGTGCACTGTTTACCAAAACCCTTGTCATGTATTTATGAATGTTGACACTGCATTTAATTTAATCAATTTTAGAGCACATTGATTGGATAGCTTGAGATTTTTTTCGGCGTCCACGTTACGAATATGTTGCGGTAGTGTTTACTATAGCATTGCTGATACATCGTAGCAAAGAAACTGCTGCTCGGAAACTCTTACAAAGTTGAATGAAATTGCTTTGAAATCATTTGCATCCGTAGTTTATCGCAACTACCAACATTATAAACGAAGTCTGTTTGCTTCCTTATTTAAAGCGTCTGTTGGAGATGAGTGCAAATCCCACTATTCCATTATTGTCTTTTAAAGACTTCAAATCGACGTTTTGTGTTTCGTAGATACTGGTGAACACCTGATGAAAGAAAAAAACTTTGAAGCTGCTTTCAACGTTTTCAGCAATCGTTATAGTTTAAGTCCGGCCTTGTTTCGAGCCAGTTATCTGCGCAATTTCTACGTGGTTGCCTTTCGAATGAACAAAGCAGACAAAGCCATGCAAGTGCGGGATGATATAACGGAACTGTTAAGAAGTCACACCGAGACAAATCCAGACGACATCAAAAGGTTTGCAAAAGGCTGCCTTGACAAAGGAAAGCATTTTGAAGCAATGCTGTTCTACCAAATTGCGGCTGCAACGTTCATGGATAAGCCACTTCCTAAGGACCGCGCTTTCGGAGTTCGGTGGTGTGTATTGGGCATGAAAAATGCTGCTGAGCGCCTTTTGAAAACAGAACCGTCTTACAAAGCCTTGGTTCAGCTTTGCGTCACTCCTTTGATGAGAGAAATGGTACACAAAATACAAGCCATGAACGATTTAGATATCAAATCACGCGCCGTAAGCGAAGCTTGGTGCTTGCATTACATCGGCATTGTGGATGGCCTCGTCGGCAACTGGACGTCCTTTGAAAGCGAGGCTTCGGAAGCAGTAAAGCTATTGCGCTCAGCCTACTTGACGGACGCTAGTAGGCTGCAAGTGCTTGGGGCGTGCTTGAACAACCTAGGGTATGTGTGCTCTGTCACCAATCGCAAGGAGGAAGCCATTAAGTATTACCGACAGGCTGTCGATGCCAAAAAAAGGGCTTGCGATTATTCAAGCGACAAGGAAAAGCAAAAAGACATTGAACTGAGCCAGAATAATCTGAAAAAGATTTGTCCGACACCAGGCAGCAACTAACCAAGCATCGTGGATATGGTGGGAAGTTACCATAACTATTATGTTCGCCATCACCAAAGACTAGTGCTTCCTTTTAGCCACGTACAGTATAAAAGGAGAGAGCTACAGTCAAATTAAATCCCTTTACAAACTGATCGGGCAGTTGATGTGGTAGATATTGTTGCAAACATGTGCATGAACGGTTGTCGTGATTTTTGCTTATGATGGTGCTGGTGCTGCTCAAACCTTGCTATGAACATTGTACGACATAGAGATGACATATCCGCGCGTGTTTGGATTAAAAGTAGAAACCTTCTTAATGTCAATAAGTTGTACGTTAGGTTGACCACCTGCACACAAGACATGTGGAATCAATCGTCACACAGATTAAAGTATCATCAGCAAAATTGCCTCAATACGTCTCAAACGAATCTTCCTAAGTTTTTTATGGACAAGCTTTTTCGGCATTTTATTCCAGCGTGTACTTTTCACTACTCTCCGAAACAATACCGCTATTAGACTGTTAAATAACACTGATGACTGCTGATATTCAATTTCATTGTATTGAAGCACATGACAAACATTTACTTGCATAAAGGCTTTGCAAAACGACAAAATAGTTCAGCGCTATTTTTCAGTAACCAACTGTTTTCGGCCACCGGCCCAAATTTTTGTTATTAAAAAATGCACATCTTATTGCAGTGTAGATCAGCTTTGTGCAATACGTGGTACTTATTTGCGGATAATTCGCAACATTTTGCTGTTTACTAGATTGACTATACTCATCCAACATTTAGTTTAAAACATGAAATTAAAAATAATATGTGGCTAGAAAATTTTTTCAAACTTACCTTTCTTAAATTTCAGTCACAGCTTTCGCGGTGGCAGCATTTTCCGTATTTTATCGATTCTTGTTCCTTGCATCAAGTTCTCATTCATCGTTGTTTTGATGCCTTCGCAATTATCGTTGTCTAAAATAAAATTATTCAAATAAACCAAGATTGGTGACTGCGGCTTACAGTCGAAGAAAAGATAGCGTTACATCTTTTGTCGCGAGGATCGATTGCGTTGCAGCTCAACCACTCTTCGAATCTTTCTCATTTTGAAATCTAAATATAGGTTGTAGGTACACCAGCAAAATCTTTGTTTGTTCAACGATTGGCATAACTATTTCACGCAGATAAACGTTCCTGGTGATCAGTGTAAATTCTAAAATCTTAAGAAGGTATACGCCTAATGGCATAAATTCTTTAAATTGTTGTAGCGCATATATTGATGAGAGCTTAACGTTTATGTACAGTGGATACACTCCTACTTGACCGCCGGTCCACGGTATATTCGTGACTGCTGTCTGATGCTAGAACGCAGGTATGGTTTTCGCGCTGGCGCTTGAGGTGGCAAGGCGTTGTTTTAAAAAGGCTATGGATGGAAAACCTTGCACGCTAGAAACACAAATTCTGCACAAAAACGTTAGTCATACTGTGTAGTTTATGAAAATCGAAAAAAAAATTTCCGCTTCTTTTGGAGAGACAAAACACTAGAAAACAAGGGTGGATTGCCCGTTTTTTTACTTTGTAAGTTTATTGCGCCTATTCCAACAATGGGGAAAATGTAAAAATCACAGAAACGGTTGCTATAGTTGTTACAAAGCATCCTGCCAAGTTTGGAATTAAAAAATTGTAGAGAAGAAACGTTATGACAGTTTTTATATCACCTAAACCTAGACAGCATTTCTGCTTTTCGACTCCGTCCGAAAACGCACATGCGTTCAGCTGTGCTTTGCCGATCGCAAAATAACTCAGTTTGGTTTCGATTTGACTGAAACGTACAGCACTATTTCGTTTGAATACGTGAAACCTTCATAGATATTTTCGTTGCACTAGCTGAACTCCGAAAAAAAATTATTGCACAGTGTACCACAAAAAAAACGCAAAATTTTATTTTCGCATGAAAAAGCCACACAACATTTTCTTTGCACAAAAAAAACAACGCAAAATTTTACTTGCACGTGGCCTGAGCATTCGACAATTGCCAGCTTGGATGCTGAAATGTAACGCTTCTGCTGTTGTTGTTGTTGCAGAAAAAATGTGAATATCACAGGAACATGTTGTGAGTACCTTGTAGCGGCCGCATGTCAAGATTGTAGGGTATGAAACGAGAGGAAAAAACTCCAACATTTTTATCAGCTGGTCGTAAATATAGTTTGAAATTTGTGAAAAAGTTATGCACGCACGTTCAGGTGCTTGGCGTTGTTGCGATGGTAAAGAACGAGCGGCAAGGGTGCAATGTGAGCCATTGTTGGCAGCAACTTTTATTGTCCTGTGTTGAACTCTAAATCTCCATTAATATGTATTGCTGGGAAGCAGCAAAAAGATTTGCGCTAACGGGCCGTTTGAAGACTGCCAAGTGCGAATGTTTGCGAAGCAGGGCTAATTGCCAAGTGCGAATGTTTGTGAAGCAGCCGAACAGGCGGCTCCAGCAGTTACTTGCTGTTGAAAGTGAAACAATTTTGCAGCAGCTAAAACCGTCAACTCTCTACATGATGTTCCAACCCACACTAATTTTTTATCCACATTACACTGGCATGCGTTCAGAAATGTTTTACACTAACGGGTCATTTGAAATCTGAAAAGAACGAATGTTTGTGAAGCAGCATCGAAAAAACGACTGAAGCATTTACTTGCTGCTGAAAAAAATATTTATGCTCAAGCAAAGATAGTCAAATCTCTACATGATATGTTCTAACTCAGTAAAAAAGTTGTAGAGTAATTGTTTATGCACTCTGCATTGTCATGCGCTCGCAAATGCTTTACACTAACGGGCCATTTAAAATCTGCCAAGAACGAATGTTTGTGAAGCAGCGTCGAAAACATGGCTGAAGCAGTTACTTGCTGCCGAAAAAGATATTTATGATTAAGCAAAAACAGTCAAATCTCTCCATGATATGCTCTAACTCCGTACAAAAAGGTGTGGAGTAATTCTTCAAAACGAAGTAGACCCCGATTAGCTAGTTCCTTTAAAGTTTACAGCAAACCTACAACTTTGATTTGTTGGGTGCACATAATTAAATTTCTTCATCTTTTACGCAATGTAACATCAGTGTCATCAAAAATACTATTACCTCGGTGTCAAAGCTGGAAGCATGTGGTATCCACACACTCAGCATTAGTTTCTTCTATATTTATGCTTCCTGGCGTCACCATTTTTGCATTCCGCGCCATTGGTTTCCTTCTTTCAATCGTTATATCTTTTGCTCTCAGTGTTCTCACTACTCCAGTGGCGTAACCACCCCTGGCAAGCTAAATGTAAAAATCTGGCTCCTACTTTGCATTATTTCGGTATTAATGTTTTTCGTAGTGATTTCCGGTGAATTCGGGTTTTAGAATAGATATCCACATCCGGTTTCACTATCATTTCTTAATTTTTTTCTGATTGTTGGTTAGTGGGTCCCTTACGGTGCCAGTGGCCCTCTTCGTCTAAATTTTGTCCCGCATGGTTCAAACCTCTAGTTACGCCACTGCCTCAGGAACTAAAGTAAACATTCCCTTTCTCGAGCAATCTTCAAAGATTCGCCCATGTACTGCACATATTAATAAATGTGTGGATATTTCGACGGATGCCTGGAACTGGACCTCATTTAAAAAAATGACTTATATTACCTTTGATACTCAAAAACTATGTGGAAGAAACTATTCATTTGAAAGCTGAATTTCGCATTGTGTCAGCGAATGTCACTCCGGCAACAAGTCAAGAATACCTCATTTATTTTTCATTGGTAAAACATAAAAATCGCAGTGCAATTGGCAATATAAAAAAAAAACAGGAAGGCAATATGAAGGAGAAGCTTTCTACGCAAGTGATTGGTCGTTGAAGTCGTTTTTCACCAACTCAAGCTTGTCCGCGCCTTGAGGATAAATCGGATTCGAGTAACCGGCACGCATCGCCTGCAAATCATCACGGACTGAGTCTTCTTCTTCTTTCTTTGACAATTTTATCTGCGAGAAAAACGTCGTCTAATGCTACAAATAAATAACGTTTTGTAAAGTGGGTGAAATCGTGAAAGACCATGTTGCTCAACATCATATAAACTCGCGGAGATACATAAGGCTACGTTCTGACTTACTTTCGTGCGGGCTAATTACGACAGAAGTAAATAAAACTTAAAATTATGCCTAATTCTTCACATTTGAATATATTACACATGCCCTATTAGTAGTAGATTGTCGTCATGTCACTTCTATCAACAAATAAACGGTTATGTCTCTCAGCCAAAAGGGTTCCAAAGATAAAATTCGCCTGTGTTTAGGTTGCTCTACGAAAAAAATGCTTTCTCTCATTTTTATTAAGTGTCGCACATTGCATTCCTTGTACATTGAGTAAAAAATGTTTTCTTCACGTGAGTGTCATTGGCAAGCCCGCAACCAGAAAGGGGCAACCGGGCAATTACCTCATCCTAAATTTTCAAAAACGTATTTACTTGTTTGGCGCAACAACAAGTTACAATCGTTCTGCCTCCCCTGAAAATATCAACTGGTTGCACGCTGGTCATTGGCCTTTGGATATAACGTGCTTGGTTACGTTTCGTTACGGATATACTGTGTTGCAACAACACAATTGCACAAAAAAATTGTATACAAAACGAAATGAAGCGAGTAATTTAACATGTAAATGACATATGACAGAGAGAATACTGTGCGCCTCTGAGAACATGATAATGATCAGCTGGTTCAGAACACACCGACTGCTATTCTTTGCAGTGTCCCTATGTATTTAGTACATGATAATGATATTTCAGTGTTCGAGAGCTTGTGGAATATCACAGATAGAGACTACATATGAGCAGCACGAAGTTAGCTGTGGAAATGCCAATATGCCCAGCCTACAACCAGCTGGCATGAATATAAACATTGCATCAAAAATGACTTGTGGTTAGAACAGCTGATTCGGAATATGTTGAATTACAGTATCTTTCGTTGTCCATGGCTATGCAAAAATTTCAAACCAACAGGTATTGGTACTAAAAACTCAGATTAATAATTTGTTAATGCGAACACCGGGTACGGTCGTTTAGATACTGCCAAAATTTAGATTATTCACTTTGGAGTTTGAGCAGGAGTCGGAGTCCAAAACTTTAAAATGTGTCGGATTCGGTGCGGAGTCGGAGTATATTCCGCCCAAGCAGGAGCGGAATCGGAGTCAAAAATTTCAGACTCCGTACACCTCTGCTTAGTAGGGGAAAAATATTGAAGAGAGTGTGGGATTTAAGACAAGAATTTACAGCATAAATTTTTCTAATGCTGAGTGGCTTTCAAAACTAATTTTCTTGGTGGATATGACAGATAAATTTAACTATCTGGATGCGTCATTGCAAGCAGGGTTGCGGAGTCGGTGTCCCAAAAAATCTGGGGTTTTTGGGTGGAGTCAGAGTTGGATTCTTAATAAAACTAGAAGTCGGATTTTTCATCCGACTCTGGGAGTCAAACTGAATCATTTCTTACATCGCATTCCTAAGTTACGAATCTTAACTCGTGCTTGTTGAAATGATACAACTACTTTTGAAACTTTTAATGAAACAAAGAATGCTTCCGTGCACCACGATTTCCATTGATTGGTATTTGCTACAAAATTGTTGACAACCAAACTACATTCACGTTATGTTTAAAAGTTGGTGTCGGAATGCTTTGGAAGCTAGGAGTCGGAATTGGAGACGAACATTTTGCCTCCGACTCCGCAACCCTGCCAAGGAAAGGAAAAATTCGTTCACAATCTTTTTGGTGAAATTAAAGCGTTTGAAGCCAAGCTAAAATTTTGGCAAAAGCAGTTACGCTAATATGTCTTTGACCTTTTGCCGTGTTTCCAAAGTTCACTTGGAGATTGTAAAAGTGGCATACTGATGCTGAATACGCTGATGAAATTGTAAAGTTGCAACGTGAATTTGATCGCCGATTTCAGGATTTTCGTAATTTGGAAAGTGGCATAAAAA
>Ga0210059_1004757_pt1 | contig 21873 bp, 11 predicted proteins | sample Ectturendosymbi2_FD_188042 | JGI IMG/M metagenome (GOLD analysis project Ga0210059, IMG submission 188042) | Ecteinascidia turbinata endosymbiont from Florida, USA - Sample 2 (SPAdes) (version 2) | ecosystem: Host-associated > Tunicates > Ascidians > Unclassified | place: Key West, Florida...
CAGGCCTGTTGTACAGCAGAAAGCCTTTGAAATCTCTGAGTTCATGTAAGATGTTTTGTTTTGAGATAGTTGATTTTTGACTCACAACTCTTTCCTGATTGCTTGAAACATGGGCGTCAGAAGGATTTTTCCAGGGGTGGCCAAAAGTGGTGAAAATTTGTTTTTTCCCACTCGAAACTAAGAAAACAACCTTTTTTTGCTAAAAATTTTAAAATCCAGGGAAGGCCAAGTCCCTCCTTCCAACGCCCATGGTTCAAAACCAGAATGTTGATTTGACTTGTTGAAATTAAAATTATTCAAGAAACTACACAGTAAATGAAGAGAGCTTAGGATCAGCAAAGTCATTAAATCAAACCCTTCACAATAAGTAGGGCAAACAGGTTTGAACAATTGACAAAGAAAAGCAACAAAAATGTCAGCAACAACAAGCAAATATATGTATATATCTTAAATGAAGTTTGATAACAGACAGTGGTGCAAATTATCACAAAATTCAATCAAAGAACATAAGCTAATGAAAAGTTACTTGTAAATATTTGAAAATGATGAACAGTGGAAAAGTTGGAAAATGATAAATATTGGAAAAGTTGGAAAGTTCCAACAGGTAAGTTCTAGGCCAGTTACAACCAACTGTGTTAAACCACAAAAAGCAGGTGAAGCAAACCAGACACGTGTATAAAGAAGCTGGTAAATCAGCAATGTGGCTAAACCAGTGGTTCTTAACCGTGGGTACACGTACCACTTGGGGGTACAAGGAGCCAAAGCAGGGGGTACGAAGCACCAAAGTCTTCAGGGATTGGCCCACTAGCCAATACTAAGAAAAAATACCTGAGAAATGATGTTGAATCCGGATGTGGATGGGTATACTAAAACCCTAAATCCCCGGAAAATACTTTAAAAACGAAAAAACAACGTCTTGCTGAAAACCAAAATAATAGTAAACCGAAGTATAAGCTAAGTGGGCCCTTATTTTTACATTTAGCTTGCCAGGAAGCTGGCGATTTGCCCCTCTGTCCCCTGTCATTCACTCCACTTAATATCAGTACATTTGATTTTGAAGAAACATGTCCAAGAAACGCATATATCAAGTGAAATAAGGCCTAGGCTAGATATGGTTTCACTTGCATGACAGAAAAAGATCAAATACAAAGACCACAGTGCATATGATGCAACAGAGTGTTTACTAATGCAAACCTGAAAACTTCAAACCTTAATGAACATTACAATAATCGGCACGGGAGTGTGCAGTCGGGGAATGATTTCAGTACCTTGAAAATCAAAAGGGCTTGATTTGATAGTGGTGGAACTTTACTAAAGCAGGCATTCGTACCGATGGAAAAACAATTATTGCTGGCATGTTGCAAAGTTACGTCTTGTGTGGCAAGAAGAGAGCCTTATACAGCTGCTGAAGAATTTGTGACACCATGTGAACTACGTTGGTAACAGTTACTACTTGCCTTCAGACAAGGGGTATGACAGAATTTTATGAAAGCTCAGGGGGTACGAGTGCGTAGAAAGGTTAAGAACCACTGGCCTATACCAATTCGTCTGAAAAAGAAAATGGTGGCTCCTGCAGATTCCAACAGTGACACCTTCGTCGATGCGGCCGTGCCTATCTATTCAATTCATATAGATCAGTTCCCAACCTTTTTCTTACCATGTACCCCTTCAGCATTCCGACAAATGAGCATGTACCCCTACAGCATTTTAACAGATAAGGATGTACCCCTTCAGAATTTTGACAGACGAACATGTACCCCTAAAACTCCTCATGACAAAATATTTTCTCATGATTTTTCACAGATACATTTAACAGTATACATATAATGACTTTTGAAATCAATATTAAGTGACTTTTGAAATCAATATTATGTATAAATATTTGAAAACAAACAACATGTAAATGTATTTTTACCTTCTATTTCTAACCTTAAATGTACCCCCAGGGGTACATGTACCCCAGGTTGGGAACCTGGGAACCCCTGATATAGATTATGAACGGTGGCGTGCAGAGGGGGGGAACGGGTCCAAGGCATGGGGGCATCCAAAGAGTGAAAGTACATAAGTTTAAATGCTGTAATTAGATGATTTTTTCTATTGTAAGTCTACTTCTTCTTTTGAGCTAGTTGTTCAAACCACTGCCTGGCCGCACTAGATCTCGAAGCAGGTGTTGAGCAGCCATTCGATTGTCTCATCGTCCAGAACCGTTAGGCCGTGCAGTCCACGGGGAAGTCGATGGATTGGACATTGGAGGACAACATGTTCGACGGTTTGTTCTTCTGCGCCACACTCACAGGGCGCAGAGGAGGCCAAACCCCAGTTGTACAAACATGAGCGGAACTAAATTTCATAAGTAAGATAAAACATAAAATTTTGACAAATATTTATCGAACTGATCATATACTGGCAATTAACTCAATGCGTACCACAGTTTGCTGGAGGCCACCTTGGAATCTTGAGGCCCTAGGCTTAAAGCCAGTGTTTCTCAAACTTTTCCTCACGTTGACCCCCAATTAAAGTATACTGTTTTCTGTAGTCCCCTTGCCCTAGCCCAATACTTGCTAATACAAGGAAATTCGCTAGCTTTGCAAAAGCATTTACTGTGACTATCACTCGCGTTTACAACAATTGTTCTCCGTCCTACTGCATAGCCTACCGCTGTACAGGGCTCCCATTCCGTAATTTCCAAAAAAACAGACGGCACATGAAAAAAAACATTTGCTTACGCGAAACGGTGATTAAAATAGTGATTTACGTATAGTTCCTCTTCCAAATTTTCGTCTGTAGCGTGAACATTTACGTTGGGATTACTCTTCTAGTGCTCAAGACGTTTGCATATTTTCAACTGTTTAAGCAACCGTTTGCTGTAGGCTGTATCAATGTTACTTTGGTTGTTCCCGCAATTGCATGACGGATTATACCGGATCGGAAACAACCTACAGTATTTGATATTGAAACTGGTATGAGGGTGTGAAACCGACTGAACACGTTTTGTTACACTGATATGAGTACTTTTTCACCAGATGATCGCATGCGAACACTGTAATGACCGGAATATATGTTTATTATGTTATTAGATTTACTATAGCTAATTGCCAAATTCATATCATCAAAAAAAACAGGTTTAACGGGATTTGTCAAAATTAAACCTAGAGACCCAGATGGACTCCTAAAAACCCAGATCTGGGTGGAAAAACCAGCAATGGGAGCCCTGCTGCTGTAGGCTACTACCAGTCTAACCACTGCCGAACTGCGACACATGCACTACAATATTGCTTGTGACGTAGTTTTCATAATCTCATCGCAATGGATGATTTAACAAAAAACAATTCGATTCGAATGTACTGTACTTTTAAACTACTGTAGCTGAGATTTGATCAGCCCTCTTAATTTTGTTTGATTTGTTGAAAAATGTCGTTTGCATTCCTTGCCCGATTAACAATAATTTTGACTTGGAGGCTTCACTGCTCCGGTAGACCCCAGCAGTTATTCATTGCCCCTGGCCATTCAGTGACCCCCATTCGACCCCGTGACTATTTATCGACCCCTTGGATTGTCCAACTGACCCCTGGAGGTCGATATCGACCCCTTTGAGAACCATTGTCTTAAGCCTATATAGGCTATTGGTAAATCCGGCCCTGACTGTTACGGTTCAACAAACAATTATGTGGCGCCTTAACGCTTTCATCAATGATCTCACATTACCTTGATGGCAAGTAAAAAACAGTTTTGTCAAGCAGTCAGAGTCAGCACATAGTCTCAACGCGTTACAACGTTCATCTGATATTAATTGCCACCCTAGTAAATTTGAAATTATTCAGCTGCAACAGAAAGTCAGCAGCAAAATCTAACGTAAGTAGGAGATGATTTTTTTTGTAAGTGTTCTTGAGGGTATTGACATTGCCATTACTTACATATAGCTCGCAATCTGTTTTCTTGATAAAACGCATGTGACTAAAATGAAACCAAATTAAATTTTTCCCAGTGGATTGAATTTTTTTATTTAAACACTGAATGATTTTAAAAAAGACTTCAATCGCCTCCGCCAGAATGGCTACCGAACTGTTTTGAGTGCGACACAAATCTAAGTTTGGTGAGCTCCTCGCGACCCAAGCCTCAAACAATATATGAAGAAAATAATGAATGGATGATTTTTGGCAGTACTGGAAGTTGCTGAGGTCGTTTTCAAGGTCAGCAGGCTACTCTTGACGTCAGTACCTACACTAAAGATAGACAAAGACAAGCAGTTGTAACGTTGAAAATACACAACTCCGGTGAGGATTGCCCCGCTGCGACCCAGTTTTGGCCCCTCACCACGCTCCTTTGGGTGTGGACTCATACTTTGAGAACCAACAGGCTAGATCAACTAACCAGCTATGATTCTTGTTTGCCCCCCATAAAAATTTCTGGCTACGCGCCAGAAATTTTTATGGGGAGGGCAAACAACAATAAAGTCTTAACACTGAAATGTTTAATGTCGGGCTAAATTTTCCTAAGCCATATCGTTGCATTACTCAAAGTCTCAAGGCAATAGGCCTTCGCGACCGAGACGAGACTTGAAATCTTCGAGGCCGAGACTCTCAAAAATGGGTCTCGACTCTCGAGACCGAGACCAGGTCTCGAGACTCCATCACTGATATCTCTCAGTGTTGCCAACTGGTATATTTTCAAAGCGCTTGGTATATAAATTTTTGATTTGGTATATCTGAAAAATTTGGTATATTTTTGTTGAAGGGTTTAGTTAAGACTTTAAACCAAATTATTTGTTATATTGTAATGCGTAAACAGAGAAAACATAGTATTTTATTAAAGCTATATCAAGAAAAGTTAAATGATTTTGCACAACATGGGAGTAAGTGTGCAGTTTGGGTAAGCGGAGAATGAAACTGAAAAAGAGCTGGAAGGTTCTTAAAAAACTGAACGTAGCTCTTACTGGTATGCGTTTTTAGTCAGCCAATGTATGCTACGGCTGGAAAGCTGTGTATGAGAGTGTCGTAAGATTTAGAGAAGGGTGACTGATAAAGTTTGCATGACTTGCAAATTGGTTCCGCTGGTGCTGTGTATCCCTTCTGCAAACTGTGCAAAAAGAAAATTAGAAACCGCAAATCAGTTATTATACAGCAGAATAATGTACTGGACCAAAAAGTAATGAAACTGCAGTTGTAGGTATTGGAAGTTGAGTATTCCAGGGGTTAATAAAATATGTCACTAACAAAGTTAAGCAAGTAGAAATTGAGGTTGTTTTGCAGTTTCTTTATGATGCCACTGCACAGCATCAGCTGTTGATTATCTGAGTGAAGTGGTACAAAGCATGGAAAAAGCAGCGTTAAATTTTAAGTCGTTTGTTACAGATAAATTTGGTATATGTTTGGTATATTTTTAGACAAGATTTGGTATATCCGTTGTAAGATAAGTTGGCAACCCTGATATCTACCCCTATTATGTCATAAGCAGGGCCGTCGCCAGTGGGGGGCCAGTGGTGCCCGCCCCCCCACTTGAAATCGGTGCCCCCCATTTCACGTTTGGCCTACTGGTTGCTGCATACATCCAATACTGTATTTTAAAAATGTGCCCCCCCCCTTTTGGCTTTTGGCCCTTCTTTCTGTTTTTTGGCCCCACCTGCTGCTAAATCCTGGCGACGGGCCTGGTCATAAGAGGTAGTTAGTTGCATCACAGTATGGTTTTCCTGAAGTAATAAGTTGCTCATTGCTTTAGATGTATAGTTAGAACGCATGATGTGCCCCATTTGATAGTCCAGTTGCCAAACCCCAGATTTTTGGAGAACCTTGCAATACCGTCTGCACAATGTTTTTTTGCTGTTTCCATACCTCCGAGGTGAGCTCTTCAAGAATCTGAATGATGCCACTCTGTCATCATTGGACAACCACCCCAATATGCAAATTAAGGCCGCCATTATGAAAAATCCTTCTTTCGTCAACATCTCAGTCACCATGCGTGGTATCAAAATAATTTGGTAGTAAAGATTCCACCTCTATTTTTTTCTGAATAGCCTACGCATATTGAGATCGTCAATGCAAAAAATCTCGTTTTCGTCCAATATCACAGTACCGTATTTATTCGGTTGTTAGCCGCCCGTTATTATAAGCAGCATGAAATGGTGTTAAAATTAATGTAAGCCGCACTTGAACATAGATTACCTAAGCCTCTAAGATACTTTCGTGTACTAGCACCTTTCGCGTTTTATTGGCAATCCTGGTAATGATGCTTACACGCCACTATAACTTCCTTCTGTTAAACATACTTCCTTCTGTGACGGATGTGCACGTGTTGCTGAAGAGAATAGAATGCTAAAAAAGAGTTGGTCGAAAAAACGTACTCAAGAAAAGATGAGCGTCATCTGTGCCTTTCGATAAAATAAACAAAAAAAATGTAAGCCGCCCTTCACTGTAAACCACCCTCGATTATAAGCCGCACGAAATGATAAAAAATAACTTTATAACCTGCGGCGCACACTCGATTAATACGGTACTCTTGGCACTTTTGCATGTTTTAAGAGTAGAGAATCAGGTTAGACCATTTCAGCAAAAATCAACTAAAGTGTATGTTTCATTCATAGAGCAAAAAGAACGATGTTCAGCCTTAAGTGATGCTGGCAAGTATTGCTAGGTAAAATAAAGGCTCTGCAGATAGTCTATTTTGTAAATTATCACAATATACTTGGCTGTTGCTGCCAACGAAGTGCATTTTTTGTGACTGTTGCTGTAAAATGGAGCAAGCGTTTTGTGAACGTCCGTTCACATTGCATCGTCAGCAACCTGAAAAGTATTAGCAAAATTTCGACGTTGCCCTCCATCGAAAAATTTCTGTGAACGCCTTTCCTGGAGTCATTCTAACGAAAGTTTGCCGATCACTACTGTGCGCAATACTGCTGAATGGAGCTTCAGTAAGTTGAGGCTAATCATAACGTTTCACAGATGACTGATGAGAAGCTAACAAATCTGGCAACGCTATCTATTGAAAGTGAAACTGCTAAAACATACGATATGAACGAGTTGACAGAAACATTTGTACTTTTGAAGACTTGGATAAAATCATTTTCCTAGCTTGAAACATAGCAAATGCTTAAGTCTGTCTGCTTTATACGTTGTGTTGACGCTGTTAAATGCTTTTATAAGCATTTGTTAAAAAAATCGATGTTTTGGTTACATAAATACAATGTGTTAAATGCAACGTATTGTATATTGGGGGCCCCAACGTCCAGGCTCGGGGGGCCCCCAACTACCTAGCGCCGCCCCTGTCTCTATCCAGATGTCAGACTCCAAGCAAATCAAGCAATGAACATGACAACCGAGATCCACCACCACCAACCTTTCGGTTGTTATACACTTGAGGACGGGATTTTTTCAATGTATTTTATATTACTGTATATAGTAAGCGTATAAATTTTTCTCAGCTGAAAATTTTTTGCAGTAGTATAAATGTCTTACTAGCCTACAAGCTATAATAGGAGGTGGATCGGGAGGGGACTAAAATTGATTCCTTCCCTGATAAATGTTTATTATGCACTAAAAATGAGAAGTAGCTCTATTTTCAGCTAAAAGTCTAATCAATCAGGCTTATCTGTATGCAGAAGCTTCTGCGCTTGCTAACAACTACATCTGAATCACATTTGATCAACTCATTCTCACTTTTAATGATAAGAATGCTTTTGTTTGCTGAGGACAGGTTTATTGCACCAGCATTTTTTTCAAAACCTCATCATCAGATTTGGGATTCCCCTTTGCCAAGTCATTTGAAAAGTCGTTTTTGCCAGGCCGCCGTTGCTGATCCTATAAAAAACGGCGGTTTTTACTTCGATATGTTTGCAAACAATATTGCTGTTATCAATACTTCAATGGTTTAATCTGATTATTTACTCATTAAACACGTATAGACTCAACGATTATTATGATACAATGTGTTGTAATTGAAATACGGACGAAAACGTGATTTTCGATAATGACTGTCTCAATATGCGTATTCAGCAAAAAATAAAGGCTAATCTTTACTGAAAGGCCTAATATTATTCTTCAGCAAAAAATAAAGGCGTAATCTTTACTGAAAGGCCTAATATTATTCTTCACCCCTCAAAACATGGGGATAGACACCAAAATTATTTTGATACCACGCATAGTGACTGAGATGTTGACAAAAGAAGGATTTTCCGTAATGGCGACCTTAATTTGCATATTGGGGTGATTACCCAAGGGTGATTGAGTGGCATCATTCAGATTCTTGAAGAGCTCACCTCGGAGGTTGTAAACAGCAAAAAAAACATTGTACGGACGGTATTGCACGTTCATCGGCCTTGCCGCCGGACTATTATTCATGATTGCTGACATACGTCGAGTAAAACAAAAGAACGAGAGGATACAAAAACTTAGCAACAGAAAAATTAATACACCCTTCACTCATCCTTGTTCTTTCATTCACCCTTGCAAAATTTTCGTTCAACCGAGAGCAGGGCCAGATTTACCAGTAGGCTATGTAGCCTTAAGTCTAGGGCCTCAAGATCCAAGCGGGGCCTCTGGCAAACTGTGGTACGCATGGAGTCAACTGCCGGTGCTACTATAGCCCGTGACCTACCACACTATAGCGTGAAATCTACCTCCTGTTAGCACTATAGCGTGAGGTGTACCTCTGCATTATAGGAAGAAAAGTAAAAAATAATATGTCCATACATTTTATTCTAGCGATACACGTTTCATACATTTTTTTCGAACAGCTGACGACCAACACCTCACATTCTCTTCAGTATAATCGTTTTAGCATCCAACCACGGTCGCTCAATTGCCTGTGTGTGCTCCTGTCGCTGGATCCACATGATGTTGCTGTTGGTTCACTGTAGAATGCTGGTACCCCATGGCATTTAGGTTGCTATAAGCAGATCACTCATCTGAATGAAAAACTGAACCATATGCACATTCCCTATCAATAAAATGGTGGTGGTCATGCCATTCCACCCAAAAGTACCGACAGTGTGAGCCTTGTTTAAGACCAAAAACCCATGGCCCATGAATTCTACGCCCATGGTTTCTGTTGTTTTCTTGATCTGCGTCACTGTCCTCAGAGAGAGGAGCGTTGTCTCCACTCCTTCCTCGGTTGTACTTCCGTCGACCAGCAAATCGTGTCTATCAATTTCGATGGGGTTGTGTGTTGTTCTGACCATCTTTCTTCGTCGTTGGTGAGAAACTATGGAGGTACACACCTCTCGGCACATGTTGAACCAGTCAGTAACAGTATTAGCAGATTTTCCGGTTAGAGTCGTTACTGTGCATGGCGGTAGACTTCACACCTCACGCTGTGGAAACTTACCAGACCTCACACCATGGGAACTGACGCGGTAGACCTCAGGCTGCTCCGGGGTAGGCGGCATATGGCGGTAGACCTCACGCTATAGTAGCACCCAATTGCCGTTGTTCATCAAAGATTTATTATTCACGAAATTACTTTTATTCACCTAATCAGATTTCGTGTTGATAACGCCAGAATCTTCCAACTAGTTTCCATGAATCTCAATATGATCGTTGGTCAAGACGCAGGCCGAGTTTTATGTCGGTATACTCAAAGCACTTTGACTGCATCCTGTTTGCTGAATCGTACCGATTGTTACGTACGTGTGAATCAGGCGAGAGAACTTGTGGCTTTTCGTGTTTGAAATGCACCTGATTAAAGCTTAAGGTTGTACTGCAGACAAGAGCTATGTGTAGGGCTAGTAGCAATGTCCTATAATAAAAATGTGCTTGCTTCTTCTGAGCAATGCAGTAGTTTTGTTAGCGTTTCTACTAGGTAAAGATCGTTTGGCATGTTTACATGTGATATTTTCGATTTTAATTTTCTTTAACAAAATCATTCAGAAATCAGATTGCTATTGAGTACTTGAGCAAGTTTATTTTGCTCCCATGCTAAGCAAACCAGAGACCTTGATGAGCTTGAATAGCAAGCAAAAGTCAATTTGCCAACTGGAAACCACAGAACTCTTCCCCAAAGAGACAAAGAAAAAGGGAAACAGCAAGAAAATGACAAAAACGCGTTTGGGTCTGCTGATGCCTTGGATTAGTGGTTCTCACAACCACGCGGACCCTTGTTTCTTAGCTTGATGTCCGCTAGCTGCTCAGCAGCAAGGCCTTTTCAAAATTAAAAACAATTGAAGGGTCGCAATATTCCAGGAGAGGTTGTTAACACTAAGCATTTGGTACAAACTAAATTCCTAGATGATTTTGTTATGAAGGCCAGGAAAAAAGAATTTTGATTGTTTATGTACTGTGCAATGTTCAGCCTTAACTTGATTCGATGATTGCAGCTTTTTATTTCTTAATACGTATTTTAATAATCACGGCATAAGGAAGTTTAAAGCAGTCCTGTCGCCACGAGGGCATTGGTGGTCTCAGCCCGTCAAAATTGAAATATGAAACGTTATAAATCAGTGGAGATTTTATCAAATTTTCAGAATGCCAAATCCCCCTGCGCAAGACTTTCTGGCGACTGTTCTGGTGTAAATTACATGCGTGAATATGGCGTTGAGAAATTTTGTATATCTTGAAGCTCAAACTTTGGCCAAGAAGCGATTCAGTTTCAAAGTCTTCCTCACTGCGCCATAGTCACTGTTTAGCAACAATAGCATTAATTCTAGATATTTATTTGTGATGACATGTATTATGACGGTTCAATCACAATTATGTGGAGTCTTAAGTTTTTATCAATGATTTCCCTTTACCTTGGCGGCAAGTAAAAAATCAGTCTTTTCAAGAGATTAGACTCCAACCTGCTGTTCATAAGCTCAGTGTTTCAACCTTCATCTGATGTTAATTGCCACCCTATCCTACAGTAAATTATTTGAAACCATTTAACTGCAACGTGAAGAGTCAGCATCAAAATCTAACGTGAGTAGAAAGGTGTTTTTTATTTTGCACGTGCTGAGGGAATTGACACTGCCAGTACTTACAGATACTGAGATATCTTGCACAGGAGTGGATATTAAAATTTTGGGGCAAGCTCTCATAAATGGGCCCCAAGACATCGCCATTGCGAAAGGGAGATGTGGGTTTACGTGGACAAAAGAGTTAAATTTTTCAATTTATGAACTAAATTCAAGAGCATAAGATACATACGAAAGTTGACGAGGGGGGCACGGTATCTCTGAAAAAGAGGGGCCCGAGGAGACTGCCTCATTATCCTTCCCTAATATCCATCCCTGAGCTTGCAACCTCTCTTGTTGGCAAAGCACATGGGACTGAAATGAAACTAAATTTAAATTTTTTCGCATTAGGGCTTCAAATTCCGCGGATAAGTTACTGTATTTTCGAGAAGCCCGTGATTTGTACAAATTTAAGTAAGTGCAGTGCTAAGCTAGCTTTACATGCAGCTGAACGTGGTCAATAAGTTTTGTAATACAGGGGTTACGATTGTGTTTACAGTTTAATGCCATCTTATATTTCAATGATGTCAGTTCAGTTTAGCAAAGTACAATCAAACAATATAAATGAAGTAAATTTAAAGTAACTACAAAGGTATTACAGAATAGGTTGAACATAGCCAAAAGATCTTACGGATTATCAAAAATCTACACATTTTTCAAACGCGTTGAAAGACTACAGCGTTTACGATTATCAACTACATACGTGAATTAACCGCTCAAAAATTAGATGACAACGGGATCCATTCTATTACGGCAGGGGTTCCCAACCCGGGGTAATGTACCCCCAGGGGTACATTTTTCTATCTGAAGGGGTACATTTAAGGTTGGCAATAGAAAAGAAAAATATATTTATATATTGTTTATTTCCAAATATTTATACATATATTAGCGAATATTATTTTCGAAAATTCTTATATGCTTATTGTTAAATATATCCATGAATAATCATGACAAAATATTTTGTCTTTTGTCATAAGAAATTGTAGGGGTACGTGTTCATTGTTCATCTGTCAAAATGATGAAGGGGTACATGCTTATCTGGTGAAATGCTAAAGGGGTGCATATTCATCTGTCGGAATGCTGAAGGGGTACATGGCAAGAGAAATGTTGGGAACCCCTGCATTACGGGATCCATTCTATATATGGATTCTATCGGAATAACAGCTGATGATGCCTACTTCGTAGGCGAAATACATACTCTGTAAGATCTTAGTGTTTGATTCTTTGCTGAGAAAGGATTTCTTTTCCATAGACAACGGGATCCACTTCTTACATGCGTGAAAGTTTTGTAGAAGGCCGACTTCGGAAGTCAGTGCCTCAAAGCAAAGTCGCAGCTCGGCTTTGGGTGACCATGCTGTGTTGGTGCACATCAGAAGCATGTAAATACAGTATAACAAGCGCAATGGTAATGGAGGCCGCGATGACTTCTTGCTCAAGTGCAAATTGGGCATTGAGAGGTTTACTAGCGCTTATGCAAGACAGGTTTATGAGCAAATGATGGCATTGATTCAAACTAGAAGCTTGGAACTTCACTATCAAAACTTTTAAAACTTGTCAATTCAATGAAAGCAGACATTTTATTTGTCGGATTAAATCTTAACACATGTGTTCAGGAGAAAATGCTAGAACAGTGGTTCCCAAAGTGGGCGGTGAGGCAGAAATGGGCGATTGGGGGGCGGTGAAACAGAAATGGGCGGTTGGGGGGCGATAGGAGACCTAGTTAATAATTGCATTTCTGTTGTCTTACTAACTTTGAGTGACCAAATGTCATAAAAAACAGTATGATCAACAAACATGTATGCATGTAATTTGTAAACAAAAACTTGGCGTTTTGGAAACAAAACAGAGGTGAAATGCTAGAAGATAAATTGATGAACTGCAGTTTCCATCACTAAAGGTAAGCTGCACAGTAAAACTGTTCTCCTCTATAATTAAATGATTATGATTGGAATTTTCGTCAGGAGACTTTTGCGAAACTCACGTTGCCTATCGGCTGGCTCTCACTCACTCTATTGCCATTCAAGCCGACAATTTGAGCTCAAAGTTACCCACGAAAACACGCCAAATGCTCCACCCCGCTTCAAGAATATCATTTCCGACACCATTACGTCATGCAGAAAAACAGCCATTGTGTTGAAACTGAGTAAATGAGCAAAGTTATATTTGCAGAGTTCTTTACTTCAACTGCCAAAATTTAATGTTGCTAAGCCCACCTAATGACTAGGCTACAGCTTATGGCACTTATTGAAAATATCCCCACTGAACATCAAAAAATAGCATGAGAAGTGTCAAGAAATGTTTTTGTACGATTTTGGCGAGAGCAATAGAGGCATGCCAATGCCTGATACTGCTTCTTACCGGGGCAGTTGAGGCGAGCGATCTTGCCTAAGGGGCGCTACGGCGTTTTACTAAGTGTCGGTGAATTGGACACACAACCTTACAGTTGTGAGGCGGACACTCAACCAGTGAGCTATCGCCGCCCCAGCACAATCTTCGTCGCCAATGCCTAGGTGTCAGGTGTTATGATGGGACGGTGGGGCATTACTGAGGAACCAACGATACGACAAAAAGGATTAAGCTAGACTTTACTATTTACAGTGATTTCATGCAAAACTTTTTTATCAGATTTTGAGAGGAGGGGCAATAAAAACCGCAGCCCTAATGTTTGCTAGTCCGCAGTCGAATGTCACCTCTTTTCTTTGTTCAAAGGACTTTTCACTGAGATGGTGGAAATGGCTTTGTTTGGTGAGGAAGGTGTAGGGACAGGGGCATAATTGCCACACAAACAAGTGTGTTAAAAAACTAACTTCAAGACAAACACTGGAGAACTTTCACACATTCGGTTTTTGACCGGGCTTTGAATGAGCATTTCATCAATTTGCTCACTCCACAGCCACATGTCGTGTTTTTATAGGCTAACCTATCAGTCTAGGGCTTCTAAACACATGAATTGAAAAGACTTGGAACTGTTAAATCTTTTAAAAATTTATTTAAAAATAATAACGAAAAGCGAGAACTTTTAAACCCTTTCAAACATTTATTTTTGATCAGTAAAGTGCCGCCCCCCTAAAAGTGCCGCCCGGGGCCCGCGGCCCCCAGAGCCCCCCTTGCTACGCCACTGACTATGAGGTTTTTAGTTTGTTTGCCTGTAGAAATTAATAATCCTGTTCCCGCCATCCAACCACGATTTCAACAGTTCCGTGTCATTGAACGCTTTTGAATGGAAGGCAGCAACAAGCGCCTTGATCGTGGGGCACTCTAGTAATGATTTAAAAAATTTTTATTGGCCGTAAGTTTAGAGCAGGGTTCCCAAACTTTCTTTGGCCATGTACCTCTTCAGCATTTCGATATGAGCATGTATCCCTACACATGGCGCCGGAAAGATTTTTTTCCAGGGAGGGGCCAATAGTGGGTTTTCTAGGGGTGAGCCACAATTATTTTTGCAGGCGGGGCCAGAAGTGGCAAAATTACATTTTCACCACTCGAAACTAAGAAAACAATGTTTTGCAAAAAATTTGATGGGAAAATGTCAAATTTTAAAATCCTATACCCATGCCCCTAAAATTTATACCCTTCCGATACCCAAGCCCCTAAAGTTTAATTTGACAAAAATGCTGAGGAAGATAACAAAAATATATTCACCAATAAGCATACAAAGATTTTCGAAAATAATCATCAGTGATATTTATTTTAATATTTTAATCTTTGAACCAGACACGAAATCCATAGAGCACAAGCACACACCATCTGCACAACACAGGTTGATAATAACAGACACAGAACGTTTTGTAACGGCGTTGGTGGTAGGACCACAGGATTACAGACATTCAGTCGCTAAACTGTAACACTGGTACGACAACACATTACAGACACTTCCTTAACATAGCTTCTCGCTAACTCGTAACAGTACTACATACAGAGTAGGACACGAAAATCGCATGTTACGAAATAGAGTCCAAACCATGACTAAGGCCTGGTGAAGCTAGCCTGTAGTTAACTGCATTGTAAGTTCGTTGTAGCGTAATTTTAATGCCTTCGCTTACTACAGTATTAACATGAGCTGAACTCATTCATAAAAGCTTGTAGGAAAAAATAGTACGATCTGCAGCTTATTCAAATTTTGTCCACAGTCTGCTCCGTCCCGTCGCCACGAGGGGCCGTTGGTAGGCTTAACCCCTCTCAAACAAAGCTCCAAGCCCCACAAATTGAAACATGAAACACTATAAATCAGTGGAGTTTGTCAATTTTAGAATTTCAAGTCGCCCCGTAAAAACGCAAAACCCCCTATTGAAACTTTCTAGCGACGATTCTGAGCCTGCTGCTTATCCAACTTTTGTACAGAAGAAACCCAATCTGACCCAAATGAAACAAGAGTTTAATCTTAGGCAAAAAATTACTAGATATTCTAAAAATTTGGAGGTTCCCTGGCCCACTGGCCCTCCTGGCTACACGTATGTACGAGGGGTATATATAACCAAGGTTTTTTAAGGTGTTTTAGGGACCAGATTCGGGTCCCTAGAATCAGCGAAAATTATCATCGGGTCCCTAGAATCAGAGAAAATCGGGTCTCTAGAATCAGAGAAATCGGGTCCCTACATGTCCATACCGGGTACCTAACATTTTCCTTAAAAAACCCCTGATATAACGTATATGTAATGTAACAAATACTTTATGTAAACACTTACCTATTTATACAGCAATGCAACCATATTTTTTATATAAATCTTGTTTGTTAGAAGTTTCATTTATAGTGAAATGAACACATTCGAACTGCCCAAATTCGGAAAAATAAGCTTTCCATTTAATATTTTCGTCCCCATCCCTGTGTAAGAAATGGTTTATTTCAAGGCTATGCAAAAAAAATCACCCCAATGGACGTTTCTGTGTCAGGACCCATCGATCAAAAAACGTATCTGAAAAATTTAGGAAGGGCTTCAGCTCCCTTAGCCCCCCCTGGATCCGCCTATGAATGCGTTGTGGCCTGCACACGTCCTCAAACTAACACTGTAGCGTCCGGGCACTCAGTCACAAAGTAAATGCGATTGTAGTGTTCAATCAAAGTATAAGGACGAATGTCGGTATAAACAATGTGACTGCATCAAAGCGCGCAACTATGCATTATTGGACTCTTTTGAAGAAACAGGTAAATATTTTTTCGCAATAAGGCCTTAAAGGGAGGAATGTTACATTGAACCTGATGACTATTAACACTTGCTCTCCACGGCAGGTTGTACAGAGCTCTGCTACCAAAGTTATAGGCCATACGCAAGCTGTGGATGTATGCCTTCCTGACATCCCACCGTAATTGTGATGCATACGTCGATGCAACAGACGGAAGGAAAAAGTACATTTTTCACTGTGTTCGGACATTGGAAAAAAGAAGCTCGCAGCTTGTTTACTGCATAATATTGATATTGCAGTTGTCTCTGAATCAGTCCCGTCGCCTTTAGGGGATTTGATGGGCTTAGCCCCCCAAACAAAGAACCAGTCTCCTCCAAATCGAAATATGAAACACTATAAATCATTGAAGTTTTTATCAAATTTTCAATATCAAGTCCCCCCCCCACACGAACGTAAACCCCCTAGTGAAGACTTCCTGGCGACGGTGCTGCTCTGAATGTCTTCGTCAACTGAAAGCTCAGTATCGAATACAAACCCCAAAAATGTGTAGTGGGAAACAGATTTTACTCTTTGTACACTCCGTGTCAGCAATGCGAGAACCGTGCTTTTTGTGGTCTTAGCCTTAAACGTCATACAAACAGTTTTGCCGGAGTTGAAAATAATTCCATGCGATTATACAAAAGCCTGACACACATCTAGTATACTTTGTAACCCACGTACACTTGGACAAAGTGTACATACCAAAATGAGACCCAGCTTTAATGTTGTTTAGTTCAAGAGATAAATCATCTAAATATACAGAAAACAAGTATGAACTCAATGCTCCCCCTTGTCTAACTCCATTACTAACATGAAACAGTTCGGAAAACTCACATGTATAAATAATTTGAAATGAAAATAATGTGTAAACACTTTTTTTCCTTCTATTCCTAGCCTTCAATGTACCCCCGTCAGATAGGCAAATGTACCCCTAGTGGTACATGTACCCCAGTTTGGGAACCCCTGGTTTAGAGCGTCAACATCGTCATTTTCGGCTTGCGCAAATTGTTAACGCTTTTCCATTTTTTCCTCGTAACAGTGGGAAAGGGGCCTCACCAATCGATTAGCCTAGGACCTCGCATCAGCTAAATCCGGCCCTGCCCTGGTGTGAACCATTCGCCCGGTTGAGAATCACTGCCTTAAAAATGTGGGTCAAAATTTGTTCCATATAGTTCTGCAAAGAACCTATCAGGTAAGAGCAAACATTTATACCAAATGATAATTTTTTCCACTGTCAGAGAATAAAATTCTCATAATATAGTGTGAACTACTGTGAAAAAGGAGCCCCTGCCTTAAGAGCGTATGTAGTGCATATGACATCCCAAGAGTTTTGTTATGTTCAAACATAGACCTTTGATTGCAATGTATTGGTGATGATAACAGGAGTTATCGAAACGCCTGCAATATGTCGTTGATATTGTAAACGTAGACCTGTTTTGTACTCCATTAATCTGTATAAAACTCATTTTTCCTTTTTTTCAAAAGTCGATTAAGTCTATTGTAGATTGCAGCGTAATATTGTTTGTTTAATACGGAATTTTTTAATCCATGGACACTGGTAAATTTTTACAAACCCACACAGAGTAAGCCAAAGGTTTCCACCAAATTTTCAGGGAAAACTTAAAATTAAACCTAGCCACCATTCGAAACTTTAACACAAAAACTAGCTCTACCCTCACCCTCTAATCTAGTGTTTTCCAAACTGTGTGCCGCTGAAGAGGCTGAAGTGTGCCGCGAAAGTTTTATGTTTTGACAAAACCTTGTACTTTTCATCTTAACTTATGCTATTGTTTCAAAGTACGTGTGCCGCAGACAAATTCAGAATGTATCAGTGTGCCGTAACATAAAAAAGTTTGAAAAGCGCTGCTCTAATCTTACCATCTAATACGGCATAGAGAAGTGCATAAACAACACCGTGGTAGAAGTCGCCAATGGTGAAATGCTGTAAAATTTGCCGAAGTTGCCAAATGCGTAGCTGTTGTGAAAATTTACCTGAATTCTTAATTCAGTGTTTTGAGGAGCCCTTTTTCAGTATGGATTTGTAAGCAAACTTTAGTTTGACATTTCATTTACAACAGGATTTTATATACTGTAACTAATTTTGAAATTGATTATGCACTGTCAACAAAGAGTGTATGCCAGGGACGCCGGAGCAGCAGTAAGGCAGGGAGGGGGGCAGGAGGACAATTTAAAGGTGCAAAAAGCAAAAAGTCGATACCAATTATGCTTGTTTCTGTTCAGAAACAATGTTGTCCTCAAACATAAACACAGTATTGTCGAAAACCTTTGTGACTTTTCTGGATGCGCGAATAGCTGCAATAAATTTGTTTCAAATCGTTCTTGATAAACGATGAAATTACATATGATACTGTTATAAAAAGGTACCACTGCCCTCGTTGTCCCCCCGTTTGAAAGAAAAGGGGGACATTGCACAAGTCATTCTCCCGCTCTCTGGCGTCGCTGGTGCATGCTAATATGATATGAAAGCATAGGCGTAGCCGAGGAGGGGCCAAAGAGGCCATTCCCCCAAAAATTTTTAGAAAATATAGTCATTTTGTGCTTTGAGAATAGTTTTTCTAAAAAAATAGGATTATTCGCCTAAAATCAAACAATTTCCCCCCCCAATTTTTTGGGCTGGCTACGCCACTGTATGAAAGGCCTCTACCAGTAAATTGCATTTTGAAGTTAAGTCCAGTCAAAAAAACTCCTCTGCAAAATGTAAATAATGTATGAATTCTATTAAGGTTGTTAATTAGTTCTCAGTGATAGTTTTTTGCCAATTGAGTTTGCATTTGCTTTGTTTAATTGGTACTATCGTTTTGTGTCTGATGTTGCTGAATTTTTACACTTTGTTGTGGTTTAATCGTGATTAATTACTTATTTTTATGATCTTTGTTATTCATAGCCTTGTAATATTCAATCATTTTTGCTGTCTTATGTTGAACAGTAATTTTTATTTGTTGGAGTGGCAGAGTACCGGTATTGCAGAATACTAATTACTTATTCAGAATAACAAAATAAAGCACAGTTGTTTCAAAAGGTATTATCACGGTTGGCTGAGTATGATGCCGTCATCAGCCCTTTTTCAACCTTGCCTCGGGCCCACAACCCAAAGTCCACGACTGTTGAGAAGCACTAATTTAGACAAACATTGGTTTTGAACTCCAAACCGCAGGCACTTGCGAACTCAAACTATATACCTTAACATTTTTGTCAATGAAGTGCGAGTCAAACTCAATGTACCAATTTCGTTTTGTGTTGTTTAGCCTTCACAAAAGTAACGAAGATGATTGGTACACCGCTGATTCTATTAACATGTTGCAAAAACAGGTGTTGTATATAAGACCAATAACGCATGCTAAACTGCACCGCACGTTCAAAATGTACGTGAAAATGGCGATAGAATAACTTGATAAAATACACTTTTTGAAGAGAATTTATGTTTTGCAAGTATCACAAAATCATTCCCACTTGTAATTGTGTAAGTGGTGATGGAACAGCTTTTTCGTGATAGAAAGATGGAAAAATTCCGTCAACCTCACTTTTTGCCTGGTCAAATGTAATCAATGGTCTAAGACTCTGCGTCAAAAGCTTGAAGGAGAAACATGTCAAGGATAGAGCATAAGTGTCAGCATACATAATTACACACGATTATTGGTTAATAACTTGGGTATTGAAAAGCAAGAAATAGAATCGCGTTTGATCACGTCCGTTGTCTGCTGGTCAGTGGTCACACTGCCAGCCACAGAAACAAACTCAGCTATTTGTCAACACAATAATCTCTTTCATAGTTCTCCAATGTATCGACGGCATGCGTATGTGCGACGATGCAGGAGCCATTTTTACGATGGAAATTGTGTTAGGTCAATCAAAAATGTAATGGATAGCACAGCTTAGTTAACATTGAACTTCACACAAGTGAATTCTAAGCGATATACCTAATCTATTTTTTGGCGTGCACTCTACTTCGACATTGACTGCAAAACCCACCGAAGCTTCCCTGGATAATCCGAAGAATCTTCTGCCTATAATATTTTCATCAAGATATGGCGATGGGACAGCCATCGACAACTTTTCTCCTTGCAGAAATATAAGCTTCCCAAACCGAAAAGCAGTATTGCCAGAAAAGCAAGTTTTAGAATACGCAGTTTTAACAACATTACAGCTTTACCCGCTTATTGTCTAAAAGTTGTAAGTAATATCGCATTCAAACCGTGTAAACACCACTAACGCCCACGCAAAAGACATTTGTTTAATCATCCCAAAACGAAAAACAAGCTTTTTGCAGTGAGGTTGATCGGCATTACTAATATTATTATTATTATTATTATTATCTCTTGTTCTTCACTCAACTGCCGTGCTGAGGTAGGTGTTTTTCTCTGACCTTGGAATCTTTCCCGGACACTGGGAGATAGAGCACTTTCGTAGGATGTGTACACTACCAAGTATTGCTGTCTTTGGTAGTTGGGGAATCTTGCTTTTGCCAGGATCTCTTCAAGGTGTTTCTCCAGATTGTTGCCGGTTGCTCCGAGAACTCCTATTACTATTGGTACTATTCTAGCTTTAATGTTCCATGTTCTCTATATTGCTAACCTCATGTCCTGGTTCTACCTTCTTTCTTTCCTTATCTACTATGTGTGTGTTATAGTGGACACATTACTGCTTTAATGTTTTGTACATCCTTACTGCGTAATTCCCAGTAATATTCCATTCGTGATTCAACGCGATGTACTTGTTTGCGATCAGTCCGACCGTCGACGCGATAGCCTGCAACCCTATATAGCCGCAGTCGGTCGCTGTTTCCTGCGGCGTATTCGAACACCCAACGCTCTTGTTCGTCGTCATTCTAATTCTGATTCTACATCGAACCGTTACGTTACGTGTTTCTGACTTCACGCTCAAGTGTATTGGAGTTTTTTTGTTATATAGCTGAATATAATCGAAAGAAGCAGTCAACTTAGAGTACTACTGGAGAGTTATTAGCGGACAAAGTGGTGAAAGCCGTTTATGTCGCTTTGCTTCGGCTCGGCAACTTCAAGACGTCAGGTTGCTTAGTTGGGAGACCGACCTGTTCTCCTGCAACAACTACGTTGACCCCTCAACTAGTAGGGATATCTACAATAACCTACAACCCAATCCCTACAGTGTCATTTGGTACTGCTACATCTATGAGTCCTTTCATCTGCTTGTCTACTACTATCCTGGATTACTATCGTTCGATTTTTGTCACGTTAATACTAACGTCGGGTCTGCTAGGCCCGGTTTTCAAAAATAAAGAAAATACACTTTCCTTCAACTGAAGCTTATCACAAAAACTACACTGAAAATATAAGTCTCACTGAGCAGTTTGAGCAATAACAAAGTTGCTTTACTCAAATATCATACGATTTTTCATGAAAAGTAAGTAGGCTAAATATAGTGAAGGCGTCATATATGCCTGAACTGAATTACTCATAAAAATAAAATTATTGGCGTGAAGAACTTCTCCTTTTGTCAATAGCTAACAAGACCGTAGAAGCATGCGCTGAGTGAGTTTCAGTTCTTTTTTGCAGCCACCTGGAACTTTTCTCCCTTTAACCATAACGTGGGTTTAGCTAGGCCTACCATATGTCCTATTTTAGGAGGATTTGTCCTCTTTTCTCAGGAAAAGAGAATGGTCCTCCGAGGACGCTCAAAAATGCCCAAATGTCCTCTTTTTTCGCATTTCGAGTTACTTGCTTATACTTTCAACAAGACTTTTAGGCGAGACGTTGTATTTATTTCCAAAAAATTACTGTAGCCATGAAACATGCTGA
>Ga0210059_1004758_pt1 | contig 21873 bp, 19 predicted proteins | sample Ectturendosymbi2_FD_188042 | JGI IMG/M metagenome (GOLD analysis project Ga0210059, IMG submission 188042) | Ecteinascidia turbinata endosymbiont from Florida, USA - Sample 2 (SPAdes) (version 2) | ecosystem: Host-associated > Tunicates > Ascidians > Unclassified | place: Key West, Florida...
CGCTGGGTGCCATTTAGCCGGATTTTCAGGGACTTTGCCCAGATTTTCAGGGATTTTTCCCGGATTTTCAGGGATTTTTCCCGGATTTTCAGGGATTTTTCCCGGATTTTCAGGGATTTTTCCTAGATTTTTAGAGATTTTGCCCGGATTTTTGACAAATCAATACTTTTGGGGGTGCGCTTGCACCCCCTGCACCCCTGTCTCCTACACCACTATGTTACAGGACGTTGGCAACAGTATACGTTATTCTCGAAACGAAAGCTCGGTCAACGGTTTCATGCTTGCTGGTTGTTACGAATGGCAGAAAGTACAGCAGAATATAAAACTAAAAGATTCCAAACCTTTGTTTAGATGTAGCTACGATTAGCGAAACAAGCGTTAATACTCATGCAGCACAATCAATCCAAAATCCAACATGTTTACCGGCAATCCTTTTTCTCCTCGCTCTCCTTTGTCTCCCTGGAAATACAAACCATGGGTCGTACACAGCACACCATTTTCTTCAGAAAACTTTGACTCAAAGGTCACTTTCAAGACCACCGCAAAAATCACTTTTAAACATTTGTCTCCTCTTTCTCTTTAGCCAGAAAACAGCACATGGGGTTGCTTACTTTTTGTCCAGGCAGGCCATCGTCCCCAGGAGGACCAGCCTTGCAGCTGCAGGCCCCTTTTGGTTTCTTTTTCCCAGGGCTGTGTTTTTCTGTCAAAGTAAAGAGTGACGTCAAATGCAAAAAAACGAAAAGAAAAATTGAGTAAGATTTTTATGGACGAAAGAAATTGGATTATTAAAGATGAAAAAATAAAAAGCTGTATCCTAAATTATTACGATCGTGCAAGCAAATAAAATTCTCTGAATTGCCAAAACGGTCTTGATGTGAATGCACATCTGACAGGTCACAAGGCCCAACACGATGAGAGTTTATTTTGAACTCTACAGCTGGACAAATTTTTATAATTTTGCCAATTCAAAACTTTGTAAAAAACACTCAGACACTGATTTTACCCCCTGGTACATAACTTACAGTAGATGAGAAACTCGCAACACAGTTATTAATTGTTGTAGGATAAGAAAAATCCTGTTTACAACCTTGAGTTGTCTTACACCGGCAATCACAATCTTGAACGATATATTTCAGCAGGGGCGTCTGAAGTGCGGCCCGCGAGCACATTTCACAAGTCCCATGCTTTTGTTTTAGACTGTGTTGTACATGACCCGCCAAAGGCTGAATTATCCTGCTGTGTTGGAGCGACGGCGGTTCCTCTCTAATTACGAGGCTCCCGTTGCTTTAGATGTGTTGAAAGCTAATATTAGCACGAAAACCGCCGAAAAGAAGTGTTTGTGCTTCAAGCCCTAAGTGAAATGCCCGGACTACGTTAACCTTAAATGTAGTAAGGGAATGCTGGCTCGTCACCGCCTTCACATTATCAAAATAGGCCCTGTTTGAAAAAAGTTTGGACACCCGTGTTTTGCAATATACTCCAAGCCCAGACGTGTTTCGGGGAGAAAATAATATGCGAAAATTGAATTTGGAATCGAATCGTGCTAGTATAGTCTTACTTTGCTGCAATACGGTGAGTTTTACACAAAATATATCCAACGAAACCCTGCACAGTTTTACTTAGCGAAGAGAACGAAAAGATAGCGTCTGCAGATCCTTCCAATGCTCAGAACAGGCAAGTATCATGCGTATCAACTGACGCCGCACACAAACCTTTGGTAATCGCCTAAAGCCCTAAACCTCAAAAAACATTTTCATTTGCGCCCGTCTCTTGGTGATGACGTACGACGCGTTCAATTAGATCGAGACAAGCCTTTCAAGTATTTGCTCACTAAACGAAACAGGGCAGCGATATGTATGCACAGTTCTCAAGCTCGTGTTATAACATGCAAGTTATTTACACCTGAACAACTGAGGGTACGTCTCCCGTTGAGCGCGAATGCAGTTTTGTTTCTCACACGGTGTCGAAGCAAGTCGCTCACTACACACAAGCAAACCTAATCAACAAGGAACAGCAAAGTTGTGCGATTCACGAACGGATTGTGTGATAAACATCCAGCAGAGACGTGCCGCAAATGAACGCCTACTTACGAAAACCGCGCTTCTTCACTTTTGCAACGTGCGACCCGATTTTACGTCAGATGCAAACCCTGAGAATCGTTTTTCTTTAGCAAAATAATGAACAACACAACAGAACATTACAAACGTGTGGCCATGCGGAAGATTACTAGAATCCTACCCGTTTCGAATCATGTATGAGAGGCAGCAAGGAATGAGTATGGCTAAGCAAGACAGATGTATGAAAAGTGTTTAGCCTGTTACACTGGTGCACTTGATGTTAAACATAAAAAGCTGAAGTTAGATTTGGTTTCAAAAAAATAGAAAAAGCGAGCGTGATGTCATGATCGAAGAACACGCATCGGATATTGCATTCTGCTGTGTACGGGGCATGTGAGACATCTTTCGCGCTATCTCAGGCGTACGAGACTTTTTGGCATCTCTGATAAGCTTTCATAAAGCGAAGGTTAATACCATTCTCGGACGTGTGAAAGAAGTCTTTTTGATTTCAGCATACTGGTAACACACTTCTTCCACTGGGTTTTGTGCATTAGTTTACGAAAATAGAATGAAAAGGAGCACTTGAAACTTTAAGTTTGGGGCACGTCGTCACCGGAAACCCATTACGCCATTACAAAGCATTGCTGAACATGACACCACAAACTTCGCGTCTACAAACGCGCCCTGGTCTTTGTTCGTGAGAAGACCACTACTGCATGTGTACTGCGGAAGTCGATGTTGCTATCCCAAACCTTCAGCCTTTTGCCCATTCTGACGAAAGAGAATTTCGTAAACTGCAAAGTTTGTTTGCGGTGGGGCAATCGAAATAAAGGAGTTTTGCTTCGCAGAAAGCAATGCAAACCAGGGTGATAACCAAGGGCATGCTTAAATTTACAAACAAACAACTTGCCAATAAGAAAACAACCACGTTTCTTTTCCTTCTAACACTGGCTATTTCAGGGTAGGTATGAGTACCGGGCAACCACTGTTATTGAATGTCACGCACAGAACACGAAAGAACTACTTTTGGACAAGAGAACAACTTTTATGCAACAGGGAAATCAACATTGCAGTAAGTGTAACTTGCACAGATTGTATGCACGCATTTTTGCTTTTAAATAGAAAGGAACATAGCAATGTCACAAAATAATTACTCCAACTGGGAAATGAGTTCGTGAGTTTCGGCAAGTGCTTTGCATTCCAAGATCTATCGAGATATTTTCAGATTATGACGTGTTCAGACGCAACGACTGGCAGATGTATCATTGCTCGTGTTTGATGACATGCAAGACTGCACAGCGTCGCCCAACAGTTTCATCCCAACAACATAACAAACGACTTCCGTGTTTTTCAGGCAAGCTGGAACGCTGCACCTTGTGTAACAGGCACGGGATAACGGCAGTGCACCACAGAACAGCACTCTTGGTGGTCAAAGCCTGCCGAGTAATCCACAACTCAATCGACCATACTTTTTTCTAGGAGAACGTCTTGCTTACGTCATGGCCGGAGAATTATCGAATTTAAAGATGTGATGGTGAATTCGCCACCTTACATCGCAAACTTCAAGGTAAAGTGAACCAATTTATGTGCAGTATTAACCAATACTAAAAAAGTCCAAAATGGTTAAAATTGCCTAAAACGTACCAACAAGGAATCACTAAAATTACCTAAATAACTAACGGGGGATGTAAAACGCACCTGGGCTGCGCGAAAGACCAAAGACACACAGTATCTACAATTCTTGCGGTCGATTTCCAGCCAGATTTCAAGGACTGTGTTGAACTTTCGTATTGATACGCACAAAAGTCACATCAGCACCAACCTTTTCGTTTATCTTTCGACCTCGTCTCTGCACATATTCTCCACTTGACTTTCTTTCTGATGTCATTCAAGCTGACGTAATCTCTCGCGTTAAACAGGTGTTTCTTGACTGGAGGAGAAACCAAGACGTCAAACTGTCCACTGTTTCCTTCGTGGCCAACACTTACTGTGAGTACTCTTGCACCTTAAAAAAGTACCAGGTATCATTCTCAAAAACGTTTCTCAAAAACGTCATCATTCTCAAAAACGTTGAGATGCTTCGATATTTAACGATCGCAAATTGTTGAACAAAGAAGCACAGAAGTGACCGCTCGTCAGGATCCAGTCACTTATACCAGAAAATCGTGGTTGACTAAGACACTACTGTATCTCATAAAAAAGCCACTCCGACCGATTTTGTTACGTGTCCACCCAAACGGATCGGACAATCATGTCGAAATAGTGACATGTTCTTTTATTCTAGGCCTGCGGCAAAGCAAGAACATAAAACAAAACGCTCCAGATGGTGTTTCCGCGAGCAGTCTACAAATCATTTGTTGATTCCACATGTTTGGTTGAGCTCGCAGACTCAGCAGGTTACATTTATGGTCAAGACTTTCCATCAACAAATAACTAAAAGTTTGTGCGACACAAGGTTCTTACAAGGTTTGAACTATATCAAATTGAGCAACACATACGTGACATTGTTAGTACGCAAAAAATTCTGAAACGCTGTTGCATATGTTCCTCAATCCAGCCCTTATTACATGCGCGGAATATTTCAAACTACATCTTTATGCACTAGTTGGAACGATGTAACTCTGTTAAAATCAAGTGGTATGTTTAAAGTTAAATTTCTACAAACGCTGGTAACAGATACGTTGAGTAGAATCAGTTTCTCTTGTTTACAAGGATATTTTCCTTTGTTTCTTAAAAAAATCGAATTATACAGTTTCAAACTAATCTATTCAGCAGTTTCGAAGTTTTCTGTATTTAACACGGTCAAACTTCTGTCAAGGAGGACGTTACTCGTAGCAAGCCAGTCAAAGCAGAATATTCAAAAAAGTAGAAGTTTGACATATCTCCAGCCCATGCGTACATTCGCCATGTGCCAAAGTCCATGTAGACAAAGGGATCAACTTCTCAAAACTAACCTGTCTCTTTCAAACGGTTGGATTGTTCAGCGATGTCGCCGACAGGTTTTTGCGCAATTACGATGACAACGATCTTTTTCGCTCCACTTCTTGTGATGCTTGCATTTAGTACATTTGCAGTGACAAAGTCCAGAGCTTTTCCCAAATTGGGTGTTCCACCTTAAAAACACGGGTACAATACAGAACCGTAGCCAGAAAGTCGTCAATAGGGGGGCTTTACGTTTGTACGGGGGGCTTTATGTTCGTGCAGGGGGGGCTTGACATTCAAATTTGACAAAAATTCCACTAATTTACAGTGTTTCATATTTCAATGTGGGGGGCTTGGAGCTTTGTTTGGGGGGGCTAAGCCCACCAAAGGCCCCCCGTGGCGACGGGACTGGCACAATAATTTAATGCTCAAGTTTCCACATGTAGATGGCCTAGCTTAAAAAAATCGCAGCATTCTTCACTGACAAACTGCGCGCGTAGCAGAAATATTCGATAAAAGAAATGCTTAGGTTTATTGCTCTATAGTTCACGCAACTTTTCACCAAACGCGTAGGTGGCAGGCCTTAATCTCGAAAACATACCGACTTGTTCCAGCAAATCAATAGTAGTCCAAATCGACTCCCGAGTAGGATGATTTCCGAGACTTAAGCCAGCGGTCGCAAATTCACCGAATTGCACCAGCGCAATCCTCGTTTTGTTAGAAGCGCGGTTGTTCTCACTTGCACTTTCACGGCGGGTTTCGCTGCAGTACAAAGAATCGCTAAGCGTTGCAAAGGCCAAAGTTTTAATGATGCTTCGCCTTCAACTGTGAAGGCGATTTCATGTTTTTGTTTCATTTCATCAAAATTACAAATCACGATTCTGAAATTATTCAAGAAGTAAGTACAGCTTTATTCTTTACGACATGCACTTGACCAGGGCCGGTTTTAAGCCTATTTGACCGATTTCATAAAATTAGGCCCCGCGCCAGCAGCGGCAGAGTTACGGTTTGAAACCTTTTTTGTATTCTAAGAAAAGTATACGAGGCCACAACTTAAAACGTGCGTTGTTGTGTTTTTATCATAGCGTTATTTTGTTTCTATCCCGGTAGATACTAATAGAGATGAACGGATTTATGTTTTTCAAATCCAAATCCAATCCAAATTGAAGATGATCTCAATGCATCAAACGATGGTGCCAAATAGCAGAAAGCTTACGTATCACCTAAAAAAATAAACCCAAACAGTGATAGATCATCCGCGAGTGCAGTTATAATTCAAATGCATGATGAACCAATTAGTTGATAAGCACATGTAAATAAAAATGTAACAGATTATTCAACAATTAAAGATCCTCTAAATATTCCAGTGAACAGGTTTCCAAGAAATGACAAAAGATTGTGTTTTTCAGAGTTTCACTATTAGAGGAAGCTTCTAAATGGGGAAGTGTTGAAAGACATTGCTTGGAGTATATACTCTCAGTCTGCTGATTAAATTTATAGCTTTTACTGCAAACTTTTTACCAACAACACAACCAGCGCGTTATCAACAAGTAGATTCAACAACTGATCACTGCTCCAACTTAGTGCTAAACCAAGTAATTCAGTCCATATCGTGTACATTTGAACAACATAGAGGCCATGTGAAATGATTTGGATTTCTAAATAACTTTCAAAGTATGCAAAAAACAAAAGGGAACATACATCAGAACTTGGATCAACTTTAACAGTTATCACAACAAAACAGAGTTCTGATGGAGATGTAGTTACTAAAAGAACGAATGACGTTGATGCTAACTATTGGCTGAAAAACTTGAAGCTTTGAAAACTTTCTTCCCTCCAGTATCTTTATACCTCACACTCTGTTTGAATACCTGCTAGTAGACAATCGATTTACAGAATTTTTTAACGTTTTCATTGGTTTGAGGATTTACTTAACAATGCCTGTAACAGTTGCATCAGGTGAAAAAATTTTTTTAAAACTAATCAAAACATACTTAAGATCAAAAATTTCTCAAGAGAGGCTAAACAATTTGGCAATGTTGTCAATAGAAAATGATATTGTTGAAAGCATTGACCTTGAAAATATATTCAGAGACTTTGCAAATAAAAAAGCCTGAAAAATATTTTTCTAAAAAACGTGTGTATAAGCATTATAACTGTAATTGTTATGCTTGGTATTAAAAAAAAAAAATTAATAAAGCCTTCATGGTCTTTCAAAATGTGATTACCTCAAGTATTTATTTTTTTAGTTTTGGTTTTAAAGACGACAATACCACACAAAATAAAAACATATATGATCTTTTACTTCTGTATAGAGTGGGGGCCCCGCCATCAGTTTTCTAATTGGGCCCCGCAGTTCCTGGCACCGGCCCTGCACTTGACAGTTGACCACTCAAGCAAATTCAACCGTTTTTTTATAGAAATTCTAAACAAATTTTAACATTTTAGAGCACACAACGATTCGACATTTGCTTCCTGAAAAAATCTGTAAACCGAGTTCTTTCAAATACGAATCTATATACCTGTATTCGGCTACGTCAAACGCTTCTACGAGACGTTTCAACCAATCAGCAAGCAGGTCAAAGTCACCAGGGTTCACGTGGCTCGAACCGTCAAACAGAAGCACAAGTTCCGTCCTCTCTGACATGCACGAAGGATCTGCAAATGGAAACAAGCGTCGCAAATTACAAAAAAATTTTTAAAAACTTGCTAGCTGTACCTTGGCAACAATAAGTTTAAAAAATTTGGCTAATCCACTTGCTGTACAGTAGGTAGCCTCAAGCAATTATCATAGCAACCCCAATTGCATGGTGACGACGATCGTGGTAAAAATGGATCGTTGAACGGTGTTAGAGTTTTGAGACTTGGTCTCCGTCTCAAGACCCATTTTTGAGTCGAGGTTTCGAACTTCTCACGTCTCTGTCTCGAAGGATGTAACATGCAATTCTCCTTCTCGAGCGTTTGGCTCGAGAGTTTGAGCGTCCTATGGACATGTCGTAGAAAAGCTCCAGCAGTTTTTATTAACCTGTTCGCTGTTATAGTCTGACGCTAGAAAAAGGAGAAGTTAAAAAATGGCAAAAATGGATGAAGTTCGACGAAATGGTAGTTTGTAATTGTGGATGACTTTTTGTGACATATTTATAAAAAAATTTGGCGAAGCCGATAAAATTTTCAGCTGTATAGTCACGGTCTAGGACTTTTCCATAAAATCTCGGGTCGAGTAATTAGAACCAGTCTCAGTGTCGATCTTCAAGGTAATTGTCATAAAATACGTCAGCACAGGTAGCCGCTTTTTGCGAATAAAAAAAAAACATCGAAAAAAAGAACGGAAAAACCAGTGACTATCGATTTCTTCAACAGGAAACGCAGTGGTTACCGATTTTTTTCTGTCTGTTTGCGGTGTAGTTGAAATCCAAACTAATCAAGTCAAGTGAGGGAATTGCTTTCAAACCTGATGGCGATCTGTCATCGTGCCCGGTGTTAAGTTTAAAACGGTGAACACACCACGCACTTTGAGAAGTTACGGGCCTTTACAAATCAAGAGTAACGTGCTTCGTTTGATAGAAAACATGTGGTGACTTAGTTGTCAAGATTTCTGGTCAATAACATCATGACAGCAAGAAGGACAGCTGAAGCATGCACGGGCCTACACTCAAACGAGTCGATTGACTGTAACAGTTGAAATGAAGTGAGGCGTGTGCAACATCAACAATACAAGGTGACTGAGAGTAGATAAATGGCATCGACACTTGAACGCGCAGTGAAACTATTTCCTGCTCAAAACAAGCACCGTAAAATCCACGCTCCTTTCATCCGCAAGACACTTAATTGTATCTCGCAGAGTGGAGTGAAAGCGAAAAATTATTCTATTGTTCGGTCACAGCTAGTTGCGAGAGAGCGAAGAAGCAAAGGGACTGAGCCCAGCTTGGGTCTAATGAGGGTGGTAAAAGTGGTAGGCCGAATTGATTTTTTTCTGGCACTGCAACGTAATGTGGTGATTCGTCGGCGTGCGCGCAACGCGTTGCGAAAATGCGCAGTCGTCGCTTTTCAAGTGACCTCCACCTGGGCCCACACAATGAGAAAACACTGTACTAAAATGCAGCTTCAAGTGACACGCATAACAGCAATCTTTGTTGTACGGAGAAAACACGTGGTGACTTAGTTGACAAGATTTTGTTTGTTACAATATCTTGTTGCTGCAGTTAATTTTTCTAGCACCACTCTTTGTCCCAATGCAGCGTGTTAATCATTTTGTTGTCCGTCACTCCTACAGTATTCAAACAAAAAAACAAGCGATGACCAGTCACTTTCAGTTGAATAAAACAATGTAATTCGCAAAGTGTAAGTGGTGTCCCGTGGCACTTGTTCCTTACCCTTCAACTTATAAACTGGCGATGGCATGTCGTCGAAATACCTTGTCAGAACGTCGTCGTCAACCAAAGCAGCCATTTCCGATGATTCGATATCTAACATATCCGCGCTCAGCACTTCCGTAACGACGTAATCCCGTATTCCTCGCGTAAGGCCAAAAATAGCAAACAGCGTAAGCACTATGGACACCACGCAAAACCGCATTCTCTGCTAATGATCGCGCTCATATATCGAAATCGCTGTTCATTTCTTGCAAACTCCTTGCACAAGTGTTTGCCGAAGAGATGCTGTCAGCATTTTTCAGACCCTGGACTACTTTTTGCCATAGCGCAATGGCCACTGAAATCTGAACAAGAATGTGTTGTAAGTTTGCGCAGAACGCTAAGTTCTGTTACGTTCAAGCAGCTAAAGGATGATGTGCCACATCAAAAACGTTTGAAAGCCAGCGCCAAGGTTGGGCATCTTAAGTCAACGCAACTGCGCGTACAACTCTGTTGAACACATGTCGCACAAAGCTTTGTATTGAAAACCCTTCACTAAATTCTGCTGCATTTGAAAGATGTTTAAGTTTTACCAAGAAACACGCATGGGCATAATTTCCTTTTGCAATTCAAAGCAAGCCTATTTTTTAAATACAAGTGACAGATTTGAACTGCAACTTCATGCTGACTGACTGGAGGCTTTCTATACACCTTACTTGAAAGAAATAGTAGAAATATAGGCTAAAACTTGGGCAAAAAACGCTTAAAAACTTTTCTGCCTCATAGCTTCGTTACAACGCTAACTTCTGTGCGCGTCGCTGCTCCGTCGCGAAAATGACAAGTACGTTTTTCTTTCGCTATTCGTCGGCGCAAAACCTTACTAGCGCAGAAAGAACGCAACAGGAAACAGATGTTTGCGGTCTCTTGTATAAATTAGAGTTTAACAACTCGAATCCTCACATCCGCCAGCAATACTTCGTCAGTTATAAGTAGTGTCGTGTGTTCAAAATGAATTTTTAACATTCCAGCAATCGACGCTACTCATGCAGCCACAAATCCGAAACCTGCAATATATCTTTGAAGATGACCTGAAAGGCCCTCAGCAAAAATGGAAATTAAAAAAAGTGACGACTGCTTCTTGTAAATCAAATGTCACAACTTTATTGTGGCACTTCGACGATCGCCACACACAGTGCGATGTCACTGCCTCTTACCCTTTATCGTGGATACGACAAATAGCTTTGTCTCATGCCTCGTCTAGCTGAAGCGACTGGCGCGCAGATCTGCTCTTTTTTAAACGTCAGTGTCAATACGGCGCAAACGCAAAAAATGCCTGGCTTTCCAGATGCGAAAAGCGTTCAAACAGCTTCTGCATTCACCGATACAAACAAGCCTTAGCGGGAATCAAAGCCCCACATGTATCTAGCCAGCGTAAAAACGATTGTTGTGATTAAAGCGACTTGTTTATTACCTGTAGCTCATAGAAAAAGCATTGTTCGATTCCAAGTGTCAAGAAACACTCTTCTAAGACAAAACACTTCAGGTGTAAAAATTATTTTGTAAAAGTGTAGCATTTTGTCACGATTTTTGTGATACCATTCCTCCATAGATTCGTGTAGACCAGGGGTTGGCAGACTTTTTTCAGTGAGGGCCACATTGTTCTGTCAGTACCCAGCGAAGGGCCAGCTTCTAGAAATTATATCTTTTTTATATAATATGTAATATACTTTAATAATTTTAATTTTAAAATATTTATGTTTTTAATATTCAAACTTACTCTATTTTATCAAGAGGATGGCATTTTATTACATGTTTCTTGTGTTTTGTATTACCAAATTTTGGTTCTCGATCAACACAACAAATACTAAAATTTGCATTGTGTATACGAAGGCCACAAAAATGTTCAGACGACCGCATGCTGCCCGCGGGCCGTAGTTTGCCCACCCCTGATATAGACCATAAGGAATAAACGGCACTCAGCTGCAGTTGAATCCTTCCACAAGCTTTCTCGCCAACCTTAGCTTTCTCACTCAAAAACAAAGCCCCAACCAACGAGCTTGAGGTCTTCTGTGCATAATCGTTTGTGTTGTTCGTATATATTTAGCAAAACATCTGAAGTTAAAACGCCGGGATACCATGCCTGCAGTTTCATGCAAGAGCAAATAGCGTAAAGCAGGCTAGCATTTTATCATTATTTTGTAAAATCCCTGAATTGAAGCCAACAACTTCAGGTTTACCAGAAGGCTGTAACTATTGTTGTGGATTCACATAAAGAGCACTTACCGATGTTCCTAAAGGCGGCACTATCCTACTGATGTTATTCAGCATTTTATCTCGAAAGAATCGCTTGAAGGGATACGTTAGACTTGTTTTTTTATTTTTTTGTACATAATGCTGCAATTATTGGCTTTCCATCGCATGCTCGTTTCTAAGCGCCCGCTTGTATAGTTTTGTGGCAAAATTTTGCGTTCAATTGCTTTGATCGCCAACGTGAAAGCTTTGAATTTGAACTTGACTTTTTCTCACAGGTTTTTTCAAGCATTACGTATTTGATTAAAAATGTATCTTCATAGAATGTAATGACGTTTTCCATAAATGCTAAATCTACTCTTTTTTCATTAAAAATCATTTATGCATAGAAAAAATCGACGATTGTTTTGTTTGTGTTTTGATTAAAACCACAATGTCTGTATCGGGAAAACCTATTAAAAGTTTAGATGCCCTTGAAGCCATCTGCTATGATTAATCTGGCAGGAAAACTGCAGACAATTTTGCAAAGTTCCATAAATATGAAAAAACATAAATACTAAAAAAGGTTATGTTTTCAGTTGCATGCGGCAACGAGCAGGCAACAGAATCATACTGTATTCTTCGGCAAGTCGGAAATTAAACACTGGACTTGTAACGTCTAACACTAAGAGATTGAGATATGAAACCGATAGTTTTAAGGCTAACATCAAACGCTGTGCCAAAAGCAACTGGTTCTTAGACAAACGCTGAAATAAAGCTTGAAAGTAAAAATCTTGATTAACTGTCCATTCAAAAAATATTGTTTCGAATCATTCCTTTTTATATACTGGATCTACATCTTTATGGCCAAACCCATCGCGTTTTCCAAACGTTCCTTTGCTGTCAACGCTCCTTCACCAACCGATCTCAAGTATGCCTTTCATCAACTTGATCGTCGGTACCTTTCCTGAAGGAATACTCTTATTATATCTGCAGATTCTGTTCTCTCACATCTTTAATGCCTATTACACTGATGCAGTAGCGTACTGAGGGGCAGAGATGAACGATTTATGTTTTTCACATGCAAGTCCGATCCAGCAATTTTATTCCAAAATCCAAATCCGAAAACTGACAGTTTTAATATCCTAATCCTGCTCAAATCCAAAATGCTAGGTTATATGTCAGGGGTGGGAACCTGTGGCCCGCGTGGACATTTGATATGGCCCGCATCAGAATTTCTGTTACCCAGGTTAGAGTACAAAATCGCATCAAAGCGAAGCTCCGTGATAAGCAGTTACCTAGATAGTACGTTAAGGGAAGTCACTCTTCCTCATAGTTAAAGGTAGAATTTTAGGATAAAATTAATTGATTTCGCGGCCCACCAGCGATGCCTATAACGCACAATTTATGCGGCTTGTTATAGTCAATGGGTGCCCCACCTCTGCTATATTTAATGCAATCAAATATTCAAAAACAAAAAGCATAGCTTGGAAACTAATTGAAGTCAGCATATGCTCTACCTTTAGCTGACAATACTGTAACAGTTGACACTTCAAAGATTTCAAGGTAATCGCTATTAACAGCAATGCAATGAGAATCTCAGTTGCGGAGTGTAATGTATCAAAGCAGTAAGGCTAACAGGTATACAGCACAAGCGAATTATTAGTACTATAGCCCTGGCTGTACATGTAAATAATGATGAACTGTGCTAAATATTACTACTTGGTAGTAGGTATCACTGTATGCAACTATAGTAATCACCAGCCAAGAAAAGGGCCTGGATCAATGAAAGTCACAACAATTCCGTAACTTTGATGACATGATACAAAGAGAGCAGGCTTGTACCACCGGACATAGTCAACAAACACCATGTGCAATCCCGACGGGCGGGAGAAACTCCACTGACCAAACTTCACATATTTGATTAAAATACAGTAACCTGCAGTCCCGAAACCGAACTGAAAGTTGCGAAAAAGTTCAAAACAAAATTATCAAATCCACTCCACATCCGGTTAAACAGAAATTATAAAATCAAAGTCCAGTCCGAATCCATCAAAAAACTAAAAATCCCCAGGATTTAAATCCAAATCCATTTTCATCTCTGCTGTGGAAGCAAGGTGGCGCGACGGGTCTGTCATCGAAAGACCGAAACACAACGCACTCTGAGACTTATTTGCGCAGTCACCTCTAGCAGAGGCGTAATTAGAGATTTGAACCGGGAGCGGCAAAACTTAGCTGAATGGGGCCCACTGACCACCGTAGGGATGCCACTAACCAACACTCAGAAAAAAAGTTAAGGAATGACAGTGAATCCGGATGTCGTGGATGTCTATAGTAGATTTAAAAAAAACATGAAAACGCCCCGAAAAACGCAAAAAACAACACCCTACTGAAAACCAAAAGAATGCTAAATATCAAAATGTCAGCTGAAGGGGGCCCAGTTTTTACATTTGGCTTGCCAGGAGGGGGGCTCGCCCCCTGCACCCCCGTTGGTTACACCACTGACCTCCAGCAATAAACCTCGACTTTGCCGCGAAAAATAATTTCGTACAATGACCACCAAATCATATTTGTGACGTGTACACAAGCCAGAAGCCGGAATCTTTTACAAACACGTTTGCACTGGTGACCTCTCATCACGTCCATGTAGGACGATTAATTTTTTTTCTTCAAGTCTGCGTGAATGTAATTCATACGTCACAAATTATTTTTGTTCGTTCTACCTTCAGTTTAGAACATGTACAGCTCAGATGAAAGCTATATTACGTAATCACTGTTGTTGCAAAAACTTAGGTTTAGGTGACATGTTTTCATTTAGCAAGCATTTGTCAATTCAATTTCAGGTTTCTTAATGGGAAAGTTGATGTGTATTGTATACTGTACAGCAACTACGAGGAATGTCGAGTTGGCAGCTTAGTTTTGTTCAAAATAGAAAACAGGAATAGAAGCAAGTAAGTCAGAAAGCGCCTTGGTGCGTTTTCTGCAGAACAGTGATGAACAGCATACTGTATTTGTCAATTTCATAGCTCGCGAGCGCGTTCACGGACCATTTGTTCGCTCTCAGTGCATCTTAAATGGAATTAGGTGGAATAGAGCGTTCCTACGCGCACGCACACGGTTGGTTGGGTACGAACGCCTTCAAAGGGGTCTGCTAGTTTGCAAGGCATATTCATAAATTGCAGAGTTGCAGAGTTTTCGCCCGATTTTGTCTGTTGAGGGGCTGTAGCGCGGGCCATTGCTTTTCAGTTTTTTTTTCATCGTACAAGGCAAGGGCGTACGCAAGGAAAAAAACTGATGATTTTTCATCGTACGATGAAAAAAACTGAAAAGCAATGGGGTTTGGAGTTAGCCCCCCCCCTTGAGTTTGATACGTTACAAAACTTTAATATCTGAATAAAGGAGATCAATTGTTTTCGCATACTTTTTACTTGTTAATTTATCGACTTAATGCAAATACCACGGAATGAATTTGTATGCATATTTCAAGGAATATTGTAAACATGGGCGTCCGCAGAAATTTTTCCAGGGGGGGGCAAAGTCGACATTTTGCTTATCCTTTTCAGGCTGTTAGCAATGCAAATGGACGTAGCCTATACAAAAAAATGTCCAGCGTTACCGCAACAGTTGCATACATGGTTTTCTTTGTAAGAAACTTTACACTGAGCAAATGTTTGTTTTAGTGAGCATGGGTATTTAAGACTGAATTAGCAGAGTTCTAAATGAATTGCAAACTTCGTGAAATTTTAGAATAAGTGCAAAATCGTATGAAAATACGAACAAACTACACATTTAACTCAAATAGCTTATCCTTGTTTTCGTGCTTTTCGAATGTTTTGGAATGTTGCAAGTGCGCGAGAATGAGATTTCACTGCGCAAATGATGTGGTGGTACTGCACATTTGCGCACATTTAGAGGGTGCATTGGTTGCAAAAAATGCACTCTGTTGGCAGCAATGCTTCTTCACACATAGTATAAACCAGGGATGGGCAAACTTATTCAATAGAAGAGTCATTTGCAGAAAACCAAAAACACCAGCAAGCTGCAAAACCAGTTTGTAGTGTCAATACAAATACGGTAAAGAATGCAAGTTATACATGAAATGATTTACAGTAATTGTCAATATAAAGTTTTTGTTTGATTTTATAACCCCGGAAAATCTGGACACTACGTTGCTAAAGCTGTGCGAAATAATTCTCCCAAGTCTTCATTTTTCAGGGTTGCGCGGTGGTTTGATTTTACAAACGTAATTACAAAGAAAAAAAATTCACAGCAATATCTTGTGCTATACACAGAAATGAGTTATACACTGGTATTTACTTTCTGGAACCAGTCGCCAAAAATTAAGTGTAGAGTGGCATTGACTAAACTATTTTTTGAGCTAGATTTTCTTGCATTTCGGTCAGTTTTATTTCTACAGCAGGCAAGTTTGTAACAAATGGTTAGCGAACTGGACAGCCATCACCGATACCGATAAATTAACATTTAATGGATTTACATCAGGAATGCTGAGCATGGTTTTAACTCTTGGAAATGGTCAAATCTGGTTTGGAATTCCTCCAGTAATCTTACAATTTATTTAAGGATTCTTCCACTTTGTGGTCTGCAATTGCTTCTTTGCGAAAAACAGTCGTTCTCATTCTGACATTGGGAAAAGGACAGAATGCGTTTGAAAATACGTGTCTTTGAAAAATTTTAATTTTCTTCTGCGAGCTAGTAGCCTAACTTGCGATTCAGGTTCACTGTCGTAATGGTCGTTATCAAATCGCGCAGAATTCTTAGTGACCAGTCTTCCCTCTAAGCTGCGCAACTGCGCAGAACCACCAGAGCATTTGCGCAGTGAAATCTCATTCTTGCGCACCTGCGACATTCAAAATTTGATATCGTATACACATTGCATAGCCCTTTCAAAATGTTTAACTGGTCTTGTGTCCACTGTCTACACGGTTGTGAAACTGCATGCGCACTGCTCAGTGTGACAAATTTTTGCTCAGTGTAAAATTTTCTTACAGGGAACACTGCTGGTGACTAACTTCACGAACTTGTGTAAACACATTTGATAAATGAAACAAACGTTAAATATGAGGCAACAACTCTCTGTCAATTTGAGATATTGCTATTCATCTAGAAGAGCCTCACACGATATGCCGGCGACGCGCAATTCGCTCACCATTGGTATAAACCTACGTGCTTTACCCAGTGACGTAACTAGAGGTTTGAGCCAGGGGGGCAAATCTTAGCTGAAGGGGTCCTATCGGTAACCGCAGGGGTCCACTAGCCAAAACTCAGAAAAAGGTTAAGAAATGATAGTGAATCTCAGGATGTCGTGAATGTCTATACTAGCTTAAAAAAAGAAAACACCCCGAAAAACGCAAAAAAACAACAACCTAAAGAATATTAAATATCAAAATATCAACTAAATGGGGCCCAGTTTTTACATTTGGCTTGCCAGAGGGGCGGAGCGGCTCGCCCCCTTGCCCCCTGTCACTTACACCACTGGCTTTACCGCTATCAGCAGTCACTGTCTTGCTGCATTACCTGCCAAGATGTCTGCCTTCAATAGTTACATGTGGCAAAACGCCTACACCACCGTGACTTGAAGGGCATCTTCGAAAATTTGTTGGTATGTTATTGTTACGCAACAAAGGCCAATAGAAGAACAATTCGCTCCTGAGTTTCGCAACCTGCCTCTGCAGGCAAAGAAGCGGATTTAGTGAACTGCAAGCTCATAACTGTATGTTACCAAAACAGTGAACCTGACTCTTGTGCAGTGTGAGTGTCATATCAGCAAACAAACTGTCATTGCAAGAATTAACCGAACTAATCAGAATTAAACTGCTGATTTCACGTTTTCCAGAAATTTTTGCGTCTTAGTCCCAATTTCCGGGGGGGAATGCCCGTTTTGCCCCCCCCTGCGGACGCCCATGATTGCAAATGGTCCAAAACGTAATAATTAGGTTTTAGTGGGAATCTGGGTTATCGTTTGCATCCAGGAACCATCTCACCACTTCTTTAAGACCTTTCGTCCACTACGCATGTCTAAGGTTGTGTTCCACGATAGTTTACTTTATCCGAAACAATTGTCTTTATTTTGTCTGCTATGGCTGATCAGCGTATGCGCTGACCACATTGGCTGCATTACCAATTTCTGTAGCATTAGCGAACTGTTGCACGAACTCAAAAACAGCAGTTGTTGATATAGATGCATTCAGGCATTTGATAATGTATCAGCAGGGAAAAAGGAAAACTAGGAGTTTTCTGGATTTTTTTGCACAACAAAAAACGCAAGTTTTCTTGTGTACTTTATGCGCATTCTCAATTCTTGTGTAGTTTAGCAAGATTCGATCTTGCAAACCGGGGTGTACGCCAGCCACTCCGGCTGCACACCTTTGCTCGACTGTTCGTATTCGACGAGACTTTAGCGCAGTCTGATTTTGCAGTTGTAAATTGCTCTGACGTAGTGATGAGTGTGTTTTACTCCCCTTTTTTAACGCGCAGCCTGATATTTTTGCAGTTATGAACTGCTGTGTCGTAGCGTGGAGAGTATTTTCCTCCGATATCCTAACGTGGAGCGCTGATAGTTTATATTTAGTGCAATGACACATAAAACAACAATGCGTGTAGAAGAATATGCATATTGTGTCAACAAACTTCACCAAAATGTTGGTTTGGAAATATGAATGTGATGTCAAATTGTGACGTCACAAACAGCGCACACCAAATACAAATGACCACCATATGCCACTGAAGGAACCCCAAATGAAAATTTTCTGCGTACGTCACTGGTACGAGGGCCATCGCTTTGGGCTACCCGGGTCTCTTGCGGAAAGCTGTGTTGCCCAACTTGTTTCATTCATCTGTATTGCAACAACGAATGATCGTACCAAATTGGCGATTTGGAGTAGACGACTCGCTTCCAAAAACGCAGCGAATTTTCCCTGCAGTAATGATTCTGTCACTTCAAAATATTGCTGACAGGATCGTTTAACTACTCGTAGTTGCGAACCTTTCAAATGGACCGTTGTGGTATTGACAAAGATAACAGACGTCGATGCCTTCAGAGGAGTTCAATAAGCATTTTGCTATGTGGACAGGACGGTGAATTTGATCGGACGTGGCTTGGCTTTCCTTATCTAAACGATCTGCTCACTAACTTCGCTGCCTGCTTTTTTGCACGGCTCTTCGCATTCGTTTGAAAAACGGAAAGATTTCACAAAATTTAATAAACTGAAAACTAACCAGTGGCAAGGGAAGTACATGGCTTGGGTAAGTCTTTCAGAATATGGAAAGAAACTACGTGGAGAATTTTTTGGCGTCCAGGAATAGATGCTGCATTAATTAGATGGCGCATAGTGATTGCATGCATTCCTGATCATAAACTTTTTCCTCAGCGGCGTTCGTGATATTTCAAGCCTTGCCATGAAATCATTTTAGCAGCTTAAGCACTGTATGAAAAGGCGCTTTACCAATTTACAAAAACAAACTTGTACAAAACGTGCTTACTGTAAAAGTAAAATCTCTGAAACATTTTGTGCAGAGACATTGTGTGCAATCGTTCTCATGCATGGATAAAGAATTTTGAGAAAAAGTGGAGCAACGCCCAAATTGTTTGGGGCGAACTAAAATCAAAAAATGGCTCGCCCAATTGCCCACGGGCCACTCGTGGTCCGCCAATACTGTAAGCTTGCCTGTTGCAGGTCTGCAGTTTGCACATCGGAACGCCGAAAGCGTCTTTCACCATGGGCGCAACTTTATCTCCGACACCACTGTTTTGATGACACTGTACTGTATACAAAGCAATTTACGCCCTGCAAAGTGTACTGGATACCCCTGACTAATCCTTGGAATATTACCTTTAGTGTCATTTCTTAGCTTATTTCAGCCATGATAAAATACATTGACTTTTGACAGTTCTGTTCGCAGCGGAGGAATTAACATTACACTCTATCACCAACAGAACGATATCTATGTAGGGACTGTTTGCATTTCACAGGATGAATTGATGACAAGAGAGTAAAAAATGAAGCTCTCCAAAACCTGCTCAAAACAATTTTCAATACAGCTGACAACAATTTTCGCCCATTGGTGGCCTACAATATTGAAGTTATAGAATTTCGTTTGTTGGGATGTGTTTTGTTGGACGCGAACAACGAACCAACGTGCTTTCGAATTTCATCCTTCATTGTTGCAGATAGCCTTGAAAATCTTTAAACACTCTCTTAAAAAACGTAATCAAGCCAACGAATCGGAAATAAAAATCGCTCAAAGTATACCTTCTGCAACAGTGATTGTATCACTTTGTGGGGACAAACATGGCAGGCAATACTTTGAAACAAAAACAGAGTTTTAAAAAATTGTAAGCCATTGCAACAATCCACGAAATTTCGAAACGTCATACCTGTCAGCGAAATCACGGGAGGAGGGGTAAAGCTGGTGATTTTATTAGAAACATCAGTGGGAGTGTCGACAACAGTGGGTAGTGTGGCTCTCGCATCGACCTCACCAAGATTTCCTTCATGCAATTCATTTTGATCGCCGGTCAGCCTCCTGACATCATCACTTTCACCCGGTTTCACTCGTGATTTTGATCCATTCTCAGATATATCTAAGAGATTCCACATAGTTTGTTTGGTCATCCGTAGGATCAGCAACTCCAATATAGCCATACGAATCTGGGGACACTATAAGCTTCAGTGTCTTTAAAAAAACTTTTTCTTTTAGAGGGCAAAGGTACACTGGGGCCCAGCGTCTATATGAAGTATATAACTCTATGTGACAACAATATAAAACTTGGAGGTAACACGTTCACAGGCAGCTGAAAACTTTCATGTCAAAAGTTATCTTACGAAAGTTGCTTTCAATCGTAAAAGGAAAACATAGAGGAAGATGAATACACTATGGAAAGGAGAAAACATGTTTTTATTTGGAAAAAGAAAACATACAGGGAGCCTCACTGTATTTCAAAAAAAGAGTATGGTGCTGCCGCGACATCAAAAGCGTCACGAGTGTTTTCACGACTGTCTCAATCGGATAATTGCAGGAGCACAATCCACAATAAATGCATTAGAGAAAGCTATGTGATATGACGCAACTATTCGGAAACCTAAGAATGTTTGCTTAACCGCCTCTAAAAAAATACTGGCTCTCACTACGCCTTGGTCTCGATAAATAAACTTGCCAAGAAAAATGTTTTTCGTGCCTACAAAGATAAGGAAAGATGCCTCGTTCGAAAAATGCTTCTCGAACAAAGTTTCTGAACGCTTTTTGGCTGCAGTGGAAAGCGTCAAGGAACTCAGCTCTTAGCTCGTATGCCTTTCGGTTGGACATAGCGGATTTACACTTTTTGATCTTCGAACATAACTGATTTAATTTTCGCATATCCAATGCGACACATCATTCTCCATTGCACACCATACCGAAAAATAACAAATTCATGGCGTTATCCAAGAATTTCGAAAATTCATTTCGACATCCATTTGCGTCGGTGAGACAGGTATAAACATGAAGACTATTTGAGAACAATCGCATTTTGAAAGGCATTTCGAACAAAACATCTTCATCAACCAAAACCATGAAAACGAAAGGTTTTCCTCTAAATCAATTCATACCCGAATTCACGAAAGTTGCACAAAACTAAGATCACAAACAAAGACAAAATCACAAATCAAACCTTCCGAAATATTTTCATGCAAAAATGAAGAAACAAACAAGGCCTGCCACCGACTCAATAAATTTCCAAAAAAGACAAAACTATCAAAAAGAACAAAAAAACAGAAACAAACATTCACAACTTACATGCACGGAACAATTGCAAACAATATTTGCTTTCAGATAACCAATACACAAATAATATTGGATGAAGATTGCGATTTCGCACAGATTCATTCCTTCCAGGAGAAAAAATGTAAACCAAAGCAATAAAACAAACACAAGGCACAGAAACAACGAAACTCCAAGAACAAAAAAGAAAAACATCCTGAAAACACAAGCACAACAACAAGATTGCCAATATCAAAGAAAGAGAAACTTTCAGAAAAAACAATCCAAAAACAACTAATAATTTCTCAAAACATCACAAAAACAAAAATGACAATAACACGGAAAAGCACCCGAATATCTAAACACAATACAGTCAACCAAGAAAAACACTTCTAAACAAAAACACTCACTCGGAACTCTGTCAACGTCTTGTGGTTGTCTGTCGCGGCCACCTGCCTGTCTGTCACGATCATCGGGTCTCCTCACATCTTCACCAGGCCTACTGTCACGATCCTGTGTTGGTCTTGTGTGATCATCTTGATCTCTTTCTCGATCAC
>Ga0210059_1004759_pt1 | contig 21871 bp, 18 predicted proteins | sample Ectturendosymbi2_FD_188042 | JGI IMG/M metagenome (GOLD analysis project Ga0210059, IMG submission 188042) | Ecteinascidia turbinata endosymbiont from Florida, USA - Sample 2 (SPAdes) (version 2) | ecosystem: Host-associated > Tunicates > Ascidians > Unclassified | place: Key West, Florida...
GTTCGCGATCAGACAGTCATCGTGCTTCGCCGATGCCGCGCAATAAAGTGCAAGGCTACCTGACAACGCAACGAAATCCGAGTGTCTATTTTACTGGGAATTAAGTTCACAGTACAGTACGTTTTTTTAGTTGCCGCTTACTCATTCAAATCGAGTCGGTCTGTGGAATGCCGAGTGTTGACAAGTCAACCAACATCAGCACGTGTTTGCGGGGGAAAGCCTTTGTGCAAAAACATTTAAATCATGTGTCGGCAGTGGCGATTCCAGCACTCGGGATCAACCCAAGCCTTCGACTACGCTTTATATTGTAGAAAGCGAGCTTGCATGATTTGCATGTTTGTGCTACCACCCACTTCACTGACTAAGGTTGTGAACTCTGGCTCTTTCCATTGGGCATTGTCAGTGTTCATATATTTTCGTTTCATGTTGGCTTTCCGCGTGCAATTTGCAGGTGACGTGCATCAAAAACTATCGTTCGCAACAACGGCGCTCTCGAATACGTTCCCTCGCTCTTTACTCAGGCTCATCCATTGGAGCCCGAGCTGCCCTCTGTAATTAAGTGTTTTTTCAATTTAATTAATATCAGATTGAATGTTTTTTTGAAGCAGTGGGTTTGCATAGAACATTGGATTTGAATTCCAATCCAGTGGACAGTACCCATTCGAGAATAATTTCAAACGAACGATAAACTGTCTGGTAACTCGGGCTAATATGAATGAGCCTAAGACGTGGAGGATTCACTGGCGTTATCATTGTTCTGTGACGTGTGTTACGTAACAATGGACGAGCTCCCATGAGAACTCTCATTCATTGTTGCGAAGCCAACGTCACGGAGCAACGATAATGCCAGCCAGAATGAGCAAATGGAAATTTCAGTGATACAAGCCCCGAACGGTTGCATTCACAAAGTGTAGGTTGCGTGATGAGCCCAAGAGACACTGCTGATGCGGAATGGCCCCTGAGTGAAGGTATGCAAGTTAGTGCGCTGCCGCCTGTCTGAATAGCCATGATCATCTCTTGTTGAAGCGTCAAGCTGCTTAAATTGCCAAGTGTGACGCTTTATGGTCTGTACATGTTCTTTATGAAATTCCCATTTTTGTCAGGAATCAACAATGCAAAACAGATGACTCTCGACTTGACGAAGCTGCTTATTGTGGCTAACAACGAACAAAGTAATCTCTCATATCAAACTCAAAGACGTAAGAATGAGAGAAGACCCAGAAGAAGAATCAAAAATGCAAACTCATTCTCTCGCCTAACTCAAATAAGAGAGAAAGCCAAGATTAGAAGAAGTTTAAACAAAACGTGCATGAAATTTCTATTATTGTATAATGACCTCAATTATCGTGTACTGCCCTGAGTCATGTGACCAGCAAAGCGCATACGCCCCAAAAACATTAACCAATCAAATAAGGACATTCTTACATCATAGGTTAACACCCCCTGTCTTGTGACAAGTCATATGACTATGATATAATCACTAACCAATCAAACAAATTGATTCTTACATCATTGGTTAAAGCCCCCAGTCTTGTGACCCATCACATGATTATGAGGCAATCAGTCACATGACTGATACATGAAATATTAGATAATGATACTAAATTTAGTAACAATCGTGCGATTACAACGCCAAAATTCGCCTATAAAAGAGGCTCGCCCAGCCCACTCGAGAGTTCAGTTTTCTGAATTCCTTCTCTGGTTTGCCCTGCCTTGAGCTTGTCAGCCTTTGAAGTAAAATCTACTGGTCTAAGCCAATGGGGAATGACGAGTAAGTCTCGATTTAGAGCCTCCACTCCGATCGTGCTAAAAACTTGACTAGTATCACTTGGTCTAAGCCAATGGGGAATGACGAGTAAGTCTCGATTTAGAGCCTCCACTCCGATCGTGCTAAAAACTTGACTAAGAACACGACTTGAGCAAGTTTGGCTAAGAAACCAAACTGGCCGCCGCTACTTGACTGCTATTGTCAAAAGACCGATGTCTTGCGCAGCCCTGTAGTAACTTTTCGAAGAGGTCGCCTAAGTAAAATACCTCTGGGCTTGATCTCTTGAAAAGGAACGATCCAAGTCGTCACGTAAACAACCCAGGAATCTGTTTATTCCCCAGACTCACCCTGGTGCTTTGTTAACGTAAAAGAGTCCATTGGAGGACAGAGCGCCGTTCTCTTGATCATGGAAATGGTTGGAGAAGGGACTTTAGTCACCATATGCGACTCGATACACTGAGAAAGTAGAAAAGTCGCTATGACTCAGCTTTCCCTACCAAATCGATATCCCGAAGTAATCTTAACATACTGATTCTCAGAAATGTGATCACGTGTTAATGATAGCATGAATCTTTCCGTGATGAATACGAAAAAGGAAAAAGGCGTTGGTTAACATGCGTTTTGCAATGACAGTCACGACTCAGAGATGGTCTAGCATGCAGTGTCAGCGTAACGTTCATGTGTATTGATATCTTGTAATGTAATAACATTTAGTTAGTGTTTGAGAGTGTACAGAGTGTATTGCTGTAGTCAACTTCAGTCTGAGAGTCAACTATACTGGAAAACCACTTTCTTTGGTGAGTTATGTTTATTGAATTACTTGAACTATAGAATAAAAGAAATATCAATTAAACTCGTGTGTCTTATATATGTAGAAATAGCCGAGAGTAGAAGTCTTTGATAGGGAGGTCAAGCAAACTTAGCTTTTGTGAATACCGTCCTTGCTACGTCTATGATCGAACTCACGTAGGAACTTCGGATGTAGCTAAATGCGGCACTGTTTAGCCTAACAACTAAACATTTTTCCGTTATAATTGCCAAGTGTGACGCTTACGCACGTTTGTGGCACAAAAAGTCACAATTGGTGAGGAAAAGGTCTGCCCGGAGTCGGAGTCGTTAAAATTTTCTACGACTCCGACTCCTCAGGTTGAAAATCCTTCCGACTCCGACTCCTCGACTCCGACTCCGACTCCACAGCCCTGGCGCTATGACTAACCTATTTTGGTGTTCTTGTGTTATACAATTACCTTGTGATATGGATCATGAGTCTGACTCTGACTCATAAAAACATTAAACATTGCTATTACTATTATCATTATTATTATATTGTTGTTTGATATAGAGCGATGCTTCAAAGTTTTTTTCCACCTTGTGCAACAACTTCATTCCCGGTTGTGCCCCACCGTGGATAGGATTTCATGTTCTTTCGTGATATTTTGTCAAAACGTTTTGGTAGAGTGGTGAGGCAGGGAACTAGCAAGTGCGTATGCCTTGTGCCTTTGCTTTACGTTACGATTAAGTATATAAAGTATTTGTTTTTATTGCTTTGAACACGGGTGTTTGCGGTAAACAAACACAACAGGATTAATCGTTTCATTCCTACTGATTTCCGTAGCGCTAGGGGGCAGCCGCCCTACCAGACACCGTCTCGTGCGCTGATTCTACTAACGTGTTTATCTAGGTCGAGAAAACTTATTTTTATACAATACGTGAACGATCATGAAAGCTTTTCTCTAAACGGTGTAACCCTCTTTAGTGTATAGTGAGGTTACGATGTCAAAAATTACCTGGGGACAAAATAAGCCACAAAAGGTTAGAATATTTACGACGTAGCTGCACATATCATTCTGCAGGGTAGAAAAATGCGTGTTTTGTTTTCCTTTAATCTTCCTTGATTTCAACACTGTATTATCAAAGCTATTCGCTCGAACTCACAAAGTCTGGTTGCATCGGTAAGATTAAGTACAATTTTCTAAATTATCAAAGCTATTCGCTCGAACTCACAAAGTCTGGTTGCATCGGTAAGACTAAGTACAATTTTCTATATATGCTTTTCACTTTTTCAGTACGCAAGAGGCTCCAGCAGTTTGAGAAGGCAAAAATCTCCCTGATCTGAACATTAGGATAGAAAAAAGATTTCATCACAGCGTTCATACTCCGCTGAAAACGCTTTTTTGATTTTCAAAGGTACTTTATCTTGTACACCAGTGCCGGATTCACAATAGTTGCAAATGTAGCAATTGCTACGGGACCCGCGCTTTTGGGGGCCCCATGGTCCTTTGTGTTAAAATTGCTCTTTATTATATACAAGGGTAGATATTAGAATGTAGGCACCCTAGGCAAACTCTTCAGAAAAAAGGGGACTCTGCATTTTACACATGCTATACAGAAATTTCATTCGCTGAAAGCAAGTGAAATTATTCATTTTGCCTGGGAATTTGCTTCTTCGTGAAAGACCATTTCACATGGTAAATTGTTTGAAGCCATTTGACTTTAAATTGTTCTGTGTTAACACATTGAAGTGAGGCGCCACCTTTGACACATTTACACATAATTTTTGCTTTATTTTGATAAACATATGACCTGCTTGAAAGCTTATTAAATGTGGCTCTAGATGGATTCATAGGCTTTTTAACAAAGCAATGCAAAAACTAAGTGCGAAACTCTCAAAGGGGGTCCTCACGGCATCTCTGAAAGAGGGGCCCGAGGCCACCTCCTCGTTCGCCTCCCCTGATATCTTCCCCTGAATTTCTTCAGTCCAAGAGGTCACTATTTTACTAAATTTGCACGTTTTGTGATTACAGATGCCCAGATATGGTAGATAGTAGAAAGATTCACCTAAATTTGTATCTGCGTGGGATTTTTTGTTCAAATCTGTTTTTTTGGTGAGTCTCATATGTTTTTTTTCAAAGTCTCATTGACAACCTTGGATTTGGCATCTGTTCACTAGCCATTGGGTAGTGTACTTGGCGTCTTCTTTTGCAAATGTGTGAAATGATTTGCGCGTTTAATTAACTCTCTCTATCAAACTTATATATTTTGAGGGGGGAAGTGTCCATAAATGCCCTCCGTGTGGCTACGGGCCTAAAAGTATAATCTAAGTAAATTTCCTAGAACGTATGAAAGCCTTTTTTACTTTCTATAGTTTATTACACAGTACTCATACGGTTTCTGTCAAAAGTTGGTAACGGTCATGTCGGAATAAAGGCCGCAGGGCCCTTTAAATGGCATAGCAACCCTCACTACCTTAAGCCGACCATAGCGATATGCAAGTTTTCTTTCAAATTTTGATTTAAGGGAACACCAACAAATTTTATTAGGCCGCATTTTTTTAGCAAAGCGTTCAAAATAATTCCGTATTGTGTAACGTATTGTTTATTACAGTATTGGCAGTCACAGTGCCACAGTTAGTACTACTGAATTTACAAAAATTTCCACGCAAATTTTTCAATTTCAACTTCGTTAAACAGCACTTGTTCATCAGTAAAAGCATCGGTTTCTTACTCATCATCTGCATATTCTACGTTCTGCAGCGCTCGCTCTGGCACTCTCCGACTATTCTTTGCCTTTATCCATCTCAATCACAAATCTTTTGAGCAATCTCAAGCGCACCCTCATCATCAAGTTGCTCTGGACCCAGTCTCGTCGCCATGGGGGCTTTGGTGGGCTCAGCCCCCCTAAGCAAAGCTCTGCTGCACAAACGTAAAGCCCTTCTATTGAAGACTTTCTCGAACGTTCATTGAAACATTTATCAGAGCATTCAGAGTTACATCAAACAGCCGGTTTCGTTGACACAGCACAGAGTTGAAAATCCTCGCTCTGGCCAGTGGAATGAACAGCGCAATGCAGCAATATTGGTTGGCTCGTCAACCATACTAGCCCAACATGGGCTCTGCTTGACATCAGAAACAGTGCGATTACTAAAATGTTTCGAGATGAGCAAAATAAACTAGGTTACTGTCACAGAAATGGTATGGCGGAGGTCAGAGCCGTATCTGCCGCACTCCATACCCCCAATTGGGGGGCACGCTGTCACTGGGGGCCCAAAATTCTAGTCCCGTCACCACTTAGCACCCCAGAGAAAGCTTCGATCCCCCAAATTGAAATATGAAGCATTAGAAATAAGTGAATTTAGGGGGCCCTTTGAAAGAAAAGTGCATTACAGTTTCTTTTGGCCCCTTTGAAAGCAAGGTATTTATACGTTACAACTGCTGTTGGGGGCCCCTTTGAAAGCAAAGTAGCCCACTTATACATTGCAATTGCTGTTGGGCCCCTTGGAAAGCAGGTAGGCTACTTTACACATTACAGTTGCAAAGGGGGACCCGAGGCAAGTGCCTCGCTTGCCTTCCCTTAAACACACCACTGTATATAACGCTGACAATGATCTTATGTGAGAATATGAAACCGGTTGAACACGTTCTGCTTCATCCGATATGCGTACTTCCTCACCTGATGTGCGCATGTAAACACTGTAATGTAAAGTTATCTTTATATTATTGGACACACTGAAGTTGTTGATGAGTTTATCACTTCAAAAAACGCAGATATCACGCGATTTTTCATAATAACCTAGACACAACAGGTCGACTAAAAAAGCAGATATGGGTGGAAAAAACCTTCAGTGGGAGCCCTGGTCCCATGCGCCAAAACGCCTACTCCCATAACTTGAAGTGAACATATGAAGATTTATTGCCGTATTATTGTCACGCAGTAAAGACCAAAAGTACAACAATCCGCTAGCAAGTTTCGCAACATGCCTGCGCAGGTAAAGGAGGTAAACGCACTTGCGCTAAGCGTGTCGGGGGCCTCGCGGTCACGACTTTGACCCCGGCCCGTCGCCAGGATTTAGCAGCAGGGGGGGCCAAAAACCAGATGGAGGGGCCAAAAACCGGAAGGGGGGGCCACATTTTTCAAATACAGTATTGGATGTATGCGTGAAATGGGAGGGCACCGATGTCAAATGGGGGGGCCGGGCACCACTGGCCCCCCGCTGGCGACGGCCCTGCTTTGCCCTGATGGGCCTCGCGTTCGTTTATCCGGCTCTGCCTACATGTCTAGTTGTATACGTTCAGAAGTCAGACTTCCACTTGATCAACGTATTTTGTGTAGTGATTGTTATAAAAAAATGTGGGCTACTATGCCTAGCCCAGGTAGTCTTCTCTAATTTTGTACTGCACAGCAGCAAGATACCATTGGTGCTAACGACCAAAGTTACACATTTGCGCAGCCTGCTGTTCAGACAACCAGATGGAGTGTTGTGTAGTTAGAAGAGTCTATTTTGGGGGGTGTCCCAAAACAGAGTAGTGCAGTTAGTGCAGACATGTGCAACCCGCGGGCCGCACTGCGGCTCGCCGCGTTGTTTGGTGCAGTCCGCGTGGTATTGTTCATGATCTTGAAATGGTATTTGAAATGAATTATATTCCTCAAGTTTTCGTGCTACTCATTTCACAATCATTTGCCACAAGCTTTTGCACTTGATCAGAGGTTTGCAGCCCCAGAATTTCACAAACAATTTGTAATTGTTACGCTACAGCCCTTGGAGTTTACAAACAATTTGCAATTTGTTGCACTTCCGCCATTTGTAATTGTTACGCTGCAGCCCACTGAGTCCAGATCAAGCTCTTTGTGATGTAAAAATTTTTCTTTGTGATTTCATATGCGAGGATTGCCGAGGCTTTGCTGTATAAATTTGTTCGAACAAATCGTCAGGACCTGACAGACAGTTGTTCGTGCGAACTGAGTACTACTAGTTTTGATTTTAGTTTGAGTAGTGCAGTTAAAAAGATTTCAGTTGATTTACCTGACATCATTATTCTGGGCTGTAGCGTAACAATTACAAATGGCGCGAAAATTTATATTCGCTTTATGGTCTGTGGTGCCACTGCCAGGTGATTAAAAAATGTTACAGTTCTTTGTGAACTTCAAGGGCTGCAAACCTCTGATCAAGTGCAAAAGCTTGTAAATAATTGTGAAATGAGAAGCACAGAAAATTGAGGAATGTGTCTTTGCAAGTGTTGGGATTGGGAAAGTAGGCAGAGTGATAGAAATTTGCTGCAGAACAAGGGAAAAAGGATGTTGCAAAGGTTGGCAATCAATGATAATAATAGTATTTGCTCTGCAGTTCGTAAAAGCAGCAATTTCAACTGTAATTTAGTCTCAAAGATTGGCAAATTTATGCGAAGCATGCCGTGTTCGAAAAAACGAAAAATTCTTGATGAAGGCCGGATGTAGACGAGTGGTTTGTGACGTATTTTGCTTTTCAACAAAATGAAAGGGCTCTTTACTTGATTTGCCGAAATAACATTGATTGTCTGAAAGAATTAATATCAAGCGGCACTACAATTCCAGACATTTAGAACAATACGAGGGAAAATTAGGTCAGTTACGGGTTGGAAAACCCCATCAGTTGAAGATGTAATTGCAGAGGCAGATCTAGAGAGGGGCGATTGGGTCGTTCGCCCCCCTAAAACCTACGAAAGTAACTTCATTCGCCGTGATTTTGTACAATTTGGAAAACAGCATTCGCGATATAGGGACATTTTGTTGTCCATTGTTTTGTTACAAGAGTGTTGTGAAGTACACTTCATCACTCATACAGTAGCGAAGCCGTTATGACGTTTAACTAGCAAATATTACTGAAATCGCACCCCTTAACCTTACTGGCTGGATCCAACAGTGTGCAGGGGCACTAGAAAATGATACTCCCTTAAAAACGACACTCGGCTTGGTACGGAATTGAGCTTCAAGTTTAGTGAAGCAATAGCAGAGAAAGGAAAAGCCTTCAGTGACGGCGAAATAATTTTTAAAAATGCTCTGACGTCCGGAAGTTTGCCAGTTAGCAAATTACGTTTTAACTTGAAACAGTGTGCATGTGTTGTGAAGATAAGACGCGTCAACTTTTGCTTCTTTGGCTGCTTCCAGCGTCTACAATAATTTTGCATGTATGGCGATAGTAATGATGTTTTGCGATGGATTGGTAATTGTACGAAGATACTAAAAATGCAGCATAGCGTTGTTTGTTGTCGCGAAAAGTAGCCATTGAGACTGTCAGGAATTTTGCTTCTGCAGATATGGTAACCCTGTCGTATGTCTCATCTAATTCACAGTTTGTCAATAAGCTCGTCGCCGGGCCGGCATGTGGTTGGTAGTATGAAACAAACGAAATTACAACATTTGCTCCATACCTGTTGAGTGACCACTTCAAACTAATTTTTAACGGAATGAATAAAGTTTTATCCAATAAAAATTGATGGGGCCCGCGATAACTTTCCAAAATTCGAATGTGGCCCGCCAGTGAATAAGGTTGAACATGCCTGAGTTAGTGGATTATGGATGTTAACCGTTGCATCCACGTAGGCCTTAGTCTATATTTGCTAACATTTGTGGTCGATTTGAGATACACAAATATTATTAATGCAGGGGCGGAGCCAGACATTTTTATTTGGGGGGGCCACTGGAGGGACCAGTTTTACAACAAGGGGAGCTGTCAATGGTCTGTGTAGGACTTTCAGAAAGAGACCTGAAAAATTTTGAGGGGGCCACTGGGGGGGCCAGGCAAAATTTTGGGGGAGAAGTGGCCCCCCTGGCACCCCCTAGTTCCGCCCCTGTATTAATCTAAACATGTTCCACGCACCAGGAGATTAACAGTCCAGACATCAGCAAGGTTTACGCATGCGTTTTTCGGCCAGTAAAAAGCCCAATGCGCACGCTTTTTAAACATATTTCACTTGAGCTCTTGGTAAAGTTTATCAATTTGCGCTCATGAAAGACAACGGTCATCGCGACGCACATGCTTTGACAGACCTCATGTTTGCTCCTTCGGTAATAATGTTTTGATAACTGAAAAATAGGATTGATTCTGATTTCCTGCAAATTTTTCTTACATTTGCATTTCATTACGACATCTCTAAATTATCGCCGTCAATTAAATGACAATGATTTACGACCTAATTCCTTTTGTTAAACTGGTTCAAAAAATTTTAGTTGGAAACTACGAGCCTATTATGCGTATTTGCGGGAAAATATTTATAATTAATTTACACAATCTGCAAATGCTGTTCATGTTGTGAATTAAAAATATATTTTCAGAATGTCTGTCTAAAATCCCTGCACAAACATGAAGGCCCGCAATGGAAGACTTTCCGGCAACGGTCTGCCCAGGCCCGCAGACACGGTGGGGCATTCGGGAGCAGTTACCCTCAAATCTTTTTTGTGCCCCCCCAAATTTTGTTGTGCTCAGAAAAATTTGTTTCAAGCATATGATAAATATTAAAATCTTTCCCCCACAAAAATGTATTTTGCCCCTCCAAACCTGGCTACGGGCCTGGTTCTGCCAAAATTGTGTCTGCAGTTAGAATATTTTGCTTTGAAGGCCATTCGGCCTGGAGATGTAGCATAACATCGAAAACGTTTTTTATAAATCACCGTTAGGGGGGCCCTTGTAAAAATTTTGGGGCGGGCCCAGAGTTGGGCTGATACGGCACTGGCGGAGGTCGCGAAGCCGATCATTACGGCCAATGCAGTCTACCAAGGTTTACAAATAAGCTGTTTTTCGATACGCAATCTCTTCTTTCAAATCCCAGTAAATCAGATGTACGCGCTCAGCTACCGTGTTAACTTTATCTGAAATGCGATCCTGATGAATAGCATGAAATAGTGAAATGCGTTGAGTTTTTTGGAGGCTGTTGGCTTATTGGTGTTGATGAGAGCGGAGATGTTTATCCGGGCTGTTTCGGCGTTGAGGCCTGGCAGGCTCGATAGTGTAAACATCAGCCTACCATTCTTTCCTCCACCAATGGTAACTGCTGGATGCTTAGCGCATAGCTATTATATGCCTCCGTCAGCATGTAGAGTGAACACATTGAATTGCAGGTATTCATGAAAACCTTTTTCACCTTAATCCATGATTGAAGTCTTATTATTGTTAGATGCTGCTGACAGACTGTTAGCTGAAACTGACGATGCTTTTGAGATTCTAGCAGTTGAATGCTGTTATTCCTGCACAACAGAATCGAAAGAACCGTTGCATTCACTGCTACTGGCGTTTGCACTTTCTGGCTGGTTAACAGCAAGAGATTTTAGTTTAGGCGTACAACAAAAATACTGCTTTAATCTTGGATGGCTAGCTTTACGTTTTTGCTGTGACATATTTTTTGAAAATACCCACACAAGGAAATGTACAAAATCTGGAAACGGCTTGTTTTGCTAAAAGCGTTTGACACCGTGGAAAATACTGGGTTCGCTAAAAACGCCAGCCTCAGTAGCATTCAAAGTTTTAATCATTACATAACGTAATTGTTTATCTCATTAATGCTGTCAAATTATGAATTGTTGCATTGCATGAGATTCAGGGATGATTATGATGAATAGGCGAGGTTACTGTCCGCACAGCGCTTATTTGGTGTGAGGCGAATCGGTTTTGGACGTTAATTGAAGCAACAATTCAGTTCATCTAAAAGTTTTCGTGGTTGCCCAGATTTAATGCGGAAGTACCTTTTATGGGTGCGCACAGGAAATTTATGGGACCGTTTTGGACTTATAAAACGCCTTGAAAATACCCTGGCTACATGCACCACGTTAAAACAACTGTAATACTTGGCCAAGACCACGCAAAAATTGCATGTTTAAAACCCGCTGAATTTCTTAATGCTCAGCCGAAAGTGGGTAACTGCACATCTTGGGAATTGACATTGGTATTACGGCGCTACCATGTTCATTTTGAACAATTCGTTTCGACGTCACGAACCCGTTCGCTGACAAGAGCGCTTCCCGTAAGGTGAACGATTGTCTGTGCACGATTTGTAGTGAAAATCGTTCACAACATCGAGATCAAGTTGAAGGAAGCGAAGGTCTGGAATAATTTCAAAGCCATAATCTTTCAAACTAAGACTATAGTTAAATCAAGACTGGAATGCGTGTCCAAAAGCTTGTTTTGAGAACTCCTTGTTTTGCAAGGGAAAAATCAAAACGTTCAGTCCTCAGCATAGCACAGGTAAAATTTTTCAAACCTGGACTCAATTTGGTCAACTTTATTGCAGAAAAGTCGTCGTACGATCAAAAAAACAAAAAAAAAGAAAAAAAGGCACAGTCTGTAAACGGTAGTGATTGTTTATAGAGAAGCGAGAGATTCATCGAAGGCGTTGAACACGATGATGAAAAACAAAACAAACCTCAATGAAAGCGAGCGACATGTTGCCGGCACAAACACCAATCACACAAGGTACAACAAATGGCAACGAGCGAAGGTAGATTGGAGACCAAATGGCTGTTTCCGTTACCAGGTCGCGGATACCGTACCACAACACCAATAAGGACCAAAGCAAAAAAACACGAATCGGGAACGGAAAATTCGATGGGCAGGCACAAGGTGGCGTCAGGGGGATACAAATAAGCGGAAGGAGTAAAAAAATGTGATTGTAACGCTTCTGTTTTACAAATGTAAACACAACAGTTAGTCGATCGATGCCGACATCGAGAGTTTCCCGCAGGATGGTGAGCTTGTGCTTGGTAGACGTGAGAAAAGCAAATTTGTACGCAACACTCAGCCTGACTGGTTATTTGCAAAATGCAGATCTCGAACAAAACTCTGGGTAGCACGCCCTGCTGGCAACCTGTTACCTCGATACACCTTCAAAGTATATTTATTGCTTCAATGCAAACAAGGGGAATCGAACAAAACCTGAAAATTCCATGATTAACATTTCCGTAGTTGCGTTGGTTCAATTCGTAAACGTCAGCAGCAAATCGATAACCTCACCCAGCGACCTCAAGGGGCCAGAAAGATGCTCCCATTCGCTCGGTAGGTGGCTGCGAGCATGAGCGAGAGAGCAAGTCAATGAAATCGTTTAGGTCCTGTGTGCGGGAAAGAAATGCTTAACGCACTCCAAAAACGCAACCAAAGTCAGCGGCAATGGCACAACGTGTAAAACAATAAAAAAGAACTGAAATTACCGTTCTGAACTCCGCAATGACATCGCAAGCTCAGATTTGCTTTTCAGGTCTGCACTGATACAGGTACAGTGATACTGGGATCGGTAGGGCTATGAGAGTCAAGTGAGAGATGCCTCGATGGGGGTGACTTCGCGGTGCTCGAAGACGCGGGACTTTGCGGGGAGTAAGCAGGTGGGTTGCGAGAAGGACTGTTCGCAAAACTGGAAGACGCTGTAGTGTATGGGGGGGCATGTGACGCAATCGCGACTTGTGCTGGGGGTGAAGACCGGGTGAGGCTCAGCGGTTGGCCTCTTTCGGCCGCAGCTTCATAAGCAGATACGGGCATCGTATTGGCAGCGGCTGCAGCAGGTTTGGCCTCGCGGACGATCGGTGATCCCACACGAGTGCCGTTTGCGGGCCCATAACAAGCGCCACGATTTCGTGCGTCATGCGGAACAACCAGAGAAATCCCGCAGTCAGGTTTGCTCAACGGAGACGATGTTCTCTCGCTTCTACCGCTGCTTGAGCTGCTGTAAGTCCGAGTCACAGTCGGAGTTGCTGGTTCAAGCGCCACTTCTGGATAAACAATGCCCTTTGCTTTTACCACCTTACTGGCGACGGGATTTTTCGCGGGCGAAGCGTAAGGAAGCGCGGCTGCGATATGCCGTCCATCGATAGCCACCTGTTGATGTAATTGTTGCATGTAGTTCTGGTAGAAACTCGCCATGGCATTTGCGGAATTGAAAACGTCAGGCCGCTCGTTTCCGTCGAACATCTCGGGCGTGCTCGACTTGTTACCAGGCTTTACACGACTCCACACGTCGTCGCCGAGCGCTTTTTGGAAATGGTCGTCCACTGAGCCTGTAATGCTCACTTTATTGTGAATTTCTTTCTTGTACTTTTCTCCCAACGAGCGACGAAAATGTTCCTCGATGTCGGGTGCGTTGGCGTCTGCAAAAATCCAAAAGCGTCAAGAAATGTTAAGGTCATAGCAAAGCGATGGATGCAAAATGCAACGAACGGGTTTGATGACATGAAACTACCGGCGTAACGAGGAGGGCAAGGGGGCACAATTCCTCGGGCGCTGAGGGGCGCCAAAAGCCCAAACAATCTCACAAGTACTTTCTTGAATACAGTACAGTTGCTTCCGAAGGACCGTAGGTTCGAACATGGAGGCGCCGAACTTGTTTCTTGCCCCGGGCGCCATCTAACCTCGTTACGCCCCTGCATGAAACACATGCCAATTTGGCATCTCCAACCACCATCATAACCGTTCTCAAACATCAAAACAACCAACCCTTGCATAACTATAAACTTTGGACAGAATAGGCAGGTTGTCACAATCAGCCGTAAATACGAAAACCCGCAAAGCTTATCACGAAAAGATCTTACGAATATTTGTATCTATACCCTCTACAAGGAAGGATTGCCCGCATGAGCATGCAAACATTTTTTTTGCAAATTGCTTAAGCGGTCAGACCCTCGGCGAACAGCATTAGCAGGTTGTGTCGATTCTACAAAAAAAATTAATACAAGGGCTATGATTGCAAGCACTGTCACTGTTGCGTATCGGGTTTGCAGGAATATGGAATTCCATTGAACAGTTTATAACACGGTCTATTAACGTTGCCGAGTAACACAACATGCCATTCGCTTTATTTCATCCCTGTGCAAACACAGATAATCACTAAACTTTCTCGTCTTACTACCATTTTCGCTTGTGCAACCACTCATTCTGTGATGCGCACGATAGACGAAGCATAGAGCTTTCGACCTCATCAGCACAGCCAACGACAATCCTAAGAGCTTTCTGACTCACATCGCACATAACAAGATTTGTTTGCATTTCGCGGGAATTAAGCGCTCGCGCGCGGGCTGCAGCTTAATCGGCGCGACTCACAGAGCAGACCTCAGATCACATACCGTGCTTACGATTTGAGCGTTATATGCCTCGGGTGGTGGCGGCTACGGAGCGCAATGACATCTTGTGAACTTTGCGATCAACTCGTGTCACGTGTTGCGGGCTGATGTCATTGATACACATGCGATATTTACGGCTGGGACTGAAAAGCGGAACGCCCGAACCATTTTCAACTGGCTCCAAACCGGTCCAGCGGAAACTCAATTGTAGCGCGAAACAGACAAAACGTCTTCTGCGAGCAGCCAAGCGTCAACGAAGGGTGAAGTTATACCTTAACGTGGACTGTTACCGGTAGGGCGGCAGTCACACCAGTTAGCGACAGAGCAAAACGCCTCGACTTCCGTAACGGTTTTGGCCATACAGCTTTAAGGTCAACGGAAAAGGGCGCTCTCAGCAGCCAAGCGAACAGCGTCTCGTTGTGCGCGAGCCACTCCAGATTCGCACAAACATTGCGAATAAAAATTGATTTCTACGAAAACAACCCTTCAAAAGGAGGCGAATCTCACGACTACGCCATCATCATCGAGATGCGTCGCACCACAATGCTCACTGGTAAAGATAAACTGGTTCGTTTCACCGCAGCAATGCTGCCTGACTGTCAAATAACTACCGGCCTGCGGCGATTTTTGACTCTAGACTACTTTTCTTGTTATCCTGGACTTCCTTTTGAAGCATATCGCCAGGACGGGAAATCACTTTAATTTCTAATTCACCCGAGAGAGAAAAACAAAGTTCAGATTATACTCCCATTCCCAGTGTTCAGCGAAATCGCAAGTTTCGACGAAACTGTTCGGCTCAAACAGATTTAACGATTTCAACAACTTTGGCACATTATTTTATATGGAGAATCATGACGCACAGCGTAGGTGGACTTCTTAGTCAAAAAGTTCAATCGCGTCGCCTGTTGTCTTCTTACCACCGCCAAATTAATGTGGTTAGTTCAGGATTTACATAGGGAACCATAAAATATTGAGAATGAGAACGCTGGAGCATAATGGGAATCAGAACATTATGCTCCAGAGATTCGGCAATGGGTTAACGGCAATACTGGGCATAGTACACATAAACCATGCATGTGCTGTTTTCCTTCACGCTTTGTCTGAACTGACCGACCGTCCTCGCAAGATGTTTTGAGAAGAAAAAGTAATTTCAGTTGTTTAAAGACTGTACAAGCCTTACAATGCAGTTGCCTTTGTCGTAATCAATGTTTACGTCACTGCCCTATACCAACGTTGTGCCTTAACCACCCTGTGCATTGTGTGATGCATAAAACTTCGAAACGTACCACCACAACACCTGCAACGGAAAGCCGTTCAGATCATATTTCAAGGCTCGAGCGTCGATGGATTGGAGAATAAAATGCTTGGAAAAGTCAGGGAATGATCAAGAGCAGACCGACATGCGCAACCAGCATTTCACGAAAGTGAAACAGCAACGTGACACCGTCATCGGTTTACTGCCAGCTGAAAGGCTTTGCAGCTAATGTTGGCATTCTGACTGGACGCCAGCATGAATAGCCCATACTAACAAGAAATGGTAAGTGAAGCTATGCTTTTACACACCACGACTGGAATTAATGGTCAGGTCGCGAACGTGACAGCCAGTGTTCCCTCTAAGGTGCGAAACTGCGCAGTACCATCAGACCATTTGCGCAGTGAAATCTCATTTTCGCGCACTTGCAACATTACAAATGCAACGTATTCCCGCTTGAAACGCTTCACTGTTTGTGTATCGACATGACTGCACAATTGCATACGAACTAAAACAAATATTTGCTTAGTGTGACATTTTCTCACAGGGAGCACTGGTGATAGCATATATCTTAATCCTGATGTAAGCGTTGCATTGCAGCCACAGTTGGGTGGGAGAAAGCCAGGCGGTTCGCAAGTTTATGGCTATATAGTTGGAATATACGTACGCGACGTCTAGACAGCGAATCCGGCGAGGCGCGCCGGCAGTCGGAAATATCGCTCATCACGACGAATCTGCATCGCGAACAACGCAACCAACAGCTGTACCACGGCTTGTAACAATGTACCACGACGGGACAGTATCGAGCGATGATACAGCAGTGGTAATTACTAAGCAGAAGCACAGCGGCTTCGCTTCACCAGGCGCTCAGGCGAGGAATACGCAATTGAGCTACTGTGTGATCGCGCTCCTGCTCGAGTTGCATTCAGGTCTACGGGGATCGGATAGAAATTTTCGGAATGGCGGTACAACTATCGCACAGTAATGCAGAAAATAATTGTTGTGCAGGATTTCTGCATTCACACAACCGCATATCGTAAGGCGTTTTATATATAGTCCAACAGACTGCTTTTACAATCGCAAACTCATCTCCACAAAACGGAATAAATAGAATTATAACCTTTGCGCGGTCATCAAACTAATTAGCAGGTGGCTCATACACGGTTGTGTTATAGGTTATACCATGTCATCAATGTCAGGAGAAACTGTTTGAATTCAACACAAACCAGGCAACAATAATACAATCGCGCTTAATTTCTGTTATATTTAGTCTGCGGAGCCACCCACACAAAGAAGCCGTTGTGTGGGTTTTTGTAGCAAATCTGCACTGCGGTGACACTCCAACACCAAAAGCGAAGAATAGAACAAATACCGAAAATTCACTTTATATAGACCCATCGTAATTCCGTAACATACAGAACGCATTTTCAAATAATCAGGCGATGTATTGGTGCAAAACTTCTTCCGTGACCAAACAGAGTAATCTGCCGTCAATCACCACAACACGAAGACGAAACAGTCGAAGCACGAAGCAGATTTATCCGTCACGCCAGGCCTTAACTTTCAACGTCACAGCTTAAAGGGTAAGGAGAATAGACTGTTACTGTTAAAGTGAGGAGATACAATCACGCTTGATTTGCCCCTGAACGAGGGCAGATGTCTCCCAAGCGGTACTCGCGCGACATCGTAAATATCGGCGGAAACGAACACACCTTGAACATGTGCGTTTCTCCAGCGCGATGACGAGAAACGAGAAGTTCTGCAACGAACTGCAGGCCCAGCTGCACACAAGCACGCCAGTTCAAATCTAGAAACGCGCGTATCTGAAGCATCGCGACAAGCTCCTAGCAGCTATTCGCTCAAACCAGTTGATAAATGCGCCCCACTACGCATGTTTAACATCAAACATACCCCGGTTTACGTCACACAGGCCAGGGTGGTCCCACGCGGGTGTAAAGTACTCCAGCGGCCCTTGTTACAACGACGCACGCACCACTCGGCTACGTGTTCAGAGAAACGAGTATGCGCCGGGAAGTCTGGCGTGCTACAAATTGTGTAAAACGAGTTTGTGGTAGCTGGCATCTGATCTGCATTATGAATAGCCCTGCCGTTCTCACTATCGATCCGGCAGCTGAAATTGCAGATATTGCGCTCGAAACGACGCCGACACAGTGATCACGGGCACAAGCCGTGAGATAAAGCGGAGGAATCTGAGATCGACAGTTGCATGAATCTCGCGCTGGACCACCCGCGCTTGACGCGCAAGCCGCAATTGACCGTCAAAATCGTCGAGTCGACGCTTTGATGTGCCCGGTCGGGTAACGACGAGATACGAGCGCTTTGTCGCCAAAAGGCAAGCAACGAGGCAGCCGTGACTCACGGTGGTTGACCGATTTTTGAAGTATCGTTTCCTGAGTCACGCAACCTCCTCCGGCCAGGACGAAACAATTGCCAGCGAACTGGCAACATCGACCAGCGTCACCGCACCCGCGCTGACTCAACTTTTGCTGTGTGCCTCGAACAAACAGACCCCTATTGGAGTGCACGCACCCGGGCGCAACGCGAACTCGAGTCGGCGGTACGATACGACGCTCGTTTCCCACTGGCGCGATTATTACCGTAATGTCAATAAACTTGAAATCCTTGTCAATATATCGACTGCCAGCTGATTGTTCTCCGAGCGCAGGCAGGGGTAGCAGGGCTAAAAATAGGATCTGGGGAAATGGCAGCCATCTAGCTTGCGGGCACTCAGCCAGCACACGCGGCCGCTTGGAACTAGGTGACCTGCCTGGCCGAAATTGGGAGGAAGCGGCCGACGTGCTGACAACACGACAAGGCGCACGTCAAGGCAATAAGGCATGTTGCAGGTGTACGGGCGAAGGAAATGTTGCTGGGCTGGACAAGCTGACTTACTAGTGCGTTTCCCTCAAGATCGGGTAAATGCCACTCGCTCCAACCGACAGTTGGGCTGCAATTAAGTCTTGGAAAGTTTTTGACACATTACAATTTTGGCTGCGTGCCTATTTCCATGCTCGTTTCAGCAGTAACTACAGTTCCTAAGTGTAAAATCGCTCATAATCCTTCCTGACGGTTAAAGTCATCCTAAAACCTTAAATTACAGCTGTTTCAAATCTTCCTTTGCTTTTGTGTTACGCGTGGCAGCAACTACGATGAATTTAAACACCAGTGCTTTACAGTTGAAAGAGATACTTCTTAACACGATTTCCATTTTCTAATAAGCCTGCAAGGGAACAAGCAGGCGTATAAATAACGCAATAGAATTTCAGATACAAACCAGGGCTGCCAGGCTGGCCTTTTTCAGAACAAATTTCCGACATCTGGCCTCGTTTCGAGTTGGTTGGCCTACAAAATTTTATTTTTTTGGTAAATGCTATGCTAGACCGATGCCCGCTTTCTGACGTTGGTAAGATTTGAGGGACGCGGGATTTGAAATATTTTTTGCGTAATCCCTGGAAATGTGTGCACTGCGTAGTGTGTAGTAAGCACTAAGCAGGCACACCGCTTGCAGACAGGTCTGCGTCTCCGCGACAGAAATGCGACATGACGTTGAGGAAGTGGAAGGGCTCTTATGATTCTGGTCGTAAGTACAGGAATGAATGGAGACTTTCGTGCAGAAAACTGCCAAAAGATCAGTGTGCAAACTGTCGCACCATTGTCCCCAAGGTGTGCAATCTCAAAAACCGTGCAAAGTCAGAGAAGCATCAGTAATGAGCTCCAACACAAGGCAAGCAAAACTTAATCTCCATTTCGAAGAAAATTTATTAAGATTTTCTTGTAATTTAGATGTTTCTTTGTGACAAAAGTAAAGCAATACCACAAAGTTTGGCTTTTTTCTGGCCTTTACACAATTGGCTTGGCCTTTTTCTGCTCCCTTTTTTGCACTGTTTGGCTTTTTATTGAAATTTTCATCTGGCACCCCTGATACAAATCATTAAACGGGAAGAGGAAGCAAAAGAGTAGAAGCAACTGGCGCGTATTCACCTGCAGTGATTTCTCGCTTTCGTTTCGTGGTGGCTTCTCTTCCAGCAAACCGGTCCATGTCGTCAGGTTCTTCTGATTTTCTTTTCAACCTGTTGGACCTCTCGCCGTCCGAAGCTCTCAACGTGCCATCACCGACTTTGCTGAAACTATGCGCAGCGCTGAGGCGTTTAACTGCAGGGCTACTTTCCCTTTTGATCTGGCGCGATTCGCTGTCTTCGGCGTAGACAGGTGGCGTCTTTGCAGATGCATAACTGCCGTAAGGGTAGGCGAGACCATGCGGCTTGGAGCCCTTGGAATGCGCCGGACTGGGAGAGTTGCGCGCCGAAATCTTGGGAACAGCAGCTGATTGGCGAGCGTGCACCGCGGAATCGCGTTCTTTTTCTGAACGTTCCAGTAAACTCTGAACAATGCCAATAGCACAATTCAAACAACTAAATAACTGATGCAGAGCGATAGCAGTGTACATGAAACAAGTAAAACTAAGTCGAAGGGTGTGGGCTGAGTACAATACAGCACTTGTGAGCACAATGTGTTTTGCTCTACAGTTGTCTTTCAGAAACTAGCGATTGATGTCGATTTCTTGTTAAGAGCAACTCAATTAACGAGGCTTTCATTCCTTTCTCGATGTAGCGCTCTTTTGCTCAAGGCAGTGCATTAATAACCATTTCACAGCCCTCTAAGTTTGCTTCGAGCCGAGTTTGAACATCTAATCCAGGGGTCACCAACATGGTGCCGCCCTCGGGCACCGGGTCACCCGCACGGACCACGTGGGTCGTCCGCGGGCCTGTTCTGATAATAGTATTAAACATGATCAGTGTCTTCACATAGACAATTACGACTAATTTTATTGATGATAACATCATTAAAGATAAATTGAGAAAAATGTTTATTTCATAAAGAGAAATGTATATCAAACAGGTAGCCCTATGCATTAATCGATACCCAAGAAGTAGCTCTCAGTCCCAAAAAGGTTGGTGACCCCTGATCTAAACCCTTGGTATGACCAATTATTACTCGAGACGATTACTTTGACTGAATAGTAGACAAGAATCGTCTACGTGCGCACAAAGTGGCATACTTACACCGATAGCATTTGGCGCAAAATCAGCAGTTTTACGCGGAAAGACTCAGCAGTGTTTACCTGAGGGGCTACAGAGTGGGCGATCACTGACGGTCGCAGCGACTGTTGTTGCGGGGGCACGAGCAGAGCCATGGCGGCGTATGGTGGAATTCCAGTCAATCTTGCATACTCGCTCAAAGCAGCCGCCTGTCGAATTGCATAAAGAAAAGCCATTACGCACCTGGGTTTCTTTTTTGGCTGAGATATTTCGGTAATTTCCCCCATAATAGTATTAAACTCGCCGTGACAGTATTCACCAGCCTACCTTTTCAGACATCATAACCGAACTAACTTAATTTTTTCGGTCATTTCAAACAACATTCCGCCATGACCGAAAAAATAAACCCAGTTCCGCACTGACCTTCTGAAACAAATCTGTACAACTCGGTCTTGGATACTACCCTGGGTCGGACAAAAATCGCTATGCCATTTGCAGCGGATCAAGTGGAGACTTGGTCTTTTGCGATGCAGGTAACTAAGTTTCTACACGAAGATTTTCTTCATAGTCGCGTGGTCACCAACTATATATCAAAACTGCATGTATGTTCGAGGCGTGAAGAGAAGATACAAGCGAGCGAAAAACAGGTTGCCCGCCTTCTGATACAACGGCTTTCGGTTTTCAGAGCGACACCGAACGCTTAAACAGTGCACCGCTTTTCGTAAACATAACCAACCTCGGTTGGTGGTCGGTAAAGTTGAGAAGTAGACGCTGTCGGCAATCCAGCGGGGATGGCAGTGATGGGCTTGGCGCTGCTGGACGACGCCACTTCCGCCTGTCTGAAGTATGGGTGCAAGTACGGCGACGCTGCAGAAAATCCACCAAATGGTTGTGGAAACACGTACGGAGGAGCGGGATTGAAGTACGCAGGGTTATTTTTCT